>Ga0114905_1001427_pt1 | contig 13100 bp, 10 predicted proteins | sample MalvireepMed_b05_FD_83499 | JGI IMG/M metagenome (GOLD analysis project Ga0114905, IMG submission 83499) | Marine viral communities from the Global Malaspina Expedition - Malaspina viral metaG DeepMed_b05 | ecosystem: Environmental > Aquatic > Marine > Oceanic | place: Mediterranean Sea...
GGTCTCCGAGCGGTTCCTGGTAAAGCTGGATAAACTCAGGGAGCTCCTAGGCAAACCCATACACATCACCAGCGGGTGCCGTTGCAGCCACCACAATGCTGACCTACGCAGTCAGGGATACCATAGCGTCGATGGATCGGCGCACACCATTTCAGAACGTCAGGAGTGCGAGGCGGCAGACCTGGAGTGCAGCTCCAGTACGTATCGTCGCGAGCTGCTGATCCTGGCGCATTCTATTTTTACGAGAGTCGGAGTAGCAAAGAGTTTCATCCACGTCGATGACGACCAGGACAAAGACCAGAACGTCACCTGGACCTACTGAGGCCCGAGCCATGCCATACTACATAGCTGATAAATCTGGTGCTGAGCATGCAGTACGTAGCGCGGAGGATATTCACCCTGACGACCTGAAGCGTTTGCAGCAGATGGTTAGACAAAGCCCGATGGGTGACCCTAACAACCTTCAACACATCATGAACGCTGCGAATTTTGGTCACCCTGCTGGTCCACAGCCTGGAGCCGCAAAGCATACGTTCGTGCCACGCGTCAAGACGGCGGGTGGGGGATGGAGTGCTACGCCTCGACATGAAGCTCAAGGACCTGGGCCACCGGCTCAAGTCCCACCCCCTCCTACGACGCCTCCCGGTGGTACACCTCCCCCGCCAACACAACCTGGAGCCCCCCCGCCCGGTTCACCGGTGACGCTGATTGATGGACAATATTATGATCCAATGGGGAACCTGGTAACTCCGCACGCAACCCTTAATCCTTTAGCTGATCCACCACCTACGACGGGCGCACCACCTACGACGGGCGCACAACCGCCCATGCAGCCTCAAACGAGCACAGTACGAGGCATCACGTATACACAGCACCCTGATGGTAGCGTCACCTCGACAGGGGCTGATACCGGTACTTCAGCAGAACCACCAACAACAGATCCTCCACCCCAGCCGTCTAGGCGTGAAGCCAATGATGCATTCCTGGAGCAGTTTCGCGGATTTACGGGCGGGGCTCTGGATACGGTTGATACCAGACGCATCGCGGAAATAGCCAGAGATCGTGGGATCGATGCACAAGTTGGCACTGCGGATCTTCTGTCAATGTTGGGTTATGGGCCACCGGGAATGGCGGGACCACCGTTAGGGCAACAACAACCGCCGGGGCAACCACCACCGCCAGGACAACAACCACCACCGGGAGGGCAACAACCACCACCGGGACAACAACCACCGCCAGGACAACAACCACCGCCGGGGCAACAACCACCACCGGGGCAACAACCACCACCGGGGCAACAACCACCACCGGGGCAACAACAACAACCACTACCTCCGGTCTTTACCCCCCCAGGGGAGGAGGTAACCGGACCCGCGATAACGGGCGTGTCGGAAGGTATAGAAACGGACCCGTTTCAGCCTATAAACCAGGACCCCATAGACGGCGTGGAGCCGATTCCGCGTGATCCGAATCTCACGCCAGGATTTAGTGATCCAGGCACTGGTGTGGTTGGGCCCAATGTGGGAACAGGCACGACCATCGATCCGACGACCGGCACGACAGGGGAAGGGTTGACGACGCCGGTCACACCGTTTACGTCGTCACCGACGACGTTGAATTTGGGAACGACTCAGACACAGCAAGGTGGACCACCACCACCAACATCACCACCGGAAGCGATTACGACACCTGGAGCACCGTCTCCAGGGCCACGTGGTGTTGAGGGACCCGACCCTCCTGGGGGATATGTGATTCCGCCCGGTGAGCCAGACCCCTTTGCGCCTGGGGGACCTTTGACTAAGCCTTCAGCAGACAGGAATGCTCCTTACTGGGCTCAGGCGACAGATGCTCAGCGAGAAGTAATCAATCAACGCGCTTTGGATGCGTGGGCAAATGAGAATGCAAATAAGCCAGATGGAACCTGGGACCCGAACGATCCACCGGAACGAATTTATACTGAGCAGACAAACCAGGTATTAACACAGGGAGCAGGAATTCTTCCCCAAAACCAATTCTCCTTCCAATTGCCTCCGGCTGCTCAGGAATCTTTGACGACGCTGCTCCAAAGCCTGTCTGGAGAAACCGATACAGAGAAAATCAACGCAGCCCTGACGAGCATTTTGGGTCTTCAGAATCTTGGACAGCAAGACATTTTCAATCAGCAGTTTGGTCCTGCTGCCCAGGCCGTTGCGAGCCTTTACAATACGGCAACGGGAGCAGCAACCGACCCCTACGAGATTCCCAACGTCCCCGATCTACAGGCTGGTCAGGTCTACGAAGAGGGCGCAGCCGGTGCTGGTCAGATGCAACATATCATCGATCAGCTGTCACGGACGCAGGCTCCCCTGGACAATCTGGCTGATCTGGCACAACAAACCGCCAAGTACATGGAAGGCCGTACTGGCGACCTGGTAAACCCTTACCGTGCCGATGTTGATGAAGACTTTGCACAGGCCGAGCGCGAGCTGGAGCAAAGCCTTGCCGCTCGGGGAATGTTGGGGTCTACGCAGGCCGATGAGGCGCGGCGGCGGCTGCGTGAGGGCAAAGCGAGAGCGCAGGCTGATGCGGACCTCAAATTCTACCAGGGCGTTGGTCAGGAACGTCGGGCCGACATCGAGCCTACAGGTGGCCTCCTGGGCGACCTGTTTGGTCAGCAGATGGAGGGCAGTGAGTTTGCCCTCGACAGGCTAGGTGCTCAGCAGGGAGCTGTCGGCCAGGCCGAAACTATGGACTTGGGTCGTCGCGGTGCAGAGGCTGGCCGATCGCAGACGCAGTACGAGAACATGTGGAATGCCCTGATGGGCACAGAGAACATCGACGCCAATCGCCTGGCGATGATGCAGAACCCTCTGTCGATGCTTCTGTCAGCATTGTCAGGCGTCAACGTGGCACCAGGAGCGATACCAAACTTGCAGATGCCACAGCAGGGACGGCCTGGTCCTGGTGCTGGTGAGCTGTTTGGGGGTCTGTTGGGGAATCTGATCCAAGCGGGTGGTCAGGGTCTCGCCGCCCATCTCGGGTGATAAATAGGGGTAATCTAAAATCATGGGATTTCTTGAAGGACTTCTAGGGGCAACTCAGACGGCTCCGACCAGTTGGGTTGATACATACCTGAAAACCCAGGAGAAGCAAAACAAGCTGACGATGACGGGTCTGAGGGAGCAGCTGCGAGACGCTCGTGCCCAGGGGGATTGGCGTACGGTCCAGCGTATTTTGCAAACCGCCCCGAGCAGTGTCACTGCTGGCCGCGACACTGTGGCTGATCAGTCGATGATCGAGAGGATGCAGGCCAGCGAGATCGAAAAACTACCGACCTCGCAGCTGACCGGTCAGTATGCGATTCCAGAGGGTATAACTCCGACGACTGAACTGTCGTTTGAACCGGACCCCGATGCGGCTCCTCTGTCGAGCGGTGAAGATCCCATGCGGCCTGTGTTTGGTGCAGGCGGCTATACGGAAGATCAAGCGCGTGAACAGGTGCTCAGGGCGCAGCAGGCTCAGGCATCTGGCCTGGCCGGTTATGAACCTGGCGCAATAACCCGAGCTCTGCCTCGCGTATTAGATCGGATACAATTGGAGACCGAAGCCGAGGGTGCCAGACTCGATAAAGAGCGCAAGGCTCGCAATCAGGAACTCTACGAACGTATGGAGAGGGATCGCAAAGCCGCCGACGAGCGGAGGAAGGTTGACAAGGCGGCTTACGATAAAGAGAAGGCCCAACGTGACGAGGCCAAAGCAACACAAGATGCCGAAGCACATGCTCTGAAGTTCGACCAGGATGTGCGCGACCAGTATACGGAGTTGAGTGGGCAGATCGACAAGGACCCCATTGTTAAGGCGTTCCGACAGACCCAGGTCAGCTACCAAACCGTGATGACGATGCTTGGCGGTATGATTCGGGATGATGTCTTCACCGGTGTCGGACCCGAGCAGATCGCCGTCTTCAACCTGTTCCAGCGGACGATCGATCCAGCGACGGTTCGCGAGGGTGACATCGCACTCCAGGTCAAATCGATGGGTATGCTGGAGAACTTCAAAATCTACCTCACAAACCTTGTAGAGGGTCAGGTCTTCGACAAGACGTTCGCGGAGTCCGTGGCTCGGGCGATGACGACGCTCTATGACATCCAGCAGAGAAGGTCAAAGGAGTTTGTTGATGGCAGGCTGGAAGCGTTTGCTGCACCCGTTGGCCCTGATGGGAAGTCGATGTATGATCCTGCTGCCATTAATGCGGTGAGGATAGGCTCGCAATTCATCAACAAAAACGCCTCAACGCTAACGGAGGGCATGTCCGACAACTACATGTCAGCAAAATTAATAAGCGAAGGTATGCCCGACTCCGACCGTGAGGTTTTTGTCCAGATGAATTCTGAGCTGAGAAATCATCAGGCTGTTCATGGTTCAGGTTCCATTCCACCGGATTGGGGTCCGAACCGCGTTGAACTCTTCAAGGGGTTGAGGTCACGGTTTTCGCAGAAGACGCCCGAGGCCGAGCAGCCGACCGGTGGTTTCTTTGAGAGTCTTTTTGGAGGATAGTGATGGCGTCGACAGATCCTGATCTGCTTCCGGTTTCCGACAAAGACATTCGGGACCCTGAGATGACAGAGGTGATGTTCAAGCCGACCAGCAAAGAGTCGGGCGTGGACTTCATCACGCGCCTGGCGTCGTCGTTTGCGGTGACTGAAACGGGACGCAATCGCATCATTGAGGATTTCCTCCCCACCAACCACTACCTGGTGATGACCGAGCAGGGTCCGGCGATTGCGGACCCTCACGGCAACGTGCGCCTGGTCGACCCCTCTAGTTTGGAGCTGGCTGACGTTTTTGCCGATCCGGTTGGAGATATTCCCGAGATCGCTACCGCTACCGCTGCCGGTACGGCAACAGCTATGGCGACATTACCAGCGGGGCCGGTGGTTGCTGGTCCGTCTACAGTAATTGCGGGAGGAGCAGGGTCGGCACTCGGTCGAACCATGAGGCAGACAATCGCCAATATGCTCGGTGCGAACGAAAATTATGGCACGGGTAGCCAACAGGCTTTCCTGGAAGGGGCATATGGAGAAATGATCCCTGCCGGAGGTATGGCTGCTCTCCGAGGCTTGCAGAGAGGCGTTGTCAATCCTGTAGCAAAATGGTTTCGACGTTTGGGTGCTGAGACTGATCCGGTCGCAAAAGGTCTTGCCAGTGATTTGGGCATTCCCGAGTCAACACTGAAACCAGGGATGATTACAGAGTCTCCGTACGTTCGATTTGGTGAGGCCAGGCTGTCGCAGCATCCGGTGACAGCGGATATGTATACCAAGGAGATCGACCGACCGTTTATTCAGGCGTTGCACGGTGCGCTCAGCAACATCCGAAAAAGTTTTGGCATGGGCCTGCGTAAAACCAAGAAGAACCTGGGCCTGGAATGGCCTATAAAAAGCAACATCGACATCGATCGATTCTCCGGCAACCTGGTGCGCCAGGTAGAGGGAACACGCGCACTGACCAAGGACCTGGCCGATGTCGCCTGGGATGAATTTGTTGCATCGGCTCCGCGAGGGGGACAGACGCCGGTTATAATGACGAATCTGCTCAACTACATCTCCACCTATGGTCAGAAAGCTTTAAAGTTCCCGAAGGCACAAAAAGGTGTGTTGAAGAATCTTATCGACCTGGGTGATGATGTCAAAAACATCGACAACCTGACCGATCTGGACGACTTCCGTTCGATCCTGGGTGAGCAAATTTACGAGAAGGACATGTATGGTCGCCATGGACCGCGTCTGTATCGTGCAGTTATGGACGATCTCGACGACAACATCGCGCAATGGGGTGCCGCAAGCGAGTCCTACCAGCTCTATCGAAACCTGTGGAGACGGCAGCATGTGCTCAACGACAGTAAGCTGGTGAAGAAGATTTTTGGTCGTGGGATGGACATCGACATGGAGCTACTCGACGACGCAGCCGTGAAGGTTTTCCGGTCTGGCTCCAAGGAGGGCATACGTCGGTTTAAACAGGCGATCGGTGCCGACACATTTTTCCCCGAGCAGGCGAAAACAATGCACCATTTGCGCGGACAGTTCGTCTGGGACCAGATGAAGCAGCTGTTCATGGACAAAGTTCTTCTGGAGTCGTTCACTGAGGCAACAGCTGGTCGAGGGCTCGGTTTCTCGGGTTCGATTTTTTCGAAGAAGCTCTTTCGTGATATCGGGGAAAACAACCTGAACGAGCTGTTCGGGCGAGAGGCTACGCAGCAGTTAAAGAAGCTAGGTCATCTGCTCAACATCGAGGGTGTCGCGGAGCGGATGTATGGCAACTTCAGCAATACCGCAATGCATAATGACTTGTCTGGTTTGTATGCAATCCTAACTCCTTATCAATGGGTAAAGAATGTTTCGCAATTAAAGGGTGAGCGGGTGATAGGAAAGCAGCTGATCAAAACCCAAAAAGAGGGTGCGCTCTTTGGGCGCGAGTATTTCACCGAAGGGCGTGCGCCTAACCTTGCTGCCAAGGCGCACGACTATGCAAGCACAAGGCCGTTTGAGAACCTTTTGAAACGGCTTGGTTTCCGTGGGCCTCAACTGAGAACGATCATTAGAGCACTCTCACAAACCACTACACACCTGTCTGGCGACGTTATCTCGGGAGCGTATGATACTGCTCGCCAGACCAGTGGTATTGATCCAAATCGCATACTGGGATGGCCTGGGGGAAGGAACGTACAGCAATGAACGGGATCGCCAGCAGGGTACTCGGACAAATCACCAAGAAGCCGGACGCTATGGGTCCTCCTCCCGAGCTGATCGGCCAGGACATTCCAGCAGCTGCACCCGATGCGACTCGGGTGGTTGACTTGGATCAGTCCGACTTCGAAAGCCTGGGTCGTGTGCCTACGCCGATGCCTGCTGCCACCTCTCCCTGGAGTAGAGACTTCCGGCCTGGTGTCACCTCGGATCACCTTCACTACGACAGCAACGACTTCCTTGACCAGGTGTGGCGACAGAAGGTCGCCAGGCCGATGAATGCGATCCCGAGTGCGCTCAATATTGGCCTGGGGTTGCTCGATCTGTCGCGTATGCTCGACCATCCCAAGGGGCGCGAGCAGGCTGTTGACTTCTTGTGGACAATGGCTAGAGGTGCCCAGGATTACTCTCAAGCGAACGATATCAACGATGGCCCTCTGACACCGGATGGTCAGGTCTTCGTAATGGCTATGGAGGACATCGTTCAGTCCGCGCTCGATCCTGATAGAGCCGTCGATGATCCTGCCGGCCACATCCTGGATATCATGGATGGTGCCGGTGCGATGATCAAAGGCGGGACCGAGACAGCAGCTCTCGCCGCCAGGTCAGAAAAATTCGTCAAGCTGATGCAGAAGTCTCGGGCTTTGGCGAAGCAGGGAAAGATTTACGAAGCCGCACGGAGTTTGAGTGCGGGGATGCGACCGCTTCGGCGGGAAGCTCTGACAAAGGATCGCATTCAGTATCTGGAAGATCGCTTACGGGCACGTCTGGAGGCGAACCACGGCATAGAGCTGACGGTCCCAGGCAAGATGTCTCGCACGATAACAGTGGACGAGCGGCTCGCCAGGGGAGACCTCCTCTACACGATCGAGACACCGGAGAATATCGATCCAAAGACCGGCAAGGTGATGAAGGGCAAGACGCTCTTCCGCGAGGTGTGGCACCAGCCGATGCCTGGCGACCTTCCGATGCCGCACGCGACGATCGAGGACGGCCTTGCTTTGGCGTTCGAGGTCCACGGTCCCGATGCGACACCCGATCAGCTGATCAACGGCATTGAGATCATACGGACCTCTGAGCCGAGAACGGGGCCAGGGACGTGGAGAGGCAAAAGCGACCCGGTACCGGTCGGTGCGAAGCGGGTCCTGGAGAACATGCCGATCGACGATTTGCGAGGATTATACGCTAAGGCATATGCCTACGCCCTGGAGCTGGAGAAGGTAAATCCAGGACAGCTTGATGAGATTATCAATTGGTATCCGAAGTTTGCTAAAAACATCAAGGAGGTTGTGGGGGAAGCCAACTTCAACGAGGCGGCTGTCGTCTTTGGCATTACATCGCAGCAGTCGCCGGTCGAGCAAAATCTGATGGACACCTACTTTGTCATGAACGAGGTGAGGAAGTTCATTGAAAAGGGAGGCAAGCCGACCAAGCGAGGGATTGAGAAGCATTTGATCAAGGCTCAGAGAACGGTCCTGGAGCCGTTCAACGTGCGGCACACGATCGACAAGATGAGTTCGTATCAGAGACGGGAGTATGACATCGGTGGGGATCGCGTCCAATCAGGTCCGTTGTCAATCATTCAGAAGGACTACAAACCCTTCATCGACGAGGACGCAATCAAACGCGTGGCAGATTTCTACGCGTCCGGCTTTTTCAAGGGCAACACAAAGACGCAGACCTATGTGGCGACACTGCTTCACATGGCTCAGGGTGGAGACTTCTTTCCCTGGTCGACGATGGATCAACACATGGCGCGGATCTGGAAGCTTTTCAAGAAATCCGAGGTCACTGGCAAAGACACGGACATCGGCGTGTTCGATGCAGCAGGGTATCGTGCAGCTCAGTATATGACGGCAAAGCTGGCTCGCGAACAGGGGATGTCGGTTGACCAGCTCCAGGCCTTACTGTGGTTCTACTCCAAAAATGTCATGGCCGAGGGTGCGGGTCCTGGAGTGATGTCGAAAGGCGAAAAAGCCGTACGTGGTCGCCTGGGAGGCTCCGAGACGTGGACACCGGAGATCGGAACCTGGGAGTCTGCGGATCTGGCAACGCGCAGACTAAGAGACGAGTTGCGGACCCGCCTGGACATCGATCCAAATACCGGAAAGATAAGCGAGAAGCCATTGTTGCCACAGATTGAGCGAGCTCAAATGGATCTGAAGGCAGCTGCTTTCCCGATGTCACTGTTCCAGGCCAGGAAGCACGATCGTGAACTCGGAATTCATGGGATGCCGCGAGCCTCCGTGCAGAAGGGACGGATGGTTCGAATGCCACCGTAAACGTGACCCCCACAGGGCCGATCTGAGGCACACAAAAGGCCTGGGACTCAGTATATGCCCCAGGCCTTTTACGGCTCTCTGTGCGCCTCTCAGAGGCGTTTACGGTCGTATCACCGGCATCTTTCGGAACGATTCCTGCTGCCGGTCAGCTTCCTCCACCATGGCTTCAACCTTTTCCAACATTCTTCGTGTGCAGATACTGTTAGGGTTAGTCTGGTGGGCCAGTTTAAGCGCATCATGCACGCACTCAAGCTGAATGGCTGTTCCAAGTTCCAGGGTCCACATCCTATACCCCCCATCGTTTGCGTGCTGACTTCTGTCGTTTGCGGTCGGGTGTCCAGGCCTTATACTGCGAGTCAACAGCGACGGACCGTACATTGCCAAAAAAATCAGCGTTGATGTGTCCGTAGTCGATTGCCTGGTGGACGCATTGCTTCGACACCTTCTTCTCTTGAGCTGCCTGAGCAACAGGGATATGTTTTGTGGCGTTAGCCATCGTGAGCCTCCTTTGTTGGTCTTTGCTGTTCACCGACAAAGTAGTCGAAATATTGACCGAGATCAATAATGTTGAGTTCAATGAGTGTCGACCAAATCTTTAAAGGATGATTAAAGTGTCGACCAAACGTGTTGACCAAGTTTTCAGAATCGGCTGAAACCCGCACCAGGTATGCGTTTTGTCGACCTGGTTACTACATGTGGATGATGTATGCACCTAATCTACAAACAGCTGAAACCCCTGTAGTTATGGGCTTTTATCAATACCTCCGGTTTTTTAAAGTGATGCATAATAGGGCATTCTTGGCCTAAAGTGTTGACCAGTGTGTTGACCAAAAACGCAGCGGGGACCCCGTTTCCGGTCCCTGCTTTGTTAATGGTGTTGACCAGGTTTCTTAGGCAGCTGCGACCCTCCGTAGTAGGTCGCCGGACAGGCGGCACGTGACCTTCGACGCTTCTTCAGGAACCATCCAGCCGTAGTACTGATCCGTGATCCCGATGTTGGCGTGACCGAGAAGACCGCTCAGGGTCTTGAGCTGTACGCCTGCCGTCAGCAGATTGGCGGCGAACGTGTGACGCAGGGAGTGCCACTTCGACTCCTTGCCCTCACCCTGGATGTGGATGCCTGCGTCCGCCCAGGTCACCCGCGCATAGTCGCCATACGACGCGGGGGTGATTGGCGAGGACGGGTTGTCCGGCGAGAAGAACAGCCAGGGTGTCTTCATCAGCTTGGCAGCTGCGATCCGAGGACGGAGTGCCTCGACCACGTCGGGGTCCAGGTAGAGGGGACGGGTCGCGTGGAAGGACTTGCCTTCCATATCGTGGTCACCCTCGTGCTCCTCGGGGCACACGTTGATGAAGACCTCTCCTTCCTCATCCTCGACCACGTCGCACACGCGGAGTTGGATCGCTTCGCTGATGCGAAGACCGGCACCCAGGCAGAGGGTGATGAGGGGGACGTAGAGGTCGGGGTTGCGACCATCAGCTGCCGCGTCAAAGAGGGCGAGGACTTGGTCATCGGACAGGAACTTCACGCGGCGATCCTTGACCACGACCTTGGTGTGCTTGCCCTTGAGCGGGTTCGGTAGGTGGGTGTAGTCCTCGCGCTCACTATGGAGGATCTCCCAAGCGAGCTTGAACATCCCCAGGGTCCCCCTGACGGTGTTCGGCGAGAAGGCTTTGCCGAGGGCTTTGCGGAGGTCGATGATGTGCTGGCGGCGAATGTCGACCAGCTTGAGGTCATCGAGAAGGGCCGGAAGGGGCTTGGCGTTCCTGTCACCCTCAAAGCCGAGGATGCGACGGAAGGACCCGCGCATATTGTTGAGCGTCGAGGTCGCCTTCTTGTGCTCTTCCTGGTAATCCACCGCGAGGTTGCGGAGGTCGGAGATGCGGAGCGGACGACCCTCAAACTTGGCCGCGACGGTGATCTCCTCGGTGCGCTTGTTCACACAGATACTGCGAAACTTCCGAGCCTCGCGGATACCATTGACGGGCCTTCCAGCGGCATCCGTGATCTTCACATATTTGACCGGTATCTGACTCGCCTTCTTGCCCTTGATTTCTGGCCGGAAGTCTGCGTAGAAGACGCCGTCGCGATTCTGTCTGACGAGTCCCTTCTCGATCCGTTCGTACCGTTTTGCCATTGTGAGCCTCCGTTGGTCGTTGTGGATCGTGATGGAGCAGGATTTCTGCCCACAACAGAATATACCCCCATTATTGACCATCGTCAATAAGGAATGTATACCTTGCCTCCCGGGCAAGAAATGCACTCCGGCCAATTTTTTTATCCTTTGGGTTGTATTAGACTTAGGTGCCTTTGGGGCAATTGCCTTACGGGCAACCTTATTGACACGTCATTTTGCTGACGCTATTATCCTGTCACGCCTCTCCCTGAAGGGTTCTCACCCTTGGAGGCAAGAATGACGTTGTCAGCATACCTGAGTAGGCGAAAGCTCACCCAGGCTCACTTCGCAACCCTTTGCGATCTTTCCGAAACGCACGTCGGTCGGCTGATCACGGGCGAAAAATTTCCCAGCTTTGATTCGATGATCAAGATTCACAATGTGACGGGAGGGAAAGTGTCTTTCCGTGACCTGGCTGGTCCACGTCTAGACAATTACAAGCAGGCGTGTTGAGCAGATCCTCTGTAAAAATGCATTCGTGTTTGACGCTTTCAGATCGAAATCACTATATCAGTTAACGGCAAAAAAGTGGGAGGGTTCCCTGCACGGAAAGCCCTCCCTATGGCACGTAACACTACACGGCACCATCACACGGTAAGCCGGTAGTTCAAGAAAGGTAGGTTGCCCTGTGGGCAAGAGCAAGGCGAAAGCGGACAAGAAGAAATCTGTCGACCAGCAATGGTTTAACGTGTCGCAGGCTGCTCGTTACCTGGGGATGGGGCATAAGTATGTTCGCGCCAGAATCAACGAGGGACTAATCCAGGCCTATCTACCCGAGGGTAAGGCATGGAAAGTCTACAGGCGTGAAGACCTGGATGCGTTGATGTCGATGGTCCGATGACCTGGGCAATCATGCGAGCGATCGCGACGGCGTTGATCCTGGCGATCACGTCTGTCGTCGTCTACTGCGTATGGACACCGGAACGATGAAGGTTATAAGCTTGGGTGCTGGGGTGCAAAGCACGGCTTTGCTGCTGATGTCGATTCGCGGTGAGATCGAACGGGCTGACTGCGCCATTTTTGCCGATACGGGCTGGGAACCGGAGTCCGTCTATGCTCACCTAAATCGGTTGATGGCCTACGGCAGGGAAAACAACTTTACGATCCACGTCGTAAAACGCCGTGACTCCCACGGCATCGACCGGGATGTGTTGCACAACATTGAGCAGTATCAGCAGGGCGGGGAAAAATGGCGCACGGGCCAGCCACCGTTCTACGTTAAAAATTTAGACGGTGATGGAACGGATGATGGCGGGACGCTATGGCGACAATGCACTAAGAAATACAAAATCGAACCCATACAAAGCAAGATCAGAGAGCTTTTGGGATACAAGGGCCATCAGCGGGTAAAGAAAAACGCCGAACAGTGGATGGGAATTACCGTCGATGAAATGCAGAGGATGAAGGGTTCTGGGGTGAAGTGGCTTGAGAACAAGTACCCTTTTATTGATCTACGTATGGACCGCAACAACTGCCAGAAGTGGTTGGACCGCAACTGGCCCCATCCAGTAGCCAAATCAGCGTGTATTGGATGCCCGTATCACAGCAACGCTATGTGGCGGGATATGAAAGCGAATCAGCCAGCAGAGTGGAACAGTGCCGTGGTGTTTGACCAGAAATTACGGAAAAAACCGTATCCAGGCGTGACGGGATCGCCGTTTTTGCACCGATCCTGTAAACCTCTAGATGAGGTAGACCTAACAACGGCAGAGGACCACGGCCAGATGTCATTTCTGGATGAGTGCGAGGGCATGTGCGGCGTATAAACGACGACAAGCTCGTCACGTCTGTCGTCGTCTACTGCGTCTGGACACCGGAACGCTAGGGGGAACCTTGAATCACGACTATGTCATCACCGAGCGGGTGCAGTGTGGATGCTACGAGTTGCTGAACATCATCAGCAATCACATTGGCAA
>Ga0114905_1001428_pt1 | contig 13099 bp, 9 predicted proteins | sample MalvireepMed_b05_FD_83499 | JGI IMG/M metagenome (GOLD analysis project Ga0114905, IMG submission 83499) | Marine viral communities from the Global Malaspina Expedition - Malaspina viral metaG DeepMed_b05 | ecosystem: Environmental > Aquatic > Marine > Oceanic | place: Mediterranean Sea...
GGTTCTTGGGGGTTCAGGGGGACCCACGTCGTCGGGTTCGCCGCCCGTGACCGAAGCGGCAGCGGCGGCGGCGACGGGCGCAGGGGCTTTCGACGGCACCTCCTTGGACGCGGGCTCGGTGTTCGTGGAGGTTGTGTCTATATCATCGACTCCAAGACCATATGGAAAATTTTCATAATTAAACCCTTCATCAATCCACGCGGGAGACTTGACATGTATAGGATAAAACGTCATGGAAAGATCGATAAATCTTGGATATATATTCTTTGAATTGTTATCTGTGTGGTCCGTCAAGAACCCTTCCACAATGTTGGCGGGCTTAAAAGAAAACCCAGATATATAGCCAAGGAGACCAGACGTTTGGGCATCTCCGAAATCGAGCACAGAACCGCCTGATTTGTCTTGTTCCGAAGTCTGCAAGCCAGCAATCCAATTTAAAAATCTAATTTTAAAAATCGGACCACCGCCGACTCTTGGTACAAAGCCGCCCCCTTCTCTTACTTGTTCTCCATACAGCATTCTTGCTAGCAAAGACATCTTTGCTAAATTTTCTTTTGACTCAATAACGCCATTCGCCGGAATTCTCAAAGCAAAAGAAATTTCTCTTACTGTGCTTTTCCATTTTCTTATTGGTTCCGTGTGCATTACAAAGAAATCAGTCGAATAATCGGTATTATACTTGTCTTCAAAATTAGTTAAGGCTGCTTTAATTTTTATGGCTTTACCGCTATTGACATGATAAATTTCAACGTACATATTTTTATCATTAGCAATAGCATCCGATCTGTCGCCGTGTTTAAAGTCAACCATTTTCTTTTCATCTCCTTATGAATATCTAAATCTCAAACTGTTTTGCTTTTTATTTACTGCGCCGACTGCTCTTCCAAATTCTCGGTCGTCCAATTGTAATATTACATCTCCAGGGCTTTCTGACACTAGTTTTTCGAGCATAGTTTTTATTGCAGCTGTGTTCTCCTGTAGTGCTGCAACGAGGCCAGAATTGTCTGCGCCTGGGATTGTTGCGTCAGCGGGCAATGGAGTTACAACAGTGCCTGCAGGAGTATGCTGAATCACTTCTGGCTTCCCGCCTTCGGCAACCATAGCCTGTCCTTGTTTCAAAACCCCTCCCTCTTGGAGTCCAACCATTTCAGTTAGTGTTGGAACAAACGGTATTGTAGGAACAGTAACTCCCGGGACCAAATTAAGTCCTTTAATCAGAAGATTGACTCCAGCAATAACACCATTAATCATTAATCGTATAGGAAGTAGCACTATGTCAAGTAAACCTGTCATAAATGCGCCTAGGCTGCTGCCCATATTTTTGAAAAAATCTATCATCCCTCCAAATTTATCAGAGATCCAGTCAATACCGGCTCCGAATGCGTCTACTACCTCATCCCAATACACAACCAACCCAACCATTGCCGCAACTACTAATGTCAACATAGCTATAAACAGTGGAAGACCTAATGCAGTGAGAGCAGTTGATAGGCCGCCGGCGGCGGCAGCTACCCCCCATGTGACTAGAGCCCAAAGCCCGTACGCAATAATTATTGGAGAGAGAATAGCTAAAAGAATCGTAAAAGCGCCGACGACAACCCAAATTTTTGCAGCAAGGATCATTTTAGCAGCTATATTCCTCCAATATGCAGCAGTTAACATTTCATATCTAACGTAAGAAAGAACAGCTATGGTCCCCCACATTATCATGCCTGCGCGTTCAGCCATATCCGCTGCAAATTTGGCCCAAACTGCACTCGTTAATCCCATATACGCGCCGGTGAGAAGAAGAATCCAGCCGACAAATCCATCGCCAACGGTTAAAATAAAAGCGATGCCTTCGATAAAAAGTCTTAAGACTTCAACCAGAGGATAAAAACCAATGGCTAATCCCATGACAGCGTTTTTAAAGTTCTGAAACATGTATGTTGCTGCTTTGGCTTTGTCAGCTAACTCTGCTTCGACAGAAGCAAGCATTTCTGCTTCTGCTCTGTTCTTCGCAAACTCTTCTGCGCTAGTGCCAAACAATTTAGCAGCCTCATTGAGGTCTTTAATGCCGGCGGCCGCGGCGAAGGCTTTCATTTCAAACCTGCTCATCGAATCCCAGCTTTGTCCAGAAAGCTCTATTGTCTCTCGCAACGCATCGATTCTTTCACTCTCTGTTTTATAAACCATATCGATGCTGTTTAGGTAGGGTCCGCCAAGCATTCCGTTTAGTCGACCAACAGCATCAGCTGCTGTTTGAAAGGTGTCAAATTGTGCTGATATGCTTATAAGTTCACTAACTGCAACATTCGTTGCTCTTGACTGCGATTGTAATTCCACAAAAACTTGTTTGGCTTGATCTCCATATTGTACAAGTGTTCCAGCAAACGTTTGAAAGTCTGACATCATCTTATCGACGGACATTTCTAGTCCTTCTGCAAGATTAACAAATTCTTTCATGGTCGCTTCAGCCTGGTCGCCTGTCATATTCAATGAATTTGTTAACGTCTCCATAACTTTTGTGGAATTTTCCGCCGTAATTCCCGTTTGACTAAGCTGTGCAGTAAACGTTGCTAAGTCTTCCTTTCCTTCGAGTGTTGCATTCCTGAAAAGCGTCATATTGTTGTACAAAGATGTGAATGCTGGACCAGCGAGTGAAGCGTCCAGGCCAAGTCTTATCATATTATCAGAAGCAGCAGCTAATGATTCTCCAAGTTCGCGGGTGGCGCCGGTTTGTTTGACAAAGTCAGTAACCATTGTATCTTGTAAATGCAACAGTTTTTCTGTCATATTAACAACTGCGCCGAGACCAAAGCTAGCGACTTTCTTCCATTCAATGCCATGTCTCATTGCAAGATCTAACGCAGGTCCGAGAGCCAGCACGCCAGCTGTATATGATTTATTAATATCACCTTGTATACCTAAATTACTGAGTAAACTACCACCAATGTCTTTTACAATTGCAGTCTGATCGTGCAGAAATTTATTATACTTTACGATCTCGAAGTTGATTTTTTGTTGTTGTTTAAGCTCTTCAATCAACTTATCTCTTGCTTCACCCCTAAGAGTGTTTGCCTCTTTGAGCATATTGACGATCAACATCCCCTGCTTAAATTCCTCAACAGACATGGTGTTGAAAGCCCGAGCGTTTTTCAGACGCTCTTCTTCATTTGAAATATACTTTTCTTGAGTCTTTTCTTGCGACTCAAGCGCCTGGATCACATTCTGTTGAGCAACCATCAAATTGCCAGCTTGTTCAACTTGAGCCTCCCACTGAGAAATGATTTGACCATAATGTCTCTGCCGGGTCTGCTCGGCTTGTGTGATCCGACGGGTGATGTCCTCTTGTTGTTGTAAGAGGTCGTTTATTTGTTTAAGTTCTTCAGGAGTCGGGGCTGCCATAATAGAGGGATCCTTCTACTTACAGACTAAATAGTTTAACGTGGCAAATTATTAATATTTACCAGCGTTATCAACCTGTTCTTTTTCACTCTGTAGCTGTTTCATAAGTCTTTGAACAAACCATTGTCTCAGCTTTATTGGTAAATTATAAGCCTCTGTAAAGCTCCAACTGCCATAATATTTTAAAAAGAAGAAAGTTTCGTAAACATTTTCAATGTATGTATTCGCTATTGACTTGGCCAAAAAAAATCCTCAGTAAACGGGATTGTGGTCTTATTTTCATAATTGCATTCTGGACATTCAAAATTGTATGATAAATCTATGTTTGGCGTTAGTTTAGCGTATGTAACTCTCAAAAATCTTGAATCAATTGCTGGCATACTATTAACAAATTTGTTAATCGTATCTCTATTAGAGTCGCCGTTAACAGAAACAATAATCATTTTAAATTGATCTGTTAGAGAGGATTCTGGTAAATTATTCTTCTTTCTTCTCTCTGACATCATCACAAGTTTCTTCTCATCTTTCCCAGTCATGAAAGAGACTTCAACTTTTACTCTAGTTTTTGGAAGATCGACAACAAAAGTATTGTTACTTGTTTTGTCAACTTCAACACTAAACTTTTCTAAGTCTTCGAGACCATGAGTCACATCAACATCGTTCAAATCAAAGGAATGTTCACTTGTCGTTGTGCACGCAGGGCAGGTTATTCTGGTTTCATAATCTGAGCCATATCCTGTAATTCTAGATGCGACAATTAATGCATTTTTATCACCAATCAACAAATCGCTAATATCAATATTTTTGTCAACAAGTACATTTTGAAGCAACCTGTCAATTGCCAGCCCTTTCTTAATCAAAGACTTTGATGTTAATATATCTTCGTCTTTCGCTGTCATATATTTTATTTCAACCGTTTCAGAGTTGCACAAGGGATGATCCGCAGGGTAATATTTCCCTTTTGAAGGCAAATCAACGAATTCGGTCGGAACTGTAAACGAAAATGATTCCGTTCTGCTTTCTTGTTCTTGAGGAGGAGGCGATGGTTGCGCCGCGGCGCCGACGCGCTCCTCATTATTTCTCATATTCATACTAACCTCTTATATTATACTGATAGTTTAGCATAGTCATAGTTTAATGTTAAGCCAATTTCTACCATTCCATCGTCGGCATAACTCAAATCACCAAAAGTCACTTTTCCAATCCACGGGTTGTGTAGTGTCCAAGTTTCAATTGGGAGACCTGGGTCGCTAGCGAGAACGGAGCCAGGGCCCATTTGCTGCAGAGTAATTTGAAACCCTAGGGCTTTAACTGACTCTGCTTTGGACATAGTATACGGCTGGTCACCAACTTTTACGTCTGGTGTCACATAGCCAGATCTTTCTAGTATTAAATTTAAAATTCGGTCCGAAACATCTGGGTCTACAGGATCGACTAAAGTAATATCAATTGGTTCCCAATTGGTCTTCCCCGGATAGTAGAAACTGTGTCCATAATATTCGTGTGTCACCTTATTAATAGTCAAGCCGGGTTTCTTTGCAACTTTTATTACAAATGCCGGTATACTTTCAACGGTCATTAGCCATCTATGTTTTCTTTTTGGTTCTAATGTTGAATCAGCCCAGAATTTATCATTATTGTCAGGCATTGTTTTGTTTTCTCCTCAAAATAAGTAGTTGGTTCGTGAAAATATTAATCAGCAAAAGATGCTCCACTGTCAGTAATAACAAAGTCGAGAGCAATAAATTCAATCGCTCTTGCAGGCTTCAAAAATACCTTGGCATACAAAATATTTCTGTCAATCAGTTCCGGAGTAGTTGTCGTTTCATCCAAAATTACTTTGAAATCCGTGAGACCGTCACCAACCTTGATATCTGTTAAGAAAGTATCGATCTTAGCTTTAAAAAGATTCCAAGTTGATTGTACGTTCATCTCGAAAAGCGTTGTAGCGGCCATTCGTGAAACCTCTTTCTTGATATAAATCATTAATCTTCTTACATTGATTCTATCAAGAGCAGAAGGAACAACCTGAAGCGTTTTTTGGCCAAATATCACAATACCCTCGGCCGGGAAAGTGGCAATTGGATTAATGTTTGCTTCGTAAAGGCGGTCTCTGTCTTTTGAAGTAAGATTTTGTCTTACGCCTACAACTGGTATACCAGCTGCACCTTGTGTTAGTCCGCCTCTTGTAAATCCAGCTGGAGCAAACCAGAGCGCCTTTTTCCTTTCACTGAAAGAGAACGTTCCGAGCGCTGCAATTGAAGGCGGGGCCCAGAGAACACTATTTGAAAGACTATCTCTAATCTGCACCCATGGGTAAAACGCGCATGCGTAGCTGCTATTGATTCTTCTATTATTTAGAGAAGTAACAGCGCTTTTTACGCTGCCGATTCGCGACGCGTCTGAAGTTGTTGCTTCTGCTTTTGGTACATAGTCATCTTCTAGATCAATGATCGCAAGAGCATCGCCACGACTTTCACAAACACTAATCAAGTGTTCTGTTAGGCCGGTATTTGTAACACCTGGCAACGCGGCGAGATTATATTCAACAACCTCTGCATCTGCAACAGAATCGATTCCACGTTTGACAGAATTATATGCATAGTTTGTATATACGTCTCCGCGGGCATCATCTAGTCTTGTATTTCTAAAAGGATTTGCTTCTGTTATGTCAAGGCCATCATGTCCGCCGTGAAGTAAAGTCGTAAATTTATTGACTCTCTTGGTTTCCAGAAGTTCTATGTAGCCATTCAGAGCTGTGTATGATGATCCTGTGGCGGTCGGAGAGGTGGCAATTCCATTTCTACTCCCAGACACATATTCAAACTTCTCGTTATCTGCGGCGACACCGCCCTGTTGCTGTCGAACATCGTCTAACGTAAAGAGCCAAGTCTTTTCTGTATAGTCGCCGCCTTCTGAAATGTCCCTTGGAAGTCGGCGAACAATATCTTTGATGCTTTGATCAAATCTTGTGGTACCACTAATGTCAGTCGTAACACCCCAATAAGCTGTTTGAGGCCCTGTGCCACCCTGGTCAGCGTATTTTCTCAATGGAAGAGCTGGGAAAAACAACGAACAAGTCATATTACGAAGGGTGGGTGTGTTGCCGGCGGATGTCTCCATCTGATGTGATGCTGTCTGATAAATTTGTCCTGCTTTTACAGTGGTTGACTCGGCGTTGCGGCCTAGTTCTTTGTTGAATTTAACAAAGATCGTGGGACCCCAGTTTAAGCTCGTATATTGGTTTGTGTGGCCGCCGAAGGACTCGTGGGCCTCTCTAGCATGAGCTGTCGCCACTGCGGCGCCCATATCAAGAGTGACAGTTCCAGAAATTCTCATTACAGATCTTAGTCTTTCGGGCCCAAAAACGCCAAACGGCAGGAATCTGGCATCCGTTGCGGCAGAATCGACGTCCTTGTTCATATCAACATATATAAACTTTGAAGCATTCGCATAGTTGCCATAAGTTCTATACCGTCTTTCAGTCTCATCCCACGTTTTGTATCGATCTCCAACTTTTCTTGCTACATAGTTTGGAGAACCTGGATTCAAATTACAATTTGTATATTTTTCTACAAATTTAGGAGCAGTATCGGTGTCACTAAGAGAGCGAATTGCAACTGTGAAAGATCCATAATCGTTGAACTCGTTACTAGCCGGTAAAATATCTTGAATTGAAATTTTGAGATTATTTTGATTCCACTCGCCACCATCAATTGACTTAAATCTAAATAATTTTTGTTGATAGTCAGCGTTGAACGATCCTGTTTCACCTAAATGCTGCGAAATGAACCACCCAGTTTGAGATCTCTCCAGTCCTCCTTGACGATCAGCATATTCATAAGTGCTGTTTTGAGAGGCTAATCCGAGAATGATAGCGTGTGTTTTAGTCGTACCAATCGCTTCTTCTACGTGTCTATCGAATGTTTCGCCCAAGAAATAATTCTCTTGTGCTGCAGTATTTGTAATAGTAGTATTAGTTAAAGTCGGATTCGTATTGAACACTTTTCTAATATAATTATAAGAATTTCTATTAAGAGAAAAAGTATATTTTTTCGAAGATGTATATCCGGCGCCTTTGCTAATAACTGCAGTGAAGTCTCCAGCCGAGGATGTTTGCATCCAAATTGCCCCACCAGACATCGGGAAGCCCTTGGAGTCTGTACCTGTTAGCTCAATGTTGTAGTCGCTTTTAAGATAAAAGACTGCAGCTAGGGCTCCTGTAACCTGGCGGCCGGTCGTCCCATCTGGTGCGACCGCGGACGTGGCCGCGTTGGCTACGTCTATTACCCATAGTCCATAAGCTCCGCCTTCACCGGAGGAGGCAATTGAGACATTTCCCATATCCCAGCCGGCCTTACCATCCGAAGTTGAGTTAGAATGCTCCGCGCCTAATAGTCTAACAACAGTTAGTGGAGAATTATTTTTAAGCCAAGCTTGGGCAGCATATCCTGCATATGTAGGGGCGGTAAAATTACCTTCTCTCCATACGTCACCACCTCTTCCACCAGGAATTGGTTCGCCAAAAATCTCAACAAACTCAGAAAAAGATTGCACTTGCACTGGCCTCATTGCTGGTCCGCGCAAGGTTCTTCCAATTATTACTGGTCCAACTCTATCCGATTGTCTAATAATTTGAGAATTATCAATTTCGTCAATAAAAACGCCTGGTGATACAAATTTAAATTTGCTTTCTGGTCCTTGTGCCATGCTTATATTCTCCTTCTAAATGAATGGTTATATTCTTATATAAATAGTTAACAAATGCTCGAAAACCCATTTTATAAAAAATATTAACTCTCTCTATAAAACCCTTCTTTGCCAATATGTTCAAGTTCGTCCTCGGTGGCAAATCTCTCTCTGGGGATTTTGTATTCCACTGCATTTTCTCTAATAACAATTTTTGGCTGTTCCTGATTCTTATCTTCTCCTATTAAATATCCTAAAACTTTGATATCAATCTTAGTTTTATACGTTCTTTCTTCTGCCTCTAAATTCGCATTATTATTCTCTTGCGAAAAGCTTTGTTGAATAAACGCTTCATACCTGTGGCCATCTTTTTTAACGACAGTGTAGTTTATACCTCCGGTTTTTGTTATAAATGGCGTCAACATCTCATTCATTTGCTGTTGATATTCAGTTCTTAATATTACACTATAATTGACTTCCACATATACGGGTATCGGAATCGACATTGTTTGATAAACAACTCTTTTATTTTCTTTAGGAAAATTGATTTGCCCCCTTTTATCAAAAGCGTTTGCGTTTGCATATTTTGAGGTTTTATTTTGATTTATTCTCCTAGCAATTGTAATTGAACCGCCTTTTTTATCAAATGTAGGCGGAATATTCGCTTGAAAGATGCCTTTTTTTTCTGGATTTTTATCAATAGACGTCCTTTCAATTGTAATGACTGGTAAAATTATTGAATCAGAAGAGTCTCGTAAGTTTTGATTATTTTTAACTTGAAATGCTCTTTCAGACGTCATCCAAATAACTGGAACTTTTTTCCACCCTTCATTTGTTGTGCAAAAAATATTAAAACCATCATCTAAAAGCTCCAACAAGGCGCCATCAATAGTCTCAAATGTAGACGGAGTAACAAGTCGCTCTTCTAATATTTTCGGATCCGAAATTCCTGTGTAACTCTTATCACTTGGCATTGAAAAGACCCTCGCGTGCCCTAATACACTTTGCTGATATTTCCATACGATGTTGAGGTTGTCCAAACAACTGTTTCGGCTCACTTAAGTTAACAATTTCATAGTATATCTCTCCATACGAAACGAAGTCTCCAACTCGAACATAGAGATCTTGATCTTCAGTTAACCTTCTTTTATGAAAATGTATATTTATCGCTGCTTTTTTATCAATTCCAACGTTACCCATCCATGATGTTTGTAATTCTTCCCACTTAACCAGCGCGTAAACACGAATTGGCGGCAAGAATGTTTTTTCAATAGCTTCTCCATATAACGGATGAAAATTTGTGTGCTCTAGACTTATAGGATAGTACAAAATTTGTTGGCCAATAACCCTTTCAATCAACTCATCGTTGACTTGCTTGACCAAATTCCGTTCTTTCTCGCCAGTAAATAACGGAGGCGGTGGCTGTTCTGGTTGTTTCCATTTGGACATTGTTTCTTATTAACCTACAAAAATTGGGAATGGTGTCAACTTATTCAATTTAAACACTGATTCAGATTTGTTAGCATCTTGTTCGGCTAATTTCGCATACGTTAACTCGTCTAGTGTTGTCTTTAGTTCTTCTCTTAATTTTTCTTTTTCTTCTTTTGCTTGACCTAGCAACTCACTATGATTTAATGTTACAGATTCTCCAGGTATGGGCATGGTAGTAAACTTGCCTCTAATTTGGCCTAGCATTTCTTTTGCTAAAGCTAAAGCAAACCTTCTAATCCATTGCTTTCCAATTGAATTTATATTCTCGTAAGGTATATTGGCAAATGGAAGAGTATTCATATTATTAATGCCATCTGTGCCTGTTTGCCTGTCGCTATGATCCTCCCACGCATCTCTCTTTATTGTAAATCTAACCCACATCTTTCTAGGACCAACAGTCGTCGATAAAGGATATATTCTTAATTTATTATTTTTGAGTTCATAAGAATAATGAGAATTTCTCGTGTAAATTGAAGATTCAAAACTCTTTGCTTGAAGTTTGTTTTGCCAAACAGGAATAATTTGAAATTGTGAATCATCTGCCCACTGACCATAGTTTTGAAGATTGCCCACTGTGTTTAATCCACCATAATATCCATAAAATCTCCACATAGACTGTGGTGTTTTAAAATAAACTTGTTTAATAGTAACTTTATTGTTGCCAACTAAAGCATTTGTTGTTTGAAAATTACTTGAACTTGATATTACAGTTTGCAAATCATAATCTTGCACATCTGTGTCTGTAGTGAATGAAGCTGAATATTCCGTTTCGTTCCCACCTACGGCAACCAAACTTGCGACACCTTGTGAAAGTCTTCTGGCATATTCAAATCTAACTTGAGGAAATTTAAGGGCCACATTTGTGCCGCTCAAGCTTGATGATAGGCTGCTAGCTTTTAAATTACCGTCCTGATCAAAAGTTCCAGTTGTATTCCCAAGCAAATCTGACAATACATTTTTTGCTTGATGTATGTTAACTATATATGAATATTCTAATACTGCCTCTTCGTAAGCAGTATAGACATTTTTTTCAGTTAATTCAACATCTAATACGTCGCCACCTAATTTTCTATATGTGTATGAAACCTGATCAACAGCACCCGAAAGAAAATCTATTGAAGACAGATATACCCCAAATGGGACTGCAGTTGTGGTCACGTTCGTTGTTGAACCAGTAGCTGGCAATCTCACTGCGCTGATATTGCTTTTTGGTGTAAGAGTGGTGGCGGCCATTCATGAAATTCTCCTATACACTATAAATAGTTTTGGAAAATAGAAAACCCCAGTCCAGCCGAAGCCAAACTGGGGTTTTCCATAAAAAGGTTAATTTAAATATTAACCAAGTATGTCGGACACTACTACAAGACCGTACATATCAGGACGTACCATCTTCTTGGCATAGCGAGTCATGACACCCTTGCGGGGCACGAAGTCTTCTACACCGAAGATAGTAGGCGTTACCTGGAGAGGTACGTAAGGAGCGTATACATATCCACTCTCGAGGAATGAACCACCCTTGCGACCAACAAGGACAACATTTCTCAAGAAGTAGGGATCTACGTATACATCCCATTTCTTGCTAAGACTGCCAGTCTTCACAGAACCAACTGTGCCTCTGTCAGTATCACCTGTTACATCAGCACGGAAACCGGAAGTAAACTCGAGGATATTAGCTACCTCGGGACCTACCACGATAAAGTTGGCTCCGCCGCGAAGTGTCTTACGATGAATAGCAGCAGAAACATCGTTGATTGTCTCAACAAGAGTCTCATACCATTCAGACACTGTGCCGGTGAAGTCAGCACCAAGCAAGCTCTCGTTCGCTACAAGACCCTCAATTGGAGTGCCATTGCTACGATTAAGGAACTTACCCGGGCGGCGTGACCAGTAAAGCGTATCAGCAGTCGCACCAGTAACGAGATCATTGAGAATCTCGCGATCAATTTCTAGAGCAATTTGCTCAGAAAGGATACCAGTAAGCTCAACCTCGGCATCGAGATTGTGATAAGCATTGAGGTCCTGACCTAATTCAGGAGTCCACTTAGCTTTGAGCTTCTTAGTGATCGCCGTGACGGACACACTATCGACTTTGATGTCGATTTCAGGGATATTGGGATTATTCTCAAGTCCCCACGTGGTCTGTGCAACTACAGCACCGATTGCGTTGGTTGTACCAGCAGCTGCTGAACCTCCAAAATCATCGGTTTCAGCGAAAGTAATAACTTTCGCAGCCTCGTTGACTTCTGTCTTCGTGCTCGCCGCGCTTAAGCCGGCGCTTTGACTACCATCAAGGTTGCCATCTTGACGTGTACCATCCTTGAATACAACAACAATTGACGTACCCGTATCGGTAGGATCAAGAGCAGCTACTTTGTCGGTGGCACGTGCCGAAGTGGCACCAACCATCGTTGTCAATCGACGAACGAGAATAGCTTTGTCCTCTTCCAAGGCGGAAGTTGCAGAACCAGACGTAACATTAATAGTAATAAGATTATTACGATTAAGTTGTGTATAGTTCGCGTGGCCAGGAACCGTAGCTACAACAACAAGAGTACCAGAAAGATCGGGATCGTAACGTACTAGCTTGTTGAGGGAGGTTTTGATCGCAGAACCACCCAAAGTTGCAGCGGTAACAGTCGCATCTGCATCATCAGTACCAACGGTACCCGAAGCAACAACAGTAAACGCGGCTTGAAGCGTCAATGAACCAGTAGGTGAAGAATATCCATTATTCAAGTTATAAAAACTCTTTTCAGCGTTTTTATTACCGTCACCGCCTAGGTTCATACCGCCAGTAATTTGCTGACCAACAACACCACCACCATACAGTGAATCGTTAGCAGCTCCACCACCTCTAGCTCTATCGAACTGGAAGTCGAGGAAGAAGATAAGACCGGAAGGAAGACTCATCGGCTGAACTGATACAAGATCGTTAGCGATAAGACCCCCAAATACGCGGCGTACGATTGGGAACGCCACTGCGGCAAAACCTTCTACATCACCAACAGCCATGGAGCTATTCTCACGAAGAAGCTCCTTGGCCTGGTTTTCAAGTAAAAGAGCCATATTGCTCTTAGCGTTGGCATTATTAAGGCCTTCCAAAAGACCAGTTCTTTCCCACTTATTTAGTAGAGCAGCACCTTCCTTTTGTAGATCCCTATTAACAATGCCTTCAGTTAATTTTTCTAAAACAGACATATTTTTAATCTCCTTTTATTTAATACCTGCTAAAGTTTTCCATCTATTGGAGACGGAATTATATTGTTTCTCATCTTTGCGAGAAGACAATATCGTTGAAGAGTTCTTTTTCACTGCTTCGCTCAGTGATTTTGGTGGACGCTTGCGCGAACTACCCACTGCGCTTTGAAGAGTATCATAGATTACTTTAGCCCCTTCAACCGAATCAGCCTTGGACAGAGCTTCGACAATATTATTTTTTTGTCGCTCATTCAGGGAGGTGCTACCCAACACACGATTCGTGTACAACAGCCTAGCATTTGAAAGATTTACTTCATCAAGTTTTTCCTTCAAC
>Ga0114905_1001434_pt1 | contig 13052 bp, 16 predicted proteins | sample MalvireepMed_b05_FD_83499 | JGI IMG/M metagenome (GOLD analysis project Ga0114905, IMG submission 83499) | Marine viral communities from the Global Malaspina Expedition - Malaspina viral metaG DeepMed_b05 | ecosystem: Environmental > Aquatic > Marine > Oceanic | place: Mediterranean Sea...
GCTGCAGAACTTCGCGTAATGCTCGGATTATTAGAAAAAGAACAACCAAAAGAAGATTTACATGAATGGAATTTGAAAAATGTATATGATGGAACGGGCACGCGAGAAGAAGCAAAAAAGAGAGTGTTCGCTTGGTTATATAATCCAGAATCAAAAGATACCCTTTCGAACAAGGCATATGACAGAAACAAAATTTTAGATAAATATTGGGGTGGAACTAGTGTAAAAACGTGTTTTAATAGAAAGATTGAAGCGGACGAATTTCATGCATTAAATTACATAATCCAATCAACAGCAGCAGATTTATTTTTACAACAAATGATCAAAGTCTGGGAAGAACTTAAAGGCAAAAAATCTTATATTGCATTTTGTATGCACGATTCCCTTATAATTGATTTCTCTGAGGAGGACCAGCATTTATTAAATGAACTTAAAGAAAAATTTGAAAATACACAATTTGGCAAATTCAAAGTGAACAGCTCGGCTGGAAAAAACTACGGCGACATGAAAATATTAAATGTCCATTAACTAATTATTAATGAAGAGGCAAGAATGAAAACAATAATCGGCCTAGGCCAGGCTGGCTGTAATATCGCCGAAAAATTTAAAAAATATCCTCAATACGAGATTTTTAAAATAGATGTTGGTTTAAAAAATGAAACCAACTCGTACGCAATGGAGCGCCAAGAAAATCCAGAACTTTATGAATCTAAATGCCCGAATTTTAAAGCTTTTTTCAAGGAGGTGAGTAATGATATACTATTCATTACAAGCTCTGGAAACATCTCAGGCGCTTCATTGCGTGTATTAGAGCAATTAAAAAATAAAAATACAAACATCAATATTTTGTACATTAAACCTGATTTAAGCTTATTATCTGAAACAAAAAGTTTACAAGAAAATTTAATTTTTCACGTATTACAAGAATATGCACGATCAGCAGTTTTTAAAAAAATCTATCTCATTGACAATACAATCTTAGCAGAAATTATCGGAGATGTTCCGATTAAAGAACATTACAATTATTTAAACGAAGTGGTTGTTTCTACTATGCACATGATCAATGTTTTTAATAACTCTGAAGCCATAATGGATAATTTTACACCCTCAATAAAAACTGCACGAATGTCTACTTTTGGGCTAGTTGATCCTGAAACTGGAGAAGAGAGACTATTCTTTGATCTTGCTATGCCGCGCGAAAAAAAGTATTATTATGCATATCCAGAAAAAATACTTGACTCAGATGGCACCTTAATGAAAAAAATTAAGAAATACATTAAAAACAATATAGAACATGATAAAATGAGAGTTAGCTATGGAATATTTTCAACAAACTATGAGCAACCTTATGCCTATTGTGTCCCCAACAGCACTCTCGTGCAAGAAAATAAAAAAAATACTTGACAAAGAGATAAAATTCAAATATACTGATAATAGCAGAATGAGAGAGTTATCATTCTGGCTTTAACGAAGGAGAAAAACTATTATGTCAATTAATATGGAAAAAATGAAAGAGCGGCTTACTACGCTTAAAAATAACGGTAAAACTGGTATTCAAACGCGATTTTGGCGCCCAGCAGATGGAGAATCGACCATTCGAATCATTCCCACTGAAGATGGAGATCCGTTCAAGGATTATTGGTTTCATTATAACCTGGGAGACAATCCTGGATTTTTGAGCCCAAAGAAGAACTTTGGCGATGATTGCCCTTTGGATTCTTTTGTTCGCAATCTTTGGAAAGAAGGAACAGAAGAGAGCAAACGAATGGCTAAAAAATTGGGCGCTCGACAACGCTTTTTCGCACCAGTTCTTGTGCGTGGCGAAGAAAACCAAGGCGTACGCGTCTGGGGCTTCGGCAAGCAAGTATATGAAACGCTTTTGAATCTAGTTCTAAACCCGGAATATGGCGATGTTACAGACCCAGAAGCCGGCATTGATCTTGTTATTACTTATGGAAAGCCAGCCGGCGCTTCTTTTCCTGTGACGACAATCACTCCCCGCCGACGAAGTTCCCAGCTTTGTCCCGATGGTCCTGAAAAGTGTCGCGAAGTTTTGGAAGACATTCCAGATTTTGAAGAATTATTTGCACCCAGTCGTAAAACCTACGATGAAGTACAAACGATGCTTGATGAATTTCTTTTGGGGGACGTAGACTCAGAAGAAGTTTCATCTGAAACTACCAAGTATAATGATAGTGGCAGCGAGAAGTCAAATTCTGTTGACAAAGCATTTGCAGACCTCCTTGGTAGTTAACCTGTAAGGGGGCGAATTTCGCCCCCTTATTTTTTATTTGACAAACAGGAAGGAAAAGTCTATAATGGTTTGTGAAGTAGTTTTTTTGATAAACAGGTTTATCATTCAATGTACATTTTAATAGGATAATTATGGCTAAAGTAAAAACAACAAAAGTCGGCAAGCTTTCAAGCATGGATATGCGCAAGATCCTTAATAAGAAAGCTGGCATGAATATTGCGCACAATTTAAATGAAGACAGTCCAACAATCGTAAAAGATTGGATTCCAACCGGATCTCGCTGGCTCGACTCTATTACATGTAGAGGAAAACTAGCAGGAATTCCAGTGGGAAAAATTGTGGAGATTGCTGGATTGGAATCTACAGGCAAATCATACATGGCTGCACAAATTGCCGCCAATGCTCAAAAGAAAGGCATTGATGTAATTTACTTTGATTCTGAATCCGCGATTGATCCTGGCTTTTTAGAAAAGGCTGGATGCAATGTAGAAGATATAATCTATGTGCAAGCCAGTTCAGTAGAATTTGTGCTTGGAGCAATTGAAGAGTTGCTTGGCAACAATGAAAACCGAATGCTTTTCATTTGGGATTCATTGGCACTAACACCATCAAATTCTGATATTGAAGGAGATTTCAATCCCCAGTCGTCGATGGCAGTTAAGCCTCGTATCCTTTCAAAGGGAATGTCAAAGCTAACAGTGCCAATTGCAAATAGCCAATCTACATTATTAGTTTTAAATCAACTTAAAACAAACATAACAAGCAATATTGCCGAAGCTTTAACTACGCCATATTTCACTCCTGGCGGAAAAGCAATGATTTATGCTTATTCGCTTCGCGTTTGGCTCACTGGCCGAAAAGCAAAGAATTCATTTATTTATGATGACAAAGGATTTAGAATTGGCTCAGAAGTAAAAGTTAAGCTGGAGAAATCTAGGTTCGGCACACAAGGGCGAAATTGTAATTTTAAGATTTTGTGGGGCGACGAAGTTGGAGTTCAGGATGAAGAAAGTTGGTTAGACGCAATCAAAGGCTCAGACCATCTAAAACAATCTGGTGCTTGGTTTGAGCTATGCTACGAAGATGACACTAGCGAAAAGTTTCAAGCCGCAAAATGGACTGAAAAACTTCAAGATGAAAAGTTTCGAAATCGTGTTTTAGAAGTTATGGACGAAGAGATTATTCGTAAATTTGATGATAGAACAGGAAATGCTGCCGATTATTACGAAAAAGAAGAAGAAACGACTTAAAAGCACTATTTACTATAGTATTTAAGGGGCGTTTTTTTCATGAAACTAACAAAAGCAACACTCAAACAATTAATCCAAGAAGAATTAGAAAACACATTACAAGAAGACATGGCAGACATACACCGAAAACTAGAGTTTGATGCCAAACTTGCAAAAGAACGTAAAGCCCTTGGTCGCGACGTAGGAACATATCAACACAAAGAAGCTCCCGCTCAGGAACAAAGTTGGAGCGACTGGATTTACGATGTGACATCCGCACCCGAAAGTACAGCTTATGGTACTGCGCCCTCAGATATCCAACCATTTGCAGGAACTGAAATGGGTTGGGGCGGCCCGGGCACCACTGCCGGTTTCCAAACTCCAGATGTATATGGGGAAGAAACAGAAGAAGCCCTGGACACTGCCAAAGGCGCTGGGGCAATTGCAGCCCTCGCAACTTTAGGTCGCGCAGCGCCCCGTCCGCCCACAATGGGCGGCACAGGCCCGGGCGGAGTAATTGGTAGTCGCGTGCCTCCGGCCGGCCAACATGGATCCGCGCCGCAATGGCGACATCGGACACCTTCGATTCAGCACGGCCCTCCTGGTAGTTCCATGCCCGGACCATGGTATCAGAGAATCAGCCCTACACTGCGTGATTGGCCGGTCGCACCGGCATGGAGACCGGCCCCTCCGGGCGGTTGGTCCTCCATACCGCGCCTCGGCGAAAGCCAACAACAAAACCTCCAAAAAATCATTCAACAAGAACTACAAACTGTTCTTGCAGAAACACTTTCCGCAGAAAAGCAAGCTAAACTTAAAAAGCTCAAAAAAAAGAAAAATAAGTCAAAAGAAGAAAAAGAAGAAGAGAAAAGCCTCAAACACCAATGAATGAAAGAAGGAAAGCTGAGTTCAGCTTTAGTAAAAAGATTTCAACTAAAAGAATCAGTTGGTAAAGTATTGTGGCACTCATTAGATAAGCATGGCCGCATCAATGAATATGATATGCAATTTGGAGACACAATTGTTAAAGGTCTTTTACCAGAAAATATTGAACCAGTTGTGGTTCAAGAACACAAGCACTTTAAACGAGACGACAGAGAAGATGATTAATGCCCTACGTCGTACGAGGAAAATGCGTCTATAAAAAAGGCAAAGGCGGTAAAAAAGTAGGCTGTACAAAAGGCTCCGTTAAAAAATATCTCGCAGCTTTACATATGCACGCAGACGAATCTAAAAAATACGACGAAGAACTATTAGAAACCCTCGAAGATATCATTCAAGAAACCTTAATAAATTTAAATCTTAATATTTAATTTTCTTGACACACAAATACAAATATGTTATGCTATATAAGTAATATGGCTGGATGGCGGAATTGGTAGACGCAACGGACTTAAAATCCGTTATCCATATGGATGTAAGGGTTCGATCCCCTTTCCAGCTACTTTTAAGCCACAAAGGAGATTTAATGAGCTTTAAACAACCACATAGAAAATTTAGACGAAGAAGAAAACTTGGCTCTATGAAGCGCAGAAAACGAAAACTCCGAAGAAAGAAGAAATAACATGAAAAGAGTCATGATAATTGATGCTTTAAATCAATTTTTAAGGGCATATATAGTAAACCCAACTTTATCTCCGAATGGAGATCCAATTGGCGGAGCATCTGGTTTTCTTAAAATTTTGCAAAAACTTTGCCGAGAGATAAAACCAGACAAAGTTGTTATTTGCTGGGATGGTCAAGGCGGAAGCAAAAAACGCAAGCTTATAAATAAAAATTATAAGGGAGGTCGCAAACCACTTCGACTCAATCGCGACATCAAACATTTAACAGAAGAAGAAGAACTTCAAAATAAGATTTGGCAACAAACGCGCTTGGTAGATTATTTAAATAACTTTCCAATCACTCAATTAATGTTTGAAGGCATAGAAGCCGACGATGTTATAGCTTTTGTCTGCCAAATACCAAAATTTAAAGGATGGCAAAAAGTAATTATTTCAAGTGATAAAGATTTTTTTCAATTACTTGATGATGAAACTGTTGCTTATCGCCCGACTCAACATGAAGTCTTAAATAAAAATATGATTGTAGAAAAGTTTGGCATTCATCCAACTAATTTCGCTTTAGCACGCGCCATCGTTGGAGACCAAAGCGACAATCTTGAAGGTATTAAAGGAGTTGGTTTGCCTACAATTGCGAAAAGATTAACATTTTTAAGCGAAGAGAAATCTTACACAATTCCAGAAGTTGTAGAATTTTGTGAAAATGTAAATGGCAGCTTAAAAGCATATAAAAACATTGCTGAGAGCCAGGCATTAATAGAACAAAATTATCAATTAATGCAATTATATAGCCCAAATATTTCAGTTCAAACAAAAAATAAAATTAAATATATTATTAAAAATGCAGAATTGACATTTAATAAAACTCATACAAATGGTATGATGTTAGAGGACGGCATAAGCAAATTAAATTGGTCAGACCTATTCTTAACTTTTAAGAAAATGGCACTTAACGAAAAAAGGAGCAAGATTTGAAAGATATACAATGGTTAAATTCGGCCGCCACCGCGAAGCCGCAAAGCGATGAAGAAGAATCGAATAATCAAGTTTCAACACTAGATAATAGAATTTATTTTTATTCAGGTGTAACCACATCTAACGTATTAACTTTTAATAAGGAAATTAGAAATTTAAACGTTAAAATCCTTAGCAGCGCAACTGCATTAAGCAGTGAGCCGGCTAATTTATATGTTCATATTAATAGCTATGGTGGCAGCGTTTTTGCTGGGCTAGCAGCGATGGATTACATACGAACTTCGACAGTGCCAGTTTATAGCGTTGTTGATGGTTGCGCCGCTAGCGCCGCAACATTAATGAGCATTGTTGCCAAAAAAAGGTACATGCACGAACATTCTTTCATGTTAATCCACCAGCTATCTTCGGGCATGTGGGGAAAATTCGAAGAGATGAAAGATGATATGAAGAATTGCGACGTTTTAATGAAAACAATCAAGAAAATTTATATGGAACATGCGAAAATCCCCAAAAATAAATTAAATCAGATTTTGAAACATGATCTCTGGTTTGATGCAAAAACTTGCTTAAACTATGGATTAGTTGACGAAATCATTTAGGAGAAAAAATGAAAAAACTATTAATATTTTTATGTGCACTGGTTTGCATAGGGTGTGAAATTTATACACCAACCGGCCCAGTTGCAGTTGGTCCCTATATTGAGGTGCCCGAAGTTTGTACTTACGATGACGTACCATATTATTATGAAGATGTATGGACATGTTGGAATAATTGTTGCACATGGATAATTGATTATCCTTATTATTATACGACATGTGAAGAAACTTGGTGTTTTTACGATGCGTATTGTAGATGGGAATTGACAGATGAATACTGTTATTAAACTATTGATTATTATGAGTTTTTTAAGCGGGTGCCAGTTGATAGTGGGTAATTGCGATGCAGAAAAATCACTTCCTTATTCAAAAAGTGAACTAATTTACGAACCACATTGCAGTGAAAAATGCTGTGAATTGGTAGTCCATGAAAAGCCAGACGATTCAATGACTGAAACATGTCATGAAATGTGGTGTTTTAGCGATTGCGAATGGACGATGCATCATAAGTCTTGTTATTAATTGAGCCTCCGTAGCTCAGCCGGATAGAGCATCGGCCTTCTAAGCCGAGGGTCGCAGGTTCGAATCCTGCCGGGGGTACCAAATATTAAAAGTTGACATAACACATTTAGTGTTATATAATAGAAAGGAGATAAAATGGAAATTTTGATTTTAGGAATGACTACTGCTGCAATTAGTGGAACCGCATATCTTTTTATGCGCAAAGAAACTCGTATCAACGACATTAACCGTAGCATAGACGATGAACAGGACAAATTTTAGTGTATGCGCCCGTAGCTCAGCAGGTTAGAGTGCCACTCTTATAAGGTGGATGTCCCTGGTTCAAGTCCAGGCGGGCGTACTTTTTAAAAGGGAAATTAAATGAACCTTATTTATAGATTTTGCAGAGGTTATGTTGTTGGAGTTTGCATCATGGGAACGTTATTTATACTTTCTTTCATTGACTGGCGGCTGCAATTATTATTTGGCTTTTCTCTAGCAAATGTATTTTGGAACTGGTTCCAAAGAAAGACAAAGAGAGATTAATGAAATTTGAGGAAAAAGTAGATTTTTCACAATTTGGAAAAACATTTCAAGAGAACTTGTGCCAGCTTATTCTTTATGATCGCGTCTTCGCTGATCAAATCAAAGAGGTTTTAAATATCAATTTTTTAGAACTTAAGTACCTGCAAGTATTTGTTAAACAAATTTTTGATTATAAAGAAAAATACGAGACACACCCTTCAAGCAAAATTATGTTAACAATTTTACGAACTGACATTGCAAATGAAAATGAGCTAGTTCAGAAACAAGTGCGCGATTTTTTTGCAAGAATGATTAAGACCGACGTACAGGACGCAGAATACATTAAAGATGCAGCCCTTGATTTTTGCAAGAAACAAATCCTCAAAGAAGCAATATTAAAATCTGTCCCTCTTTTAGAAAAATCATCTTTTGAAGACATTCAAGTTCTAATAGATAATGCAATGAGGCTTGGGATGGACAATGACTACGGATATGACTACATAAAAGACTTCGAGAAGCGCTTTGAAATTCAAGCTAGGAACCCGATTACAACGGGCTGGGACCTCATTGATAACCTTTGCAAAGGCGGCATGGGCCGCGGCGAATTAGGAGTGGTTATCGCCCCAACAGGCGTCGGAAAATCCATGGCGCTAGTACATCTAGGCGCCATAGCAATAAAAGAAGAAAAAACAGTAGTTCACTACACACTGGAACTTCAAGACACCGTTGTCGCATGCCGATATGATAGTTGTATTACTGGAATGGGCTTGATGGAGATATTTTCTAAAAAAGATGAAGTATATGAAGAAATCAAAGATTTAAAAGGAAAATTAATAATCAAAGAATATCCCACTAAATCCGCCTCGACAGCTACTATTCACAATCATCTCGAAAAGTTACGCCAGCGCGACATATCAATTGATATGATCATCGTAGATTATGCTGATTTATTATGCTCAAAATCAAATATTTCAGAGAAAAGACACCAGCTAGAATCTATTTATGAAGAGTTACGCGGCATCGGACAGCAGTTTGAATGTCCAATTTGGACAGCGTCTCAAACTAATAGATCAGGCTTAAGCGAAGAAGTTATAACAATGGAACAAATATCTGAAGCATTTAACAAATGTTTCGTTGCCGACTTTATTTTTTCTCTAGCCAGGACTACAGAAGACAAGAATACAAATAGCGGCCGAATGTACATAGCAAAGAATAGAAATGGGCCGGACGGCTTAGTGTATCCCATCTTTATGGACACTAGCAATGTAAATATCAAAGTTTTACCGCCGACTGGAGAAACAATTGGGGAGATTAATAAAAACGCCGTAAAGCGGCAACACGAGCGAATTAAAGAAATATACAAAGACAACAGAAAAAGAACATAAGGAAATATAAAAAAATGATGGAAGTGGCTACACAAATTTTATCCGATATCACCGTTCACATGAAATATGCGCGCTTTTTACCAAAGAAGGAAAGGCGCGAAACTTGGAAAGAATTAGTTACTCGTAACAAAAAGATGCACATTAAGACATATCCTCAACTGAAAGAGGAAATTGACAAAGCTTATGAGCTTGTATATACAAAAAAGGTGCTTCCATCTATGCGATCAATGCAATTTGGCGGGAAACCAATTGAAGTGGCGCCAAACAGAATATTTAATTGCGCCTATTTGCCAATCAATGATTGGAGAGCATTCAGTGAAACAATGTTTTTATTGCTTGGCGGCACCGGCGTTGGATATAGTATTCAACAGCACCACGTTGAAGAACTTCCAGAAATTCAAAGACCTAGTGAAAAGCGCACTCGCAGATTTTTGATTGCAGACTCAATCGAAGGGTGGGCAGATGCAGTTAATGCATTAACTAAAAGTTATTTTAAAGGTGGCTCTAAAATTCGTTTCGACTATAGCGACATTAGACCAAAAGGTGCGCGCCTTCTAACTTCTGGAGGGAAAGCTCCCGGCCCTCAACCACTTCGTGAATGTATCGTTAAAATAGAGGGTATCTTTCGGCAAAAAGAAAGCGGCGATAAACTGGAGCCAATTGAAGTACATGATATAATTTGTCACATTGCCGACGCTGTTCTTACTGGCGGAATTCGCAGAGCAGCACTAATCGCGCTTTTCAGCGCAGCAGATGATGAGATGATTGCAGCAAAAATAGGGAGCTGGTGGGAAAAAAATCCACAACGAGGCCGAGCAAACAATTCTGTGGTTTTAATGCGCCATCGGATTACAAAAAGATATTTTAAAGAATTGTGGGAGCGTGTTAAGGCCAGCGGCTCAGGAGAACCAGGGTTCTATTTTACAAACGATAAAGACTGGGGTACAAACCCTTGCTGTGAAATTGGGCTGAGACCCTTCCAGTTCTGCAATTTGACAGAGATTAATGCTAGTGATATTTCTTCACAGGAAGAATATGAAAACAGAGCAAAGGCGGCAGCTTTCATTGGGACACTTCAGGCTGGTTATACAGATTTTCATTATCTTCGCGATATATGGCGCAGGAGCACTGAAAGGGACTCTTTAATTGGCGTTAGCATGACTGGCATTGCATCCGGCAAAGTTTTGAAACTTGACATGGAACAAGCCTCAAAGGTAGTTAAAGAAGAAAACAAACGAGTCGCCAATTTAATTGGAATTAAACCAGCCGCAAGAACAACGTGTGTAAAGCCGGCCGGAACCACATCTTTAACTCTAGGCACCTCCAGTGGAATTCACGCTTGGCACAATAAATATTATCTTCGAAGATTGCGTGTTGGTAAAAATGAAGCTATTTATACTTACTTGCAGATACACCATCCTGATTTAATAGAAGATGAATTTTTTAGACCACATGATACTGCTGTTATTTCCGTGCCACAAAAAAGTCCGCACGGCGCAACCACACGCCATGAAAACGCAATTGATTTATTGGAGAGGGTTAAAAAAGTGAGCGATGAATGGGTTCTGCCCGGACACAAAAAAGGTCAAAATACTCATAACGTTTCTGCTACAATTAGTGTTAAGGAAAAAGAATGGGAAAACGTTGGAGAATGGATGTGGAAAAATCGCGATTGCTATAATGGCTTAACTGTGCTACCATATGATGGGGGCAACTATAAACAAGCCCCATTTGAAGATTGCACGAGAGAAGAATACGAACGATTAATTGAAACTTTGCAAGAAGTTGATTTAACGAAAGTTATCGAATTAGACGATAACACAAATTTAACTGGCGAACTCGCATGTGCCGGCGGTGCATGTGAAATTACATAGGAGGAAATTATGTCTGCCGAATTAAAAATAGTAAATGAAGAAAAAAATGAAACAACTAAGGAACAACACGTTGTTAATTATTTAAAATCAATGGTTGCTGTTGAAAAAGCAATGGAACCATATAAAGAGCAAAAAAAGAATCTGCGAAAAAATTACATGGAGAATGGATGGCTAACTCGTCAAGATATTTGGAATGCAGTAAAAGCTTTTCGATTCTATCAGCAAGACGCCGATATGGATGACTTAAATGACATGTTTGAAATTGTAGAACAACAATTTGGAGAAAAAGAATAATGTTTAAACCGCTCAACAGGCACGTTTTACTTGAGCCAGTTGAGAGCGAAGAAACAGAAGAAGAAAAATCTACGATTCTAGTACCAGATGACTACTCTGTTCCTAAATCTCGACATAGCTTATATGAAATTGTAGCCATTGCAAGGGATTGCGAAAAACTCAATGACGCGGATATTAATAAAACATTATTGGTTAATAATTCAATGATAGAAGAAATTAAAGTTAAAGATACGATTTACTATTTAATGTTAGAAAATCATGCTTATGGTTTATTTAGCGAGGGTTAAAATAACATGAAAATATTTATTGAAAACTGGCGAAAATTTCTTGCCGAATCAAAAGAAGATATAACCGATAAAATAAAAGAAATTAAATTTAATTCCACTCTCGCTTTATCTGTTTTTAGAGACGAAACATCTCTAACAGAAGCCGAGGAAGGTGCCCTTGAATTTGAAACTAGTTTGGCTGAAAATCCTAGCGAGGAAGTTGTAAAAGCATTCTATGAATCACTATACAACGGCGGCCGCACTGGATTTTTATCCCCTTATTCCCATGAAGAATTGAGAATGATGGATTTATATAAATTAAGAGGGCATAATGCTGGGTTTGCGATTAAAGACGGTGATGATATTGTTAGTGTACATAACAATTCTGACCTATCAGGACTAGCAAATAAATTTATGAACGCGGCAAAAGCAGCCGGCGGAGCAAGGCTGGATCATTTCGATGGCTTTTTAAGCGGCTTATATAGAAAGCACGGCTTTACAGATGTATACGAAATATATCAATGGGATGAACAATACGCCCCAGAAGAATGGAATTTTGAAAAAGTGGATGTTATGAATCCATCTACTAGCGTATATGCGGAAGCTTTAAGCGCGCTCGTTCATGAAGGCCCCGACGCGTTACCCAACGAATCAGTTAAAGTTGAAGCAGAAGATAATTTAATAGTTGACATTAATCCAAATTTAAAGTATAATAGTTATAAATATGGTCGACCTGACGTGATCATGAGGAAATTGGCTTAAATTTGGAGACATAATGTATAAAATACATGATGGATGCTTCCTCAAAATAGAGGAATTAATTGCAATATGGTCAGAAAAGTACAGCGATGCTAAATTAGATCAGGAATGTTATTTAGTAAGAGCGCTTTTTAAAAACAATTCAACGATACTAACAATTGCAAACTTCCCCTATAAAGAAGAAGCCGATAAATTAATTAAAAAATTAATTTAAATACAAAAAAGGTAGGAAAAATAAATGACATATGTAGAAGTTTTATGCTTGGCAGCGCTTAATATGGGCATGCCAAAGGCTGATTTTGCCTGCGACCACATGGAAACGATTGTGGACGTCGCATTCGAGAATGATATTGAACCAGAGACTGTAGTGGCGCTGATCCACTACGAAAGCAATTGGAACCCAAAAGTTATTAGTAGATCAAACGCATGCGGATTGATGCAAGTAATCCCCAAGTACACAAAAAAACCAAAAAGAACTTGCCGACAGTTGCTGCAGCCAACCACTAACATACGAGTTGGAACAAAGATTCTTTCATATTGGATCCATAAATATGCCAGGGGGAAAGAAAAAGTAGGCCTTTGTGCTTATCTTGCAGGGTTTCGTTGCAAGGGCTCCCAACCCAACAGAGCGGGAATGCGGTACGCTAGAAAAATACAAAAGTACGCTAAAAAAATTAGCCGCGCAATGGACAGCATTGAACAATGCGTCGATGATAGAAAAAACGGCAAGGATTATAATTATGACGAATCCGGCTGTGGGTGCTAAAAAGACCACCCACGAAAAAATAATAATTGGCGGGACCTTAAGTGCATTTATCTATTCTTATTTAAA
>Ga0114905_1001438_pt1 | contig 13020 bp, 8 predicted proteins | sample MalvireepMed_b05_FD_83499 | JGI IMG/M metagenome (GOLD analysis project Ga0114905, IMG submission 83499) | Marine viral communities from the Global Malaspina Expedition - Malaspina viral metaG DeepMed_b05 | ecosystem: Environmental > Aquatic > Marine > Oceanic | place: Mediterranean Sea...
ATCTGTAACTTTAAATCCTGTAATTTTCCAACCCTCTACTTCAGAATTATTTGGGTCGGTAATATAGGTCGCTTGTGTTTCTATTATCGCTTCTCTACCACCATCTTCTGGACTAGAAATAAATCTTAATATTGGTTTTCTGTCTAATGGCCATCTTAACTTAGATAATACATCATTATTCGTTACTCGAACGGCAAGAATTTCTCCCCAATTGGTAAGTTCTCGTTCTTCAATATCTTTCTTTATTAAAACAGGATCTGTAGATGCATATTTTTTATAATTATCATCAACACTTAACATTTCTTTAATCGGTATATGTTTTTGATCTACAAACTGAATATCTTTACCCACAACAAGATCAATAGTTTTCCATCTATACCCATCTTCTGTATCAAACCCCCCATAATTTATTTGATCAGGTGGTTTTACAGAAGCAACTCCTAAAGATCCATTGCCAGGAGAATTAATACAAACTTGAATTGCCCATGCCCCAGCATATCTACCACTAGTAATTTTATGATCAACATAAAATGGTTTTTCAAACATATCCTTTGTATGATCCCAAGGAGTGTAAATTTTTCCGCTTGTCCATTTATTTCTTTTTACTAATATTGTTCCCATCCACTCTGGTAAAATTGCAAGAGCAAAACCACTATCTGCACTAGTATCTGATTCTAATTGCGACCCTGCTTCACCAGAAATTTCAACATTAGGGGCTTGTGAAAAAACTACACCATAAACCTTATCCGTTACATCTGCTGCAAATGTACTAATAAGGGCTTCAGCGGCCTTACCAAACAACGGTGAATTTTTATTAGATGTTGCCATTATTTCTCCCTTTTAATATCCACAACTATTATCCTCCGTAGGATCATTAGGAGATCCTGCACTACTATCTATAGCGGTTAAGAAAACAAAATCTCCAAGGTGTACTCCACCAAATGTCATCCCAGAAGGAACCTGTTGCGTCCATGAATTTGGATGATGGAAAATTCTAAAGTAATCTACCCCCATATTTAGCGCCGCTGTTCCTCCAGTAATAGAACCATCAGAAGATGTTAAACCAAGAGGAGCAGAAATACCTGCTGGTGTTAATGGAGCATGTGCGGTTGTCCCAGCAGGATCTTTAATCCATATACCACCACTATCTTCGAGATGAGTACTTTCTCCCGTAACACCACTCATATAAGGATTCCATCCACATGGATATAAATCAACCGCAGATGCATTGTTTCTAAAATTAACAGTATCAGAAAATCTATAAGCACCATAAAATGCAATAATTGGTGTTTCTACAGGATAGACATCTCCAGTATAACCTGGCATTTCAAACTCATCCCATATCGTAAAATTACCAGCAGCAAAAAGTCCCGCAGGGTGAATAATATTTTTCACATAAGGCCAATAACTATCCCAAGGAACCTCGCTATTGATCAGATATGAATAATCTTGGAAAATCTTACTATCTTGTATTACACTTCTACCGCTTAATGTTCCTAGTTCGTCCCAATAATATACTCCACAAGGAGATCCAGGCGCACATCCTTCTGGACATGCAGGATAATCTCCTGACATAGCATAAGTACTGCCTGGGCTATAACATGTTACTCCATGCAATCTGGCAGAGAAGGGGATTTCTCCGATGCCTTCTGCCCAATACCAACACGGACCAGTTGGGCTTCCATCAGGACCTGTTTGTCCCCAATAAGTACAAGGCGCTCCAGTTGTTCCAGCAGATGCTCCTCTATATGGAGCATCTGAAAGTCTCATCACTCTAATTTTTGGATATCCTATCTCAACATCTTTTGCAAAAAATGATCTAAAGAAAAATTCATATACTTCTTGCAAACTTTTTAATTGATAAAAATCTTTAACAAAATGAAGAAAATTCCTCACATCAAGTCTACTATTATCTGGATCTAAAAAGTCTACAAGAACTACAGGATCTAATGGTACTTGATCACCTATACCAGAGTTCTCCGCCCAGTTTTCTCTGCTTATTACTATACGATCAGGAAAATCACCAGCATAAGTATTTTTTATTAACTTAATAAAAGAATCTTCTGTTAAGTCTAAATCTTGTAATATGTCAAGTCTTCCAAAATCATTTTCACAATTTAACCATTTGTAAAATAGTCTTAAAAATTCAACAAATTTTGGATTCTCTTCAGTAACCCATGTGGGTAAACGATCTGCTAAGAAGAATTGAAATGTACTAAAACATTCAGATTCTGAAACGCCAGCCTCGGCAAACCGAGCAGCGGCATCATAATGACCGCCAGGAGTCGGTCCCGTTACCGCAGCATGTACTAAAGTAATAGTCATTTATTATTTCCTAATTAACTAGTACAATACCATCATTAACAAGATTTAATAAAATGTTACCCTTTGCAAACACATTATTTGTTCTTGGTCGTAATCTTATTCTAAAATCACCAACAATATGTAATCCATCTAATTGTACTCTACCTTTTTTATAAAATACAGAACCAACACTAGTTTCAAACAAAGCATTATTGTCTGAATAATATGCTCTAATTACTGAATTTCCATCATCTACCACATACACATTTTGAAGTTGTCCATCCTTCATAACATTTATATCAAATCCTTCTAAAACCGTTCCCTCTAATCCGCCTGGATCTGCTAATTCTGTATTAACGGAATATGATATAGAAGTTATAGGATCTGCCGCTGATGCACTAAAACTCTTTGAAATATATGGAATAATATTATCACCAACAAAACCAGAATCTTTTTCTAGCAAACCAACAGCAAATTCAGAATAATTAAACGCGCTTTCAAAGTCATTTAACTTATTAGATTCATATTCTCTAATGTATTGATTTATTATGTTTAATAAATCACCTTGAGTTGATGTAGTTGCATATGGATCATAATACACATAACCTTCTAATAAAATATCTAACATATTTGGATCAACAAAAACAGGAAGAATAGAAACAACACACTTCTTTGTGACAAGTTCTTTTATCTGTTCCTTTGTTTCATTAGAAATTTCATTCATAGCATCTCCATATGCGGTAATAAAAACTTTCCCATATTGTGGTGGGTCTTGATCCTCACCCCCCCATGCATTTCCAATTAAACCAAGGTTTGATTGTATTATCGTAGTTTTTAAATCGTTTGCGGTAACTGCTCTCCCTTGTGTTTGGAAAAATAGAGGCGCTCTTTGTTTTGTAGTTTCTATATCTTCTGGATTGCTTCCTCCAGCACCCCCCAATACTGTTGAAACAACATTAAGGTCTACTATATTATCAGTAAAGGAAGCAACACCATTTCCACGTTCTCCTAAAGTCCTTAAAAAATGAAATGTTACTGTTGAATTATTATTAGGCCTGGCCCCTAAAATATTATCTCCAAAATAAACTTCATATCCCCCATCTACAGAACTCGAAAGAAAATATACTTTTTGTCCTGCGGTAACTCCAACAATCCCACCTTCAATATCATTAACATCATTCCACTCAGTGCCGACACCACCATCCCCTGTCTCATTAACATAAACTTTAAGGGTAGAAGTATCTAAACCTTCTGTTGAATTTATTTTAAATCTTTGATGGGGTTGAGAATTTTCAACAAAGTCTCCGTGGTTGTCTATAGTCCAAGTCCCTTGCATAATATCAATTTCTCTCTCACCATTTACAACATAATCTCTAACAGGAGTCCATACCATACCATTACCAGAGAAAGCATCACCAGGACCGATGTTTACTTCTTGAGTTGAAGTAACTTTGATTGTTGCCCTTGCCCCCCTAGCAGAAGCAGGAAGATAACTTAAAGGTTTTACCAAAGACCCCACAGAATTTTTTTTGGTTGCAGTGTCTAAAAACGATTCGTTTGCAATCATGTTTGCATAATAAGAATAAAAAACACTGTTGTATGTTAACAAGTCTAATAATGTTGATAGCGCCGACCCTTCGAAATCATACCCCGAAAAAGAATCAGACTCTGTTAAATAGTTTTTTAAAGAATCTCTGATTTCATAAAAATCTAAGTTACCCAACATTATTATTGGATCTGAACTTGTACTTCCTTGAACATATGCCATTTATCGAATCCTCTTTACTGCTATCTTTACTATAACCGTCCTTGGGTTTGAGAGTTTAGTAATTGTTTTTAACTTATAAGATATTGAAATATTTAATGTGTCTTGATATTTGTCTGATGTAGCAATAGAAACATTTTCTACTGTTATTCTTGGTTCATATAATCCTAATTGATTTTTTATTTTTTCCTGTATTTGAAATGTCTCAAAAAAATCAAACTCTATATCTTCAAATAATAAATTACGAATATTACATCCCATAGTTGGTTTCCACGGTCTTTCATATGTATTTGTTAATACAATATTTTTAACAGATTGTTTTATAGCATCTCCATCAAATTTTTTTGCAACATCACCAGACAAACCAGCCTCTTGATATGCTAGGGTTGGTTTGAAGATAAAATCTAAATCAGAATAAACATAATCATGTAAAGAATCAAAGGATAGAGATTCTTCTTCACTTGTTTGTCTATCACCTGTATACCCTCTACCATGAACTGCCATTTATTAATTTCCTTTTATGAACATTATAATATGTAGGAATTTTATTCGGGTTTACTGTCTCTAACTATAGTTAATTTTGTTCTATGTACATTTGCTTCAGTCATTGTATGTTTTGCAGACAAAATCATATACTTACCACTTAGTACACTTAAACCTTCAATATTCTCTCCTTCAACACCCATAGCAGCCTTTGGTAATTTAATTCGTATAATTGATCCTACTTTTATTGATAAATCTCCAGGCACAATAATATCTAATACTTGTGTGAATAATAATTTTTTTTGTGCTACTCTTAACAGAGGAGTTATCTTAGGAGTATTCCAAAATCTAGCATCAACACTACGAACATATTCTAGATACTCTGGATACTTTTCACCATATTCTGGAAAATTACATGAAGAAATATATTTTGGAAAAACACCATCTGTGTTGTCTAAGCAACCACAAACATCTCCAGTAAATCCACCAAACGCTCCATAAAAAGGAAACTTAGGATCGCTTTCTGTGAAGTCATCTTCTTCTTTTACATCAATACATTCATACACACCAATTGATGATTGATATGGTGGAAAGTGTCTTTGACGAACAAGAGCGTTTCCCATTGAAGCAGAAAAAGTAGATCCAGCAACTGGTGCATCTGGGTCTAAATCATATACATCATTATCTAAATATTCTGTTGGAAGCCAACCATACCACCAATATTTATTCATATCAGAACCAGAATATGTTGCACCAAGATCTTCCGTTTCATTAATAAGATCACATTCAAGAGGAATATCGTTTATTGCATCTTTTACTTGCTGACAGGTGACCTCTTCTTCAACAGGCGGTGTTATATTATTTTCTGGAAATTCTCTTTGTATTGCTTTGTATGTACTCCACTTTTTAAAAATGTCTTCTAGTTTTTTTGCTTCTATTACTTTTTCTACTATTGGCTTTCTTACATTATTTTTAATTGATTTCATTATTTCTAAATCAAGATCAGTATTGCTATACCAAGAATGCAAAGGATTACCAACACCAAGTTTTGAAGAATAATCAAAACCATAAGAAGGATATTTTTGATGAAGTTTTGTTGCACCTTCACCTGCAATAATAGTTCCAGCATGTTCTAGTGGTATAATTGGTTCTGCTTCAATATGATTCCATTTTTCCCAATCTTCTGGATAAGAATATGTAATTCCCTCTCGAACAAATAGGGGTTCTGGATTTGGATTATTAGCGGGAGAAAAATATTGTTGTGTTTTTAAATCAAAATGACATTCAGGACGAACGCATTCATATCTTTTATCATATGGATCTGCTCGCCAATCAGGACTATTAAAGATTGGAGTTGTGTTTCCTTCGTCATATGGCATTTATAATATCTCCCTTAGTATATATCTTCTTATGTACAATTACATGGCCAATTTCCTGGACCACCCTCACAAGGACAAGTACACCAAGGATTATAATACCAAGTTTCGCTTTCGGGATCGTATGAGTGATAACTCCCGTCTACGCAACTAGGAGGATCACCATAACAATGATGTTCAACACAAGGAGGTTCGCATGAAGTGCAGTCGATATCGGGACAACAACCGCAGTCCTCGTGTTCATACTCGCCGCAGTCCCAAGTATTGCAGTTCGTAGTGGCACAGGTTGGATCATTATCCCAACCACACGGGTACAAATTCCCTACCGAGGATGAGCCATCGGCCGTCCAGTATGAAAAGTAATCCCTGTGCGACTGCCCTGTACAGGGCTGCGTGATATCACCATCACATCGACTGGCGCCAGTATGTTCGCCGTCATAAAAAACTATATGGTTTGGTATAATAGATAACATGCTGTTGGTGCTGCATGGCCATGTTGCAGGAACAGGTCCCTGTTCGTCTGTATCCCAATCAGTTCTCCAATTAATTCTATCTCTCCACCATTCACGCACTGGCGCGCCCGAGCAGGGCAAGTACTCATTGACCCATGTATTATATGAATCCTGAACAAACCACCCGTCTAGAGAACCCCAAGGAACACCACCATCCCAACCCTGAAGAGTATAGAGCAGATTGGGGTCAAATGGATCGAGCCACGGCAGTACCACAGCGTTTGGACAAGGTGCCCACGGCCGCGTATATTCGGCCCGCTCACCAAATCCACCACATTCATTTATTTTTTCCAAACTACAAAAACTATTCCCACTGGTTTGCGTCCAGTACATCTCCGCAACCATTATTAGGTTTGACAACCAATCGCCGCGATGATGTTCAACTTCGTCGATGCCTCCCCACCCGCCGCCTGGGAAACACTTGTAATCTCGTCCACAACTGCCATGGCCCCCGTGGCTACCAGGACCCCAGTACGAAGCGCCACGGTTGATAATTTGCTGGTTCCCGCCCTCGCGAGGCATCGAGATTGCTAAATGCCAAGGTTGTAAAAACTGCTGGCATTGATATAACCACGGAATACCGTTAATCATCTGACAAGGAGGGTCCCACGGATCGGAGTAGTCATCGCATGTCGAGTACCACTCCCGCGCCGGCGGGGCCCAAAAACAATTTATATTCAACAATTCGTGTAAGTTTTCTTCACCGCACACTGACCCATCCAAGGCCTCGGTAAAATAAGTATGCCCATACCCATAACCCGCATAGAAAAACTGTCTAGTAGGTTCTGTGTGATCTACAAGACCACCATATTCATAAGAATTTTGATAACCAGCATAAGCACCACCCTCTAAAGGATGATTGCTACAATTACAACATATTGCGCCTTCTGGAGGAAGGCCTTCCCCAGTTAACCCGTCGTAGCAGTGCCTTCCATGTCCTATTCCTATTCCTTCGCCACCACAAGGGGGATAAGCACACGGGCAATAAACATCTTGATCACCATCGTCATCCTGATCCCAGTCGTGCGGACCACATATGGTGCCCTCACCATGAAAACAGGCACGCACTCCTGCCGGAACTCCAATTTCAGGAACGCCATTTTCAAATATAAAAAGAGGATTACAGTTTTCTCTTGTTGTGTGAATACATGTGGACAACTGACCCTCTTCGTTTACTTCACAAGGGGGGTCCCCCCACTCAGGCGCATAACAATCAATGTCAGGAGGTGGAGGATCGTCATCAGGAACGGGTACGACACACATACAACATGCACCCATATCAGTTGGTGGATTGTGACAGAACTGGGAACAATCCAAATCCTGTTCTACACATCCCTCTCCCCAATGTGTAGAATCTAAAATTCTGCTTTGCCATCCATAACAAGCAGAAGTGGCCCAGTGAAAATGGTGCGCATGTGCATGGTGATCAAAATCTGTCTGTTTCAATGTGTATGACCACGCTTGCGCATGCTCTCGTTCGACAAGCAGGCCTGGCCTCTCGGGGTCACATTGATCCGAACCACTATGATAGTAGTGCCACCATGAAGAATAACCCCACTGTTCATCGGGACATTTACATGAACTGCCAACACTTAGTTCATTAATAATTGTTTTTTCTTGATCAATATGACTACAGGGCAGGAATTTTTTTAGTGCCACCTCTTCCCCCCATTCAGAAACAAAAATTTCCCACACCGCTGCTACGATCTTTTGCCATCCTTCCTGAAGAGTTACGCTCTCCGAATAGCCCCAGTTGAAGTATTTGCCGAGAACATTATCCCCAATATTAAATAACACTTGATGTGGAAGTGGGTTCATTTTACCACTTGAAAGTATTTGTGGTCCAAATCTTTCAACAATCAAATCAACAATTTCTTGTGCTGTTTGCCTATATTCTGGCAACAAAAAATGCACAGGAGACGAAGATCCACAAGGATGCTCACAATCGCCGAGATGCTGCCCACCAGGCCGCCTCCACTCAGTGGGCCATGGGTCTTCGCCCTGATTGTTGATTTGTCCACCCTGCCACCATTCACACCCTTCTTTTGCATAAGGAGTTTCGATAACTTCTATTGGTAGTTCATGACAATCTGGTGGACCAAAATCCTGGCAATTACCTAAAAGTTCATCACCCTCAAGTGGTATTGTGTAATCATGGCCAGGTTCATCAGGATCTTCATTGAAGGGAGAACATCCATAATAGTACCCACACATAAGCCTATATTCACACAGTCCAGTTGGTTTTACTCTTACTTCAAGTCCTGCACGAACCCTTCCATCACCATCTACAAATTCGTTATTGATTTCATGAGCGGCCGCATTAACTTTTGGATGTATAATATCTTCGTCTATTAAGCACCAAGGAGAGCAAGGATTTTCATACCACTCTTTACAAACATTATATCCCAAATATGGTTTTAAACAATTATCTGGTCTATGAGGAAAACAATCACAGTGACTATCAGCAGGATACTCCCCATCGTCGTTGGGCTCCCCTGGTCCACAATACTTATAGGAACCACACAGAGATCCATACCCTTGCGATTCAAGTTGCTCACACCAACTCTCTACGGTTGGATATGGGGGAAATATACCATGAAAAAACTCATTGTTAAAGTTTGCTTCGCACCGTTCTTGATAAGAACAACCCCAATCCTGGCTATAACCAAGCATTATGATTGCAGCAGGTCCTTGATTACAACAACAACACGATTTAATAATACTCATAATCTATACCAACTTAATAATCTTCTGGAGTATCTTTACAATCTGATTCTCCCGTAGAAGAACATTCACCATCCACACCATTTGCAGCATTAAAGAAATAGTGGGCTTCGTTATCTTGATCCCAATAAATCTTCATATTAACAACTGGATAAATTTCATCAACAGCAACATCATCGTCAATAGTTCCAGAAAGACCTATTGCTTCTATAACATTGTTTGATTCTTCGTTTGGTCCAATCAAATGATCGAAATTATATCCACCATCAGAACCACTTCCCATAGAACCTCGTATTGGTTGAATTTTAAAACAACTCTTTTCCCATGTTGCAGTATCTAATCTTATACCAGGCGATTCCCACCCAAGAGATTTTATGTGTGTATAATCATATAACCCATCATTTCCAGATTCCATAGTATTGAAACCTGCTCTTGCAAACATATCATATCCATGTTGTCCTCCGTTTATCCAATGAGGACCATCTTCTTTATACGCAACCCAAGAACGAATTCCTCCTCGATCAATTGGTTTTATTCTGAAGGAAGGTATGTTGTTTACATAATCAAAATCAAGATACACTTCAGCAAAAGCATATCTCCATTTAGCCTTATGTTCTTCTATTTGTTGAAATCCTACTAATGCAGCAGGGAACGAATCTTTTAAAACACAATTAACACGATAATGAAAAGTTTTAATATTCGATGATAACCAATCGGTGTATGCTTCCGTGTTTATTCTTGGAATACTATAAGTCATAGTACTAAACAACGCACCAGAATCCAAAAGATTTAATTCATTTAAAACATTAGATCCTGAGAGTGAAATAATTGCACTATAAGGGTCCCCTCCACATTCTTCATCCAATCCTATACTACCAGCAGATGCATAACAATAAACGCTACTTTCTTCTTCTTTAGATAATTGTTCTACAGATTTAAAATTCCAATTCTCCATTCCTTGCCAGTAAAAAAAGTTTACGGCGTTTGGATTTTCCTTATCGGTTGACATCTCTGTTGCTTGTTGTATTAATTCGCCAATTGATCTATGACTATCTTTTCTTATACTTTCATATGATCTGTCATTATATGATGGCCTATACCAAACATAATTAGAAGTTTCATCTAATTTGAGTCTATATCCTGCCTGTGACATATTATTTTGTTCTGTTTGGTGTGAATAATGTAATTTCTCAATATATTCATGAATAGGAATCATCCAATCATCTTCTGCTTCTTCTGGAACATCGAGGTGAATAGTAGAAGTTTGTTGTTGTATATAATCTAAAGTTACAAGATTAACTTCATAATAAGAGCCAAGCATATCTTCATCTTGACGAACTTCTGTAACATTATAAACATAAAAAGTTGGAATTGGCCATGGCATTTCATCTTCTTTTGTTGGATTATATGCATCAAACTCAAAAAGGGTTTTTCCAGCAGCCAAAACTTCATCTGCTTTACCTTCTAAATCTTTTATTTGAATTTTCCCAGACATAGAAGGAGCAAGCATATCTTCATATATAACGACCCCCAACAATGCACTCTTCTCTAATAAATCCCACTCCTCACCAGTAATAGCATTAGTAAGAATAGCAGTAGAATAATTAATTTGTGATTGAAAAGTTTTATTTTCTGCTTCTTCTGTCATAATAAAAAATCCTAATATATTCTACTTGTTGTTGTATCTCCAGAACCCGTTATATTTATAGTAGATTTTTTTATGTTACCAAACCTACTTGTTGCAGTTTCTTCATATCTTGATTGTTCTTTAATCATTTTTCTTAATAATTGATATGCATCTTGTTTATAACTTTTATCTAACAATTTAAGTTTTGTTTTTAACATGCCCTCATCTGCTTCACGGTATGTCATTGCTGTATAATCATCATCCCATGTTGTCCCTGCACCACACATTCCCATAAAACCAGAAATTAAGGTATTTTGAAGAGCATCAGTTATACCACTATATGTTGAATCACCCTTAACTGTGTTGATAGAGAAATTAGACTGCTTTTGGGTTAATATATTATATACTGAAGATACAACATTTCCACTACGATTTTGTATAAAATGAGAAATTGCATCTTGTGAATTATTATAATATTTTTTTATAGTTCCCCAAACTTTGGGTACAACAAAACCCTTACTGTCTTTTCCAACAACAACAACATGATCCCCTTCGGAAAAACCACTATATCCATTTTTATCTAATTGTGCTTCTCGTTTTGCAGGAATCCACTTTACTATCTTTCTTGATGCTTTATATTCATCTCGTAAATCAATTTCTGGTCCAGTTATACTTAATAGTTCTTTATTTCTTCCAACAACACTTACAGTTAATGCAGTGTTTGAAATATTTTTTGCTTTTAGTAAAACATCACCTTCTTGAAAATCTGTATATTCTAAACCACCTGTTCTTTCAAGATAAGCAACAGGTCTATTATTTGATTCGTTATTACGCCCCCCAGGCAACCCCCCACCAGGCTCCCCTAAAGGAGTATCATAAATGTCATAATCATAACCCAATCTTGGCATTTCATTAAAGGGATTAACAACATCGTTATATAACATAACCAACCACCACCAATCAGAAGAACCATAATAATCATGTGCAATAATATCTGGGGTATCACCATGACGAATTGTATAATCTACTGTTGGTCTTTTAGTGAATACATCTTCAAACACAAACTTGAACCGAACAAACATGTCAATCAGCAGTATGTTTTTACCACCTAGTGCTTTAAATTCATAATATGATTTTGGAAATAGTTTAAAATACATATTTTATTATATCCTTGTTAATCAATTCTGACCCGCTATAAACTCGCCGCCGGCGAATTCACTGCTGTCCCCGTGTCTAAGTCTAACTTCCTTAAATGTTAATTCAAGATTAATAAATGCTGGTTTTCCACCACTATTAATACTTAAAAAACCAGCACCAGTATAGTTTGTATTCATTGATTCTATGATACATTTTCCAAAATTATCTATTTTAGATGGACCCTTTTCTGTGTCAGCAACTAATGAAATTGACCACTGTTTTGGAATTTCATAATAAAAAGGACCAGTTATTTTAGGATAAGAATATTTTCTAACAAGTTTAATTATATTTTCTAGTGCCGCGGCATCTTCTGATTCAGTTATTCCCAATTCCCACGATGCAGTAAATGATCTAAAATCTGGTGATTCAAACATTAATTGTTCTCTTGGGTTTAATGATTTTTGGTCCATAAATGCAGTTGTTTGTGCAATGTCACCGAGTACGGGTAAATTTAATCCTTCTGCTGCTCCCCCTGCGGCTTGAACAAGACCGCCCATTATAGTACTCATAAACCCTCCAACATCCGCCACATCGCCTACTTGTCCCCCCATGCTTGCTGCTGCCGCAACAGTTTTTAAATTAATTGTTTTATATCTTTGCCTATCACCAAACAATAATGTGGTTGGTGCTTGTATAAAAAAACTAGCACCCTCTATCGCACTCCCAAATTTATCTTTATCCATCGCACCCAGCCCTATCTCCTCCATGTCATTAACAGGCTGATGTGCTTGCATATGAAACCACACTGGAATCTCAGATTTAGCAACTGTCGGAAATATTGTACTCATTTTTATAGTTCCCCTTGTCTTAAATATATATAAGGGGTTCTAATATGCCATACAAAACAAAATATAAACCCATAAATAAAACAAAATATGTTGGAAACCCAAACAACATAATTTGTAGATCTTTATGGGAAAGGCGTGTGTGTAAATATTTAGACCGCAATAAAAATATTCTCAGATGGGGAAGCGAAGAAATAATAATACCATACTATTCTCCTGTAGATAAAAAGGTACATAAATATTACCC
>Ga0114905_1001441_pt1 | contig 13011 bp, 27 predicted proteins | sample MalvireepMed_b05_FD_83499 | JGI IMG/M metagenome (GOLD analysis project Ga0114905, IMG submission 83499) | Marine viral communities from the Global Malaspina Expedition - Malaspina viral metaG DeepMed_b05 | ecosystem: Environmental > Aquatic > Marine > Oceanic | place: Mediterranean Sea...
GCGGAGAAAGCCGGACTCCTGAGTAGTGGTGACCCTCTCGTGGTTAGACGTATGAAATTCAAGATGAACAAGAAGAAGCCAAGCGGGAGGTCACGGTCAAGGACAACAGACCCCTTTAGCCGTAATGAAAGGCTACTGAAAGAGGCAGCAGGATTCTAATGAATGGATGGGCACAGAAAAGAACAAGAGAGTTGGTAGCTCTGCGGAACTGGCAGTAGCTGCGAAGTTAACGTCCTTAGGTTACAATGTAAGTATCCCGTTCGGGGATACACCTTACGATGTAATTGCCGAGAAGGATGGAAGGCTTATCAGGATACAGGTCAAGACCGCAACCCTATCCCGACACGGTAGCTATCGTTGTTCCCTCACCCACGGCAGTCAGCATAAGGTGAGGTACAATGACAAGGCGTGCGATGCAGTTATTCTGTTTGCCCCTTACTCAGAGGACTACACGGACATTCCGCATGATGGGTTCTATGTGATCCCTGTTGATGCGTTAATGAATAGGAAGGCTTACCATGCCATACTCTTCCCGTCAGGTAGAGGGAAGGGGAACAGGAGGGTATGCATATGGGAAGAGTTTAGAGATGGCTGGGAAAACCTTTAGACATGAATTCAGCACGGGCAAGTACACCGTAAGGATTGAAGACATAGACGGCTTATGTTCTTATCCAGAAGACAGTGACCCGAAGGTGAAGGAGTTCTTGGACAGCCACTCAGAAGATGGACGGGCAATATCCATAAGCCCAAGGCTGAAGGGGAAAAGAAAACTTGAGATACTAATACATGAATCCCTTCATGCAGAGTATCCGTCGATAGCAAAGGGGACAGAAGAAGAATGGGTTGAAGAAGCAGCGGAAAGTATATCCAAGCTGTTATGGAAGCTGGGGTATAGAGAGAAATAAGGGCCGAGGCACGGCAATGCCGCACCCCGACCCCAGTACAGGAGGTAGCCTACTTCTCCAACATCCTTGCCGCAGCATCAAGGCCCTGCCATGAGTTCCTCATGGTTACCTCAAGGATTTCTATAGCCTTGCGGGGGCCGAACACGGCCAACCAGTTCAGTTGTTTCTGGAAGAAAATACTCTCATCAGCTATCTGAGCTTGATGTGAACGTCTGTATCCTATCCATTCCTTCCAAGTCTTGAGGAAGTCGGCATCCTCTAGGCTTGCCGGAACATTTAGTTTCAGACCCTCACTGTTTTCTACTTTTGTCTTCCAGTAACCATCTCTCTTTCTCTTGGCATCGTCCTGCGATGACCTGTAACTGCACTGCCATTGATCCCACTTCGATAACCTCATCAGGTAATCTCCGCTGGCATCAACCCAGTTAACCTCCACAAGTCCCTTGATGATCTTGTCCAGTCGTTCCTTGGTTACCCCAAGTCTACGGCAGGTCATCCTTAGCTCGATGTCCTTCACGTTCGGGACTACACAATCGTCCCTCTGCTTACAGCTTCCCTTGGCCCATTCCCATACGGCACAAGCACCCGCATCAATGGACTGTAGGTATTCCATCTCTGGATCATCCATTTGATGGGCACTGTTCTTGTACCATATTCTCATGTCTCCCTCCTTTTGCTTCTTCTAGGCTTTTCTCTGTAACAGCAAGAGCATTCTCATGCGTCTTGATTGATTCCTTGATTGTCTCGATGGTTTCTTGAAGAGCATGAACCTGAAGATCAGTCACGTTCTTCACCTCAATGGACAGGTACTTGGCCCTGCTTATCTCATAGACCTCCAGTGCCTCGATGTACAGCGCGTATAGCTTCTTGTCTATCGACAGGTGGCTGGACATAGCTGAGACACCGTGAAGGACTGACCCATGATCTCTGCCGAACTTCTTGCCAATCCATAGCAAGCTGGGGCATTTGCTGTCGTCGCACTTTCCGACAGCATTAGTGCCCACTCCTATCTCGTGCCTAGCCATTTTGTATACCATCATTCTGGCATCAGCCACAGCTCGCGGCCTTCTTCGTCCCATGATTTCCTCGGACGTTACACCTGTTACCTCTGCTACTGCGCTAACGCACAGGTCAAACAGGGCACTGTAATGCTCTTTCCCAATATCAACTGGTGGCAGCATCCTTCCTTCGCATAGTTCTCTTAACTTCATATTACCTCCCGTGTTCTACGTAGAACATTGTGTTACACAAAGTTGACCCCCTCCTCATAACTGCATAAGAAAAAGAGGAGAGGGCCAACACTAGACTACTACAGGTAGCCTAGAATTCTGATTGCTCACCCGCAGCCACAGGCTCAGGTGCGTCAACCGGATGCTGGAGTTGCAGTGACATGAACTTACCGTTCGTACCATCGCGATCCCAGCCAGACAGGTTGCATTTCAACTTACCGTTGTTTCTGCTTATTATTGCAAGCAGCTCCTCAGAGAAGTACAAGTGGACTGGCCCCCGATAATCAGGTTCAGAGTCCTTGTTCTTGTTCTCGTTTCTGTTGAGCGTACTTGAATACTGCTTTTTGGTTACAGGATTTATGTTGTCCTGCTTGTTACCGTTCTCGTCTACTATTTTTAGTGGCTCACTTACGTCGAGCCATCTTGTTCCTTCAGCCATGTTTGGTTTATGTTTTCTTTGTTAACAGGTCAAGGGTCTGCAATAGCTTTTCCTTGGCCTTATCTTTGTCCTTCATCCTCATTGAGCGCATGAAAGTTTCAAGCACCCCATTGAAGTTGTCGGTATTCCTTACTGCACTTGACAGGCATCTGTTCAATCTCTCTGGATTATTAGCCGGACAGATTGTCTTATCAGCACACCACTTGCAGTAACTGCATTGTTCTGGGAATTTCTCGAAGTCATCAACCCCATCAATGATTGAGTTGACTACCTCTTCTGCGACCTCCCTAGTCACTTCCATGTGGCTTACCACACGAGATTCTGAGTATAAGAGATAGACATTCATCTGGTCAAGTCTATCTCTCTGGCATAATGCTGCTGCGTACACCAGCATCTGCGGGATGTAATCCCTCTCCATGCCTGTCTTCAAGTCGAACAGATGTCCGGTGAAGTAGGCATCGAGATACCCGAAAGTAATTGCTTCCCCATTCCTCTTGTACTCCACCAGTGTCTCTGTCTCTATATCTTTTCCAGCCTTCTCAGCCATGTCAGTGACCTGCTTGACTGCCCATTTAACTCCTTCGTTTATCATAAGAATCCTCCATCATTTACATTTAACATTTTATCCAGTTGACACATTGGCCGCAACTGGGATGCGCGTCTGTAGTACGTCCCGACATTGAGGGGAGGGAATGACTTGCACGGCATCAGCTTCATGATCCCTTTTGTCTCCCAACCTATGAACTCTATATCTTTCTCTGAAACATAACGTCCGAGCACTACGATGTCCGCCATGTCATGTATCAGCCACTTCTTAATGAAGAGATTCGCAGGTTTACGAGCCACCTTCACATCAATGGAAACCTTGTTCCCGTTGATGTCCACCCAGAAGTCAACGCAACCGTCACCCTCTGGCCTGATCTCCCTGTCTACTTCGAGTCCATATATCTTGGCAAAGGCAAGTTCCCCTGCCACACCAATGATGTCCTCGGTATTAGGGTCATCGTATAACCTTGGGGTTCCCTTTGGGTGCGCTCCCTGTCTGGCTTTCCCAAGTCTTTCAGCTTCACTTTCGCTCATTAGAATAGGTGATCCTTTCCTCCTTCAGAAGAGTAGGACTTGCCTTTCCTTGACTCCTTGAAGGCAGCATTGATCCTCTTCAGCCTTAGTCTCTCTGCCTTTGCCAGCATCTCCTTACCCTGAGCCGAGCACCCGTCACACTTGAGTCCTGTCTTCTGCACGAGTTTCCCAATCTTTTCAGAAAAGAAATCATCGTCGTTGAATGTAACCTTGACTGGTGTACCGCATAACCCCTGAGGAACTGGCCTTCTCTCCGGCCCTACTGTTTCCCACTCGAATGGACCGTTGCATCTTTGTTCAATCGTGACTTTCGCCATAGCTTTAATTCTCCCTCGAACTCGTCATGCAACATAGTGCCACGCTGGGCCGCAGGACTGCTCGTCTTTGATGGTTTGTAACAAGGGCACTGCTCGAACGCAGGGAACGAGGAGGGTGGCAACTTGTCGTGATGTTTACGTTCTTCACTCATAACTTTGTGTAACACAATGATGTCAGGGATGAGTGCGTGATGGAGGGAAAAGCACCCACCCCTGACTTTGGTACGCTGGGGCCAAAGGAGTGCCCCAACCTAATGTGCGTACCTAATCTGACAATATCGAGTCCTCCTTCTGACGTTTCATCACCGGACGACCTCCGGTTTCCTTCTTCTTCGGAGCTTTAGGGGAACGATCAGTTAACGATTCACCGTCATCGTCCTCCCCGTCAGCCGTCCTGATGTTGAGCATACTGGCTTTAAGCCCTCTTCTCCCGTAGGTGATTGCTGCCAGTGTAGCCTGAGGGTCTTGCGGCCCCTTTGATCCGGTCTTCATGGTTAGCTTGCCTTCAAGCCATTGATCTCCTGCCATGACAATCCCGCGCAGGAACTCTACGACCTGTATCTCTTCCTTCTCAACAACCTCAACGCGCCCGTCAGGGTGGGTCGTGGTCTTAACAGACTTCAGCCTTTCCAGAGTGAAGTCAGGCACACATGAGTATGCCATCCCTGCCTCTTCGAGAGGCTCTTGCGTCACCCCTATCAGTGCGTTTATGTCTGCGTATTTCGACGGGTTCCCGTCCCTATCCTTGTAGAAGGGTTGGTCACTGTCCTTTATTACGGGCTGGAGTCTGGACTGGAACCTTGCCAGTGCAGACCCTATCTCTAACTTCCCGTTAGTTTCTTCAGTCTTTTTCATTTTCTGCTTTTATTTTTTCCATTGCGATCAGCTTGAAGAATACCCACTCAGGCATTGTGACCAGCCAGTTCCCACGATTCTTTTTGTGGGCAACCAGTGGCATCTTACTGCCGCAATCTTGTTCTGCTTGTTTCATTGAGTTCTCAATGTTCAATCTCTCTACTCTCTTTACTTCCATGTGGAAGGGGAGAGAAGAGATTACGTCAGGGGAGTCAGGGCTACCAGAAAACTGCTGCCCTCTCCTTGCATCAAAGCCGTTGGCCCTGATTACATCGCGCCATTCTCTTTCACCGCGACATCCTTTTTGTCGGCTGTTAATCCCCTTTGTCATATTGACCTACCTTAGCCATCCTAACTAGCATCTCCACAACCTCCCTCCTGCTCCTGCCTGTCTCACGCGAAAGCATGGTTAGCTTCTCGTGAGTCTCAGGAAGGAACCGGAACGTGGTCATGGTCCTACGTTTATCCAGCTTGGTGATTACAGCACTATCCCTGTCGGGACTTCCTACCTCTTCGTCCATATCTCTAATAATATCACACTGACTTTACAGGTCAAATACTAAGCGCAATGCCAAGTAGAAAAAAAATAAAGCCAGTGCTATGTCTATCAGTAATGAGGGTTTGCTCCTCACCTCTTCGACAGTTCTTTGTAGAACGACATTTGTTTGTTCACCCGTGCGTACTCGTCATTACTGAGTAGCACCTGATATTCAGCAGAGCAGAGATAGAACCATAAGTCCAGTACCTCCTTCTTTGCTTCTGTTATGCAGTCCCTGTGGTCCAGACAACCACCGTGTTCCTTCTGTCCTGCCCAGAATTTTTCTGTAGCAAGTTCGTTGAACTCCTTGATTGCGTGTTCGCATATCTGCTCAGGGGGTCTTCCTTCCTCCTGTGCCCATCGTTCTGCTCTCTTCCTTTCCTCTGGATCGGTTGAGATTAGCTCATCGTTTTCTGCCATGTCTCTCTCCTTTCTTTTTCTTCTTCGGCCATTCGTTCTCGATGTGTTGCGTAAGTTTATCACACAACTCATTCGCTTCATGTTCCCCGTAGAACATCCACTCTGGTATTCTCGGAGGGTTAACTCCTTTCAGCAACCTTGAACCGCAGGGATTCCCTGAGTTGGTTACCACTCCCCACTTCTCGGTGTCTCTGTCGTAGATTACCTCAAGCGGGAGCACGTTATGATCTGCTATCATGGTCCAGCCTTTGCCCATATTTTCTTGTAGTATTCAGAGGCAAATGATCCTGCCATTTCAGCCTCTCCTCCCCGCCTTGTCCCCTTGGGACGCAACGTGTATCCTCCGTCCGGTTCAATCTCAAGAACCAGACACTTGTACTTCCCCTTATCTTTTATATTGCAAGAGGGCATGACTATCTCTTTTACCTTTGTCAGTTGTGAAGCCATAACTTTTCCTTCCTTGGTTTTGTATACAGTGTACATTGAGGCATCTGCACCTACCTCGCAGATACCTCCCTAAAGGAGGGCACTGGGGTTATCTGCTTTCCTCAATGCCCTCCTTTTCTTTGTGTTACACAATGTGTCCGGTAACCTCCGCATCTTCCATAGTCGCAGTAGCTGCAACCACGTTCTTGTTGGGGTTAAGCTCGTCCTCGATATCAAGGACACGATCCATCACACCCGTGAGCACCTGAGTGCGATGCTGCATGACGGGGAAGTTCCACCTCTTAGCCAGCTCGGTGAATGAGTTCTGGAATGACCAAGCTGAGTCATCACTGAACTCTTCATGCGCGGGACTATCAACCTCACCAATCCAGTGCTTTAACTGGGATGGAGGTACAGCCCCTCGACGAACGCATTCCATCATGATGTTATGCTGATCCTTTCGATCCAGCCCGATGCCTTTGTACAGCTCGATCCTGCGATCTTGAGACATGAACGCATCGGATATGTCAGCCATTGCGCTACCCATCAGGATAGGAACATCTCGCATGATGTTCTTGGTATGCTTACGTCCTACTACAAACTCAGCACTAAAGGCTAAGTTATCGCAGACGAACACCCGATTCCCTGCACCTACCTGAAAGGAGAAGTGCTGAGTGCCGGAGTTACGCGCACCGATGATGCGCTCGTAGTCATTACCCTGCATATCGGTTGACCCGATACCTAGCAGCATGAATGCGTTGTCTATATTCTTGTCCTGATCTTGATGCAGGACGTACTGCTCCCAAGCTATCCTCCACCCTTGTGGAACTAGCCCCTCAATGACTTCGTTAAACGACCAGTCATGTCGGGTTGGGTAGTGTTTCGGCCCCATTGGCTTCGGGTCTTTAAGAGACGCGAAGTCTGCCAATGAGTCCACTTTAATCCCACCTGAGTGGGCCATTATGTTTTTCATGTTTGGTTTATGTTTTGGCTGGTGTTTTGTTAGTGCTCCACGATGGACATATCCCAGCCGTGTCCGTTGCAGAGCATACACGTTTCACATTTACTGCGTAGTCCCGCCTCCTTACTGGCAGGACAAACGTGTTCATTAGATTGTAGCCTCTCATCCTTTCCTCTGGCCCGATACGTAGACCAGCCGAGAGCCTTTGCGTGCCAATACTCCTCGAAGGTATCGACACTTGCCTTGAATAAATCCTTGTAGGCTGTGTACTTTTTGCTTTCCCACTGGTGCGTGTAGCCAGTGTGTGCCTTGCAAGCCCTGACAATAGAAGAGACAATGCGTCTGGGGATATAGGCAGGGTCACCGTATGCCCCGAACCTTACCAGTTTATGCCTGAAGATATTAGGCTTCCCGTCCCATTGCTCATACCCTCCATCTTTCCAGCATTTCCACACACTATCCGGCCCCTGCCATAGCAGCACGTAGCATGGTGCTACACCATAGTTACCGGAATTGAGTGGCCGTCTCTTACAATCTCCGCAACAGTGACGGTCATTGCCCGATACTATTGCGCGTGATGGGAGTTCATGCTTGTAGAATATAAATATCTGAAGCAAGTCCCCTGTCTTCTCGTTTCTGCTGGGCCTCCTGAGGTTGGTGACTATCACCACCAGCTCATCATTTTCCCAGAGCACGAGTCCATTAGGATTTTTTGTTCTCATGATGTTCCTTTGTTATCTAGTAATACTTTCTCTGTGCAAACCAGTCCCCCTCGTATCCACATACGTGAGAAGAGAACAGCTCCATCGCGAAGTCCCGACTCCAGTGAATCGGGTAGTGTGCGCTTGGTCTATTTACGACTGAGGGCATGTAGCAGTCCAGTATATCATTCACGCATTTTGGTATGCCACGGCTGTTAATGAATTTACTGACTTTCTCCATGTTCACCTTAGGGGCTATGTTTTCCAGTGCCTTTCTCCTGAGGATTTCTTCCCACATTTTCTCGTAGTAAGCCATTGTGTTGTCTGACTTTCCACGATGTTTCTCGTAGGATTTTCTAGCCTTTCCCTTTATCCATTTATCCACAAACAGCATGGCTTCTTCCTCTCTCCTTCTGTCTACTTTCTCTAGGAATGACTTCACCCTACGCGCCCTTTCCTCTGGCATTATGAATGGCCTCATGACTCAGCCCTTGTGCAGTCTGGGCAGTCGTACACGAGAGAAGAGTTAGGCTCGACTGTCAGGTATCCTTTGCCCCTGCAGTACTTGCACGTTTGATCCTCGTCATCGACGAGTTCCCATTCATGGAATTCTGGTTCACTCATTGCTCCCTCCTATGGTTAACTGGTTTGTGTTACCATTCTCCTCGAAGTGAGTACGGGCTTTCTCGTAGTTACCGTCAGGCAAGAACTTTCTTATGCACCAGTGATGCATCATGTTCATGCGGCCAGACTGTTGCACTTCGTAGTAGTCATCCCATTCGTGTTTGTGGATTATTATTGGTTCACTCATTTTCTATCTTTCTCAGTCTCTCTGCGAATAACTTACGCAGGGCAACTGTTGTTCGTTTCCTTTTGTGTCTGGTACGGGATAGCTCCAGCCATACCGCAGCATACATTCCCTCGATCATGTTCAGGTCATCCGTATCATCAGGGAATTTAGACCAGATATAAGCCAGCCTAGAGACAGATGAATTACTCAGCTCACTGGCATCACCTGCATCCATGCTACACGAGAAGAACCTGCACCCGAATGGTGCAGAATGGTGGACTCTACACATCCCAGTCTTCTGGTTAAACTGCACGCAACTCCCGTTCTTCCTGCTCTTGGGCACGAGTGTGGGTATCTGCATCATGTTCCCGTCATTAGTCCTGACGATTGCACCATCAGATGCCGACAGGTTGTTAACAGCCCACGGCATTATCTCTTCCAGTGTCATGGTCACCATGTCACCAGCCTCAAAGTTCTCCGTCATTGATGGAGGCTCGAAGCCTGTTGCTGCCATGTAAGGAATCATATCCTCAGGCAGCAGGTAACTTGGCATCACCTTACAGAAGAGCTGACACTTCTTGCATGAGCATTCATTTCTTTTTAGCATTACGTTTCGCCTCCCTTCTAGCCTTGCGCTCCTTGCGTCTCCTGAGTTCTCTGGTGCTGAGTTCGTACACTAGCCCTCTGCCTTTCCCGAACATCATGTCCCTAGCCTTATGGCTTAAGGCTTTCTGCAAGCCTTGGTCAGTATCCAATATTGACCGTTGTTCAGGGGCATACTTCAAGCCTTTGTTGGCATTGAGCCGTTCACCCTTTGATGGTATCTCTTCACTCATTTTTCATTCTCCGTATTAGGGGTTTTTTCCGCTGTACTTTCCGAGCAGAATTGTCAGGCACGTTGGCCCGACTCCTGCATGGATAGCCGTTCGATAGTATCTGGTGTAGTGAGGCTTCCAGAATGGTGTTGACCATCCGTATCCTCCCAGTGAAAACCTGAACCTCCATAGCCGTAGCCCGTAGTAAGGCCCAGACCCGTGAGATTTCAGTGTCTCGTTTGCGATGTATATTCTATTGAATAACCTCATCTTATTCCCTCCATAGTCTTGAGCAGCAGTTCAATCCGCAGCCCGTTTATCTTTGTCGAGTGAGGGCACTTCTCGAAGTCACCCCCAAACGTATTAAAGAATCTGCCATAGCCCACGTTCCACATGGCCCATAACTGATTCACATTCGGTTCACATTTCATCCTACGCACATACCTGCCACGCAATAGTTGCAGGTAGTCGTGGGCATACACACGTGAGACTTTCTCCTTCCAAGCAAAGTCATATGAATAAGTCATTAACTTCTGCCTAGCCCGATACTGGTTCACGTCCTTCCACGCAATAGCCCAGAACTGCCACTGTCCTCTAGCCATTCCGTTGTCTCCTGATACGTTGCGACCTCCCGACTCAACCTTGCGGATTGATTCGACCAAGTCCCACGTAACCATGTTAGCTGCCCGAACATTGTGTGACACAATGAGCAGCCCGATTGCTATTAGTCTTCGCATGAGTCATCTCCTTCGTTGCCGTGAGGATCATCACCACACGCATTCTTTGCGTGTTCGTCGATTGCTTCCTGTACCTCGAAGACTTCGGGAATACCACCGTGCTTCTCAGTGACGATCTTCTGCCATTGCTTCATGTATTCTTCCTGCTTACTGGTTAACTTCCTTGCTTTCATAGTACCTCCATAGGTTTATTGTTTGTTTGTCTGTCTGTCTCTCTCTTCTCTCTATATGGGAGAGTTTGGGAGAAATTGGGAGAAATTGGGAGAAATTGGGAGAAAGGGATAACCCTAGCCCGATTGCTATGTTATCCCTGCACCACCATATGCTGTGCCTTGCATCAATGATAATCGCAACGCGATGCCCGACCTGCCATAAGCCTGACCCATTGATTAAATTGTTTAACGTGAGGTATGGAATTTTCACGGCTCACCCGCCACACGGTTAGAGCTGTCACACTCAGGGAAGCATTGCTGCGCTGCATTCGTAGGTAACAAGCTGATTGTCTTTGTCCTCTTCGTTATGTCTCACCTCCTTGAAGCTGCCTTTTCACGGCAGAGTCTCGAATTTAATCTCACGCTAGATCGTTGGGCTTATCAGGTGTCTCCGCTTTCCCGACTAACTTCAATACTGCGGGGTCATCGCGACCAACTGCCAACTCTCTAACTATCCTGCTTCAATTTGGTGAGTCATCTAACATTGTGTAACACAATGTTTCGATCTTCACGGCCTGCGCCCGATTGCATATGTTCGACCTAGCTCACGGCCCGCGCCCGATTCGATTCGAAGATTCCAAACCTCCTTATCCTCCCTGTTCGCACATCCAGAAACTCCAACCTGATCCTGAATGATGATATTAAAGAACAGTATATATAGTATCAAATTTGATATGATAAGTAAAGAACTTATTCACTAGTATAAATACTATTTCATTGTGTAACACAATGTTTTAGGGCACAAAAAAACCCCTGTACGTTTTACCGTACAGGGGTTTGATGTTTAGTCTTGAATCGTCAGAGACTTATTATTTGTCTCCCTTGGCTAATGCTGCTAATCCTGCGCGCAATGTGGTTTTTGAGTTTTTAATCTCATCATCCAGTTTAGGGTATGCCAAAACAGCTTTACGCAAGTTTGGCAATGTCCGTTTTGCACCATCGGGCAATTGGATATCCAATTGCTTAACAGCATATTCCAGAGTGAACATATTCGGCAAACTGTTGCGCACAAATTCATTGCGCTTATCTTTTGCTTTTTTGTCCGCCTCTTTTTTCTTCTCAATTTCCTTTTTGGATTTGATTGCACTATGCTCCAAGTCACATAATTTGGTGTAGAGTTTTGCGATTTCACTCTTTTTGCCGTTCAATTGCGTATCAACGCGACCAGTAGCAATGCGACGAGCTTTGACTCGATTTGCACCACTTCCCAGTAAGCAATAATCATTGTAAGAAATGATTTCACTTTTATTCTCTGGATTCACGTTGACCAACTTAGTCGACGCGAATATGGAGAGAATCTCAAACGGTTTTTTGTCTATCCAAGATTTAGGAATTAGGACGTTGCCATCTTTATCCTTTTTAACCTTTGAACCAATCGCGTGCTCTAATGCACCATTGACTAGTTTATTATATGACTTATTTAGTTCATTAATCCAATCGATTTTGTATTGAATAATGAGTACAACGCAATGTGCCAAGGCAATGAACTTGCCCAGTGTGGTGTGTGGTCCCTTGTCATTAGGTGACTGTTTTTTGTGGATATCCAAATCCTCAGGAGTAATGGTTTCACCAGAAAGCTCGGAAGCCTCCTTAGCAATCGCATTACGCTCACTGTCATCCAGACGCGAACGGATGGAAGCCACATGAGCTTTAACCTTTAGTTTGGATTCATCATCGGCAACGATGTTTCTCTTTTTATCTCCCTTGAAGCTAGTTCCAGTGAGTTTAAGAATTGATTCATCGTAGTCGATTCCAGCTTTCCACATGGAATGAACAAACTTATTAAAAGTAAGTTTGAGCATATCTCCATGTAGATAACCACACACATTGACATTGATATCATTATCAATGTTTTTCATAACGTCTATTAATTTAGCCATTAGTTTTTTCTCCGTATTAGGTTTTTGATTTAACATTGTGTAACACAATGTTTAGAAGCATTCAGGTTATTCGCTATGCTTTCGCAGTCACCGCGCCCTAGGTTAAGAGCTTTATAAGTTTGTCCCTTTCCGCTCTGGTCAGGATACTGGCTTAACCTTACGTATATTATGAATGATATCTTTAAATAGTCAACTAAATTGCAAGTCAATTCTAGGGTATTTTTTTGCTCTTTTTTTCGTCAAATCATTGTGTTACACAATCTTCTATAGGAGAGTATTAAAATGGCTACGATTAATAAGAGAGAGAAACTAACTGCTACAAAGCAAAAGCAACTACTGGAAAACCTATCTCGCGGGATGAGTTTGAAGGGAGCTTGTGAGCTTGTAGGTATATCAATTGAAAGGATTAATATATGCATGAAGGTGGAAGGAAAGGGGGAGAAACTTTCTGCTTTGATTGCACAAGCACAAGCAAAGGCTGAGCATGATCTTTGTATAAAAATCATGGAGTCCGGCAATGCCAGAGATTGCCTTGCATTTCTCCAGAGTCGTTTTTCTCACTGGGATAAAAGGGCTGATATTAATACAAACGATAACACTATCAAAGCCGAGGCCTTGCTCGCCCGGATGGGCAATGTTCCCGAAGTCAAAAGAAACTAACGCGCACATATCGTCCACGTGGCCCCACCACCACCCCATCGAAGCC
>Ga0114905_1001442_pt1 | contig 13008 bp, 5 predicted proteins | sample MalvireepMed_b05_FD_83499 | JGI IMG/M metagenome (GOLD analysis project Ga0114905, IMG submission 83499) | Marine viral communities from the Global Malaspina Expedition - Malaspina viral metaG DeepMed_b05 | ecosystem: Environmental > Aquatic > Marine > Oceanic | place: Mediterranean Sea...
ATCCGACTATATGTCTCAGTACACCAAGGGTGTTACTGATCCGCAGTTGCAACAGCTTCAAGAATTCCAGAGACAACAGCAACAGGAGTTGGGATCACAGGCGGCTGGGGCTGGTGCGTTTGGTGGAAGCCGTGCTGATGTCGAAGCAAGGAAACTAAGGGAGCAGTCGGCTGAAAAAGCGTCTGAACTAATTGGTGCCAGTCAACAGAAAGCATTTGAGTCTGCACAACAGGCATTCCAGCAGGACAGGGCGGCTCAACAAGCGGCCCAGCAAACAAGACTAAGTGCAGAACAGCAAGCGGCTCAAGCACAGCAAGCTGGTATAGGAGCCGCGCAACAGGCGGCGGCACAAGGATTTGGTGCCGCACAGCAAGGACAGGCGGCCCGTCAAGCGGCGGCACAAACTGCTACACAAGCACAGCAACAGGGTCTTGCCGCCCTACTGCAAGCACAAACGGCTGGTGGTAGTGCCGCTCAACAAGCTATGGGCCAGCAAGCGCAGTTGGCGCAACAAGCGGCGGCGGCAGGACAGCAAGGGGTATCCCAATTGTTGGCGGGTCAACAGGCTGGTGTTAGTGCCGCACAGCAGGGTACGGGACAACAGATACAGGCGGCACAGCAGGGTCTAGCCGCAGGACAGGAAGGTAGACGGGCACAATTACAGGCTATGGCACAAGGAACTGCGGCTGGTCAGTATGGCAGTGACGCCCAGATGAGAGCGCAACAGCAAGCCGCAGGTATGGCTGGTGCTGGAGCAGGGGCCTTACAACAGGCTCTAGCAGGACAAGGCTCGCTTACTGGACAAGGTATCGGCATGGGTCAGCAGGGTCTTGCCGCCCAGCAACAGGCCGCATTAGCGGGGGCAGGACAGGGCGCACAAGGACTTGCGGCACAGCGAGCCGCCGCTCAACAGGGCGCACAGCTTAGTATGCAAGGCCAACAGCAGGGCTTCGGTGCGGCACAGCAAGGTATCTCAACTGGACTTAGTGGCTTGCAAGCGGCACAACAGGCTGGTCAACAGGGCTACGGCACTGCGGCAAATCTGATGCAAGGACAGCGAGGTGCTATGGGTGCCCAGATGGGAGCCTATGGACAGCTTGCTGGTATCGCCGGCCAACAGTTGGGTGGTGGCGCACAGCAACAGGCAGAACAGATGGCAAGGTTCGATATGATGAACCGTTACGGTGGACAACAGAGACAATTACAGCAAGCAGGTCTTGATATAGCGAAGGCTGAACACGAGAAAGCAATGCAGTATCCAGAGAGGCAGATTGGCTGGATGAGTCAGCAATTAGGCGCATTGCCTTACCAGAATATAGTTTCGGAAGCAAGCTATGCCCCTCAAGCAGGACCAATGTCCACTATGATGGGTGCAGGAATAGCAGGTGCTGGTATGGCCGCAGGATGGGGAGCAAATCAGCCTAATGCGGGGCAGAATGTGAACGCTACTGGCGGTAATGCAAACATAGCCAACCAAGCATCAACCAACATGGCGAATCAGTGGGGTAGCCAGTTCGGTACTGGTACTGGTACAGGAACTGGTACAGGAACTGGTTTTGGAACTGGTACAGGAACTGGTACTGGTTTTGGAGTCACCACTCCAAATATTTACCAGCCGGGACAAATGGGTAAGTCAGCTTGGGGTGGTTATGCTGGCGGCTTAGTTGGTAGGATGAGACGATGAGCATAGTCGATATATCCCTAGATCTGGAGAACCTTCCAGACCAAGCACTTCAACAGCTTGGTCAGGGTGGTGATGCACGGTATCCGCAGTACTTGGTTCTAGCCGAAGTACAGCGCAGGAAGGATATGCGTGACAGATTTCAGGCACAGCAGGCTAAACAGCAGGCCGCGAATCCACCCAGCATCGCTGAACAGAGGATGGCTGAAGCCGCACAGGCTGGTGGTGGTATTCCTAGCGCAGATCCAAATATGCAAGGCCCAGATCCATCATTACAAACAGGTATTGCCGGACCACCGCAGGGTGGACCGCCTCCGATGGCTGGTGGTGGCATGATCAAGGGTTATCAAACTGGTGATCTTATTGAGGATGAAGAGAAGCGAGGCCCATTCGGTATTCCAGAAGAAGGCATGGGTCCGCTTTGGAAGGCTTCCACATGGCGTAGGATTAGAGACGCAATAGCAGAGTCTAATCTTGGCCCACAAGAAGATCGTCCTATGAACATTTCTGGAATCAGTTATCCGGGCGCGGCTGTTGAGCCGGCTATGGTTGGGGACATTGATATTGATAGGATTTTGAAAACAGGTTTGATGGGTTCAGGAGCATCGGGACTTAGACTAGACCCAGAAACTGGTGAATTCGTATCTGACCCCGGTCGTTCTTGGCGTGAAAGATGGGAGTTAGCAGGCGAAAGTCCGCGTACTGTTGGAGGAAGGCGTGATCCAGACCTTGGTCCTATATCCGAAAGTACTACGCTAGATACCACACAAGCGTTGATGGATTATGCGGCAGAAGGTGGAAATGTTAGTGAAGAGATTAATGCAATGCGAGAAGAGGCAGGACTTCCTCCTTTAGAGGAAGGACAGGGAGCCGAAATAGGGCCTCCTAAAGAGGATGTTTATGATGCACAAGATATTTTAGATAGGTATGCAATCGGAGGGGCTGGTGGAATGGGCACCCTCCAAGATGTCTATGATGAGGCGCAAGGTCGGATTGATGAGTACACAGCTTTATTGCGGACGCTGTCACCAGAGGACGAAGAGTACAATAGGATTAGGCGAGAGCTTGCTGAAGCTAAACATCAACAAGCAGAACGCCTGCACCAGATGGGTGCGAGTAGGCAGGAAGAGATGGAAAGTATACTGGCAGACAGGCTTGGACTTAGCGAAGAAAGGGTGCGTGAATTGCAAGGCGAGATGGACACGCCTGAAGAGATACGGAATCGCAGGAAAGCAAGTGTGTTCAGTGCGCTAGGAGCAACACTAATGGGTTCACCGACTGGATTGGCGGCTGGCCTTGAGCGTACAACCGACAAGCTTGCGGCCACCGATGATGTCTTGAGAGCGGAAAGAGATACGGCCCTAAGAGAGATCTTCGGGGAACGAGAGACGGGTCTTGAGAGGAAAGCTACTGGACGCAAGGGCATCTATGAACAGATGAAGTCTGACCAAGAAGATTGGGATTCAGCTAACAATGCTCTTGCCAACTTCGACGTAACACTTGCTAAGGAAACGGCGGAGAGGGGTCGTGCCGGGGCGGATGAAGCACTGGACGCACATATGAAACTTGCCGAATCACAAGCTAGACAGATCGGCGCGTGGAACAGCACGATGGCAAGTATTCAAGCTCAAGTTAAATCAGCATCACTTGATAGAGAAAACTTCCTTGCTGATCCGAAAAACTGGGAGGCTATTGCCAATCAGATTGATGATATGAGATCAAGAATTGAGAGCATCGAAGACCCCGGATTGAGAGCAAGGCAATTGCAAATGGTTGATAACTTGGAGCAATTTTATATAGGTGCAGTGGGTCTAAGTGGACAGTCAATGGCTGAAGCTATATTCAACCAAAATCCTAGAGCCGCTCCTGTAACTGATATGACTGAGGAGATACCAACCTATGTTATCCAAACAGGTATGAGTGGTCGAGCAGGTACAGGTGAAAGACTAGTTCCACCACGCCAACCATAACCAAGTCCTGCGGTATAGACTATGCCAGAAAGACTTCGTCTGCCGGATGGCACTATATTAGACATCCCCGACGATGCGTCAGCCGAAGAACGTGCTGAATTAGCAAAGGCAATTGACGCAAAGTTCGGCGGAGAAACGGGCCAAGCCTCACCTCAAGGCCCCCAAAGCCCTTGGGCCACGGCATTCGGTTTTGCAGAACCCGACTACGAAGGCGAGGGACTTGAGGCCGGTATCGGCTCCCTGCGAGAGCCTCCTGAAGATGACTACGGCACGGAAGAAGGGGGCACCATCCTTGGGTCAGCGTGGGAAGGCATTAAGAGCATCCCACGAGGAGTCAGGCAATTCGGCCTCATGGCACAGCAAGGCTGGCATGGCATCAGAACGCCAGACGAAGACACTGACCGGGAGAAAGAACTAAGAGGAAGGCTTGAGGATCTTATGATGGAGATAGATCCCAAGTACCGGGACGCCAACCTAGTCCATCTAGGCATGGGGCTTGGTCAGGTAGGTGGAATGATCGGTTTAGGCGCAGGTGCTACTGCGCTGGGAGCAGGTGCCGGAGCCGCAACGGCTGTTGCAGGTGCCGCGACCATGCTTATGGGTGCCGGTGAACAAGCCGGAAGAATCGCAGAGTACGAAGAGCGCACTGGTGAAGATGTCAGCAAGGCCAAGGAGATCATGTCTCTTGGTATGGGGCTTGGCATTGGTCTGTCTGAGATAGCACCGTTAGGTAAGTACGCCAGAGTTGTAGGACTTGGCAGAAGAGGAAGCGGTAAGGTTGTACGGAAGATGGCAGACGATGCCGTCGATATGACTTGGGGTCAGATAGGTAAGTCTGCTGTTAGACAGGCTGGAGAGGAAGCATTGCAGGAAGGAGCCGCTGGGTTCGCTCAGTCTCTCACAGCTAAAGCTATGTACGATGAAGAAGCTATGGCTGATGCAGGTGTTAACGCACTCAGGGAAGCACTGGTCGGTGGTGAGGTTGGTGCCGTTACCGATCTGATGATGAAGATGAGTTCTAGAGCGATAGCTAATGTCAGAGGAAATCGTGGAAACCACGCCCTCAATCGTCGCATCAGTAAACGCTACTGGGAAAGAGCAAAGAGGGGCGAACTAACAGCACCAGAGATGGAAGAACTTATCACTGGTCCTGATGTGGCAGAGGTAGAGGGCAGACATGGTGCCCGTCTTAGTGAACTAATGGCGAGGGTAGAAGATACGGAAGATTCATATTCAGCCGATAATGTTGTTGAAGACATGGCGGATCTTGAGGAAGAACTAACGATAGCGCGTGAAGATAAAGTCCATTTAGAAGAACTTCGCAAATCTATTTTTGAGTTGGATGAGGGCGGCAATATCCTCAGAGATGAAGACGGGGCACCTATAAGAAAGCGTGAGTTTGAGGAAGTTAATACTCGCAGGGCGGCTCAAGAACGTGAACGTGTAGTAGAGGACGCTGATACTGGCATCATCACACCAGAAAAGCGTGAGGAAAAATTAAGGGAAATAGAGGACAGAAATACTAATTACAACAGAGAAATGCATACTTTAGCGGCGGCATTTGCGGCTAAAGAAGCTGGTATTGAGGGTAGGCAACAGCAGGAAGAAGAAGCTGTAATAGAAGAGGAGGTCTTAGATCAGACACCATTACCTGAAGACTTAGGGGAGCTAGAAGCAGAGTTCGCAAAGGTAAAGGGTGAGATAGATTCGGGAGCTACACCTAGAGGGCCAGAGCTTGATGCCAAATTTGAGTATGGAGCGCAACTAGAAGGACGTATTGAGGAAGTCAAGGCTGGGTTAGCCGTTGAACCATTAGTAGAGCCTACTTTAGAGAGCGCGGCTTCCAACCAAACCTTCCCGATTGAAGAAGTTGTTGATCAGGTTGAGCAACGGATACGCCCCCTGACCGAAGATGTAGCAAGAGAGACGGAAGGGGAGGTGGCTAGTGAACGTACACAGTACACGGCACAGGTAGCCCCTCTATTGGCTAGTATCGACAAGCTAAGGAGCCAGTTAAAGCCATTAGCTGATAAGGTGGCGGCAGTTTTCGATAATAAAGGTAACAAGATTGAAGAAGAAAAATGGGTTTCAAAGCAAGGACAAGATGCTGAACTAGACTCTAAGCTTGCAGGCGATAGAAGTGCAATTGCAACGCAGTTAGAAGCTTTAGATACGGAGGCAACAGAGCAACTAGAAGGTAATCTGGTATACCCGCCAATTTATGATGATCAGGGAAACGTAGTTGACTATGATCGCACAGATGAGGGCAGGGATTCCATTAAAATCCCTGCCACTACAGATGGTAAACCAAAGAAGGGCGCAGTCCATCCAGTCACAGGTGAGCGAGCAACGCAGGACGATGTAAGGCAACAAAGGAGGGAGAGAAGGGAATATAATTCGATTATAAAACAAAGGGAGGAACTAGCAACACAATTCGAGGAGGCAGTTAGTCCTCAACAAAAAATAGACCGTCTCGCTAGACAGTTGGAAAATGCTGAAAACGACTTGAAAAAAAGACAAGATGGCGAAGTTGTTGTTGAGGATTCAACAGTAGAGGCACTTGACGAAGAAGGGGTGGATGTAGGGCGGTACTTGCCGGGAGATCACAAGACGCTCGAAAGTCTTGATAAAGAAATTGATGAGGCTTCAGAGAAAGTGATTCGTAGTAAATTTGCTCAATTTGGTATCCCACCTAAACCAAAGGTAATCACGGATGCCAAGGCTCACTTAGAGCGAGTCAGAGTGTCAGCTAAGAAAGCGATAAGGAATAGACCTGCAAAACGTATAACGAGTGGCCTCGCGTTGTTACAAAGCGAAGGCTATCTGACAAGAAGGGTCAACACTGCCGTTGATGAGAACAAAGCTCGTGATGTTCGCATGGATACCCAGACGGAAGGGGGTAATTTTGAGCTTGAAGAATACTTGGTTAGTCAGCAACAGAGGGACGCTTACAGAAGACTTGAGGAGATAGCAAGAGATCCGAACGCAACGCTAACCGCCGCAGAAGTCACCGACTTTATGGAGGGTATTTTTGGTCATCGCGGACTGAGCATTAAGTACGATCCGCGAGAGGGGGGAGAGGCAGTTCCTGTTCCTGATGCTAGGGTTGCACCACGCCCAGAGCCGGGGGAAGGGCAAGCATACCGTGGTATAGAGGTAGTTGTTAAAGAAGCAAAAGGGGTAGAGAGAGAAGGTGCAGAACGTGGCCGTGTTCAGGCGCAACGTGCTATCGATGCCATCTTTGGGATGGCGGCTATAGATGACACTGCCGCCGCAATTGAAACGGAAGGTACTGATCAGCGTCCACCTATCAGTTGGGTTGGCCTGTCTTTTGGCAAGTTGGTTGATAGTAGGATGCTGGATATAAAACGACGCCTAGAGGACATTAAATACAAACTTACCGGCACCAAGGCAGAGAAGATTTTTGCAGACCTGTTAAAAGCAAAGAACTTCAAAGTTCCAAAGAACCTGTTCAAGTCAAAGTTCTTTACAGAACTAATTCGCGATACACTAGGCATCGCAGATCTTCAAAGCCTCGCCTACGTCCACCCAAGACAACAGGAGATGGCTGGTGATTTTCAAATAGAGGGTGGGCCACCCGAAGCACCAACATTCCGTCAACGCTACGAAGAGTCTACACCATCTTGGGACAGTCTTTCTACTGGTGAGCAGGAGCTTGTACTTGCACGGCTACTTCGCACTGACCCTGCAATAGACACAACACAGAAGGGTAGAGCAAAAGAGCAACAAAAAAAGAGGGAACGAAAGGATCTTCGGGAAGGCGACATGGGGGAAGCCAAGATGGAGAATGCCCCCGATCAAATACCTGAAGAAGCCAGTAGTATTGTGGAAGCGAATGAAAGGATTCAGAAGTACAAGAACATTATAACCAAGGCGTTCAAAAAGCTGGGGCTTACGGGTATTACTGCTCAGTTCACCGCTGATGTGGATTCCATGATGGCCCAAGCCAAGGATGTAATGGTTAACGGAGCCTTTGTGGTTGTGAAGGACGCAAATGGCAAGGTCGTTATGGAAGATGGTAAGCCCAAGCTGGCGATGAAGGACGGCAAACCCATATACAGACCTAAGTACGAAGGTGGGGCCGTGGCTTCTTTGCAAAACTACGGCTCCCGAATAGTCTTCAACCTTTCTCAGATTGTGGGCAAGTACAAGGACGCTGAGATTGAGACTCTAATTAAGGACGCCGTAGCTCACGAAGGGGCACACGTTCACTACATCAGAGACAACCTAACTACCAGTGACCGAAAGGCACTGGAAAGGTACGGGCGTAGAGACAGAGCGGTGCCCAAGGAAGTTGATTCAAGTGCCCATGAGCGTGGGCTGACTTGGCGAGAACACGTTGCGGAGATCTATCCTGAGAAAAGTGGTGATGCCCTAACAGAAGAAACATCTGTTCGCATCTTGGATGCTCTTGCTCAAGACAAGATCCCAGCGGCTAGGTCTTCTGGTTTAATAGGCAAGATCAAGCGTGAGCTACAAAGTATCTTCGGTGCCGTAGTGGGTAGTGCTGAAGAGGCGGATCTTCTGCCTGTTCTGGAAGTGTTTGAGAAGATACAGAACGTGGACACCATGAGGCGCAGGGCAGAAACGCGCAAGGAAACTGGAGGGGCGCAGTCGCTACAGTTCATTGAGCGAGCTAAACCCGAAGATGCCCAGCGACTAAGGGATGCCATTAAGAACGGTGATCCCGTAAAGATAGACGAAGCCATAGATATAATCTTAGACTCCACGCTGGAGTTCGATGATCCAAGTTTAACCCCCATACAACGGTTGCAGGAATCTCTGGTCAGTGAACTCAGGGCACGAACAGAGATTGATGAAACCGCTAACATTGTATCACCTGTACTTAACGCACAGGCGATAGAAGCGGGGGATATAGATCCCGAATCACTGAATGCTTACTTCAGGTTCGCAGATGGCAGGAAGCCAGCCTTCCGTATGCCTGCCAGTGCCCAAGAAATGCGTCTGCGTAGATTTGGTAAGTCTGATACACTTCTGACTGATGAAGATGTAGCGTTAGGTGATGACGCTCTTGATACCATTGTAAGCAGGAGCGATCCAGCGGCCCAACAGGTAATTGAGGCGACAGATGCCCACAATATTGTGGGTAAAGATAAAGATGGGAAGCCAAAATTTTTAGGAAGCAGAGAAGAGTTCCGCAGGATGATGGTGTATACAAAGGGGGAGATATTCAGGAAGAAGTTCTTGGACAAAAGGCTTGCCGCTTGGAAGTCATCGAAACGTGCGTGGCAAAGAGAGATAATAAAATACGGCGAAGCTCTTAGCAGGCTCGCAGAAAACTCAGCGATAGCGGCATGGAGATTTGCAGACAATGCAATGAACTTCATACCCGGAGTCATGCAACATGGCATGATCGTTTATGAAAACGGTGGCTTCAAGCTCAAGAAACTTGTGGCTAGAGATCCTAAGACTGGAAAGCCAAGGCTGGACGCAGATGGAAATGAAATTCCAGTCAAAGGTTTGTATGAAATCTTTGAGCCATTAACTGAGATGGGTGAGGTGGCCCAAAATGTCGCTACCAAATACATGGCGGCGTTACGCATAATTGATATTCACACCAAGCGAGCGGAAGCTAGGGCCAAGCTTCAGGCATTAAGTGCCGATCCCAATGCTACACCAGAACAGATTCAGGCGGCGAGAAGGGAGCATCAGGAATGGCAGGTGCATTATGCTAAGGTCAATAAGGATGGCAAATTCTTCCCTATTGAAGCGGCGAAGGAGTATGTCGCTAACATCAAGTTAGCTGACACGGACATGAAGAGTGCCGTTGTCAAGTTTAGTGACGAGTACGCCGACTTCAACTATTACATGATTGAGTTTGCGGTACAATCAGGACAGTTGAGTGTGGAGAGGGGCGACCTGATGAAGAGTATGCGTTACATCCCGTTCTATAGAGATCAGGGGTGGGACAATACTACTAAGATGTACAACACCCAGAACGAAGCAGTAGAAGAAGCGAGAAGATTGCAGTCAGAAGAAGCGGCAGAAGATGATGTGCCTACCCGTGGTGAATACCTCATCGACAAAAGTATTGAAGGAAGTTTTGCACCAATCAATGGGGATTTATTCGGTAGTATACAGCGCAATGTTCAAGCACTAATCAGGGACGGCATGATCAACATCGCCACGACCAGATCAATGCGTGATGAAGTCGTTAATGGAACCGCTGTCGAGATAGAGTATCCGTCTGAGCGTGATCTGGAACGTCAAATATATCTACGGCAGAAAACAGGAAAGAAAAAAGATGGCACCTTTGTAGTAAAGACTGAACGTCTCAGAAATGAAATGCAACTTGAGTTGGATCTATTAGATGTGAAGATCCAAAAACTTAGGGATGCGGCTGAAGTTCTCAATGCTGATTTAGATGAGCGGGGCTTCTCCCCCATAGAAGTCGAGGCCAAGGGAATATCTACAGAGATCGATCCTGATAATCCAACAAGCGAGATTTCAGAGAATGGTATTCGTAAGGTCTACCGTGTTGTGGACCCCGAACTATCTCTTGCAGTCATGGAAATTGGGTTCAGCCCACAGCAGGCTATCGAAGACTTCTTCGGGAAGACACTAGGTATCAAGAGCGAGCGGGTCAGTAAGGGACTAGCCAAGATCGTCGTAGGTTCTTCAAAGTTCCTCCGTGAAATGGTCACGCGCTCGCCGCCCTTTATGCTAAAGAACATCATCAGAGATTCATGGCAAGCTTCCGTTGTGTATGGAGGTGGGCCGGCCATGTTCTTCAAAGCGATGAGGAACTTTGTGGACCCCACCATCCTGAAACGAGCCGAAGAGCGAGGGCTGGGTATAGCAGTTGACTGGCAGGCGGACCCAAGTGATCCAACAGCGGTGGATGTTGAACACCATATAAAGAAGTCTAAGAGATCAGTAGCCAATCCACTGGACTGGGGAGTGCTGTTATGGGACGCACTAGGTAGCGGCTCCAAGCGGTCTGAAGTTGCTACACGGATGGCTGTATACGATCACGCGATGGCTAAGTCAGATGGTAATGCCGCTGAATCTTTGTTTCAGGCAATTGAGATCATCAACTATGGTCGCCGTGGTTCTAGTCGGTTCTTTGCTGTGCTGACATCTATGGCTCCATTTATGAACGGACGTATTCAAGGTCTGGATGTTGTTGGAAGAACGCACGTTGGTTCAATGGACGCACCCGGACTGTTCTTAGAAGAGGGTGCAGAGATAGACAGCGGTGCCCAACGGGCGCACAGGATAGGGGTCACTATGGCGAGGGGATCGCTGTTAGTGATGGCTACCATGATGTACTACTTCATGGTTAAGGATGATGAAGAATATAAAAATGCTCGTGAAGATCAGAAAAATGATTGGTGGCTGATTCCTCTTGGTGGAGACAAGCCCGGAATCAAGATTCCAATACCATTTGAGGTTGGAACTATCTACAAAGTTATACCTGATCAGATAATGAGAATGCTCTCAGAAGAAGAGCATGATATCAGAGACGTTAGTGGTGAGATGGCTGGTCAGTTGAAGTCTTCCCTGCTACTTGATCTGAGGCCACAGTTCATACGTCCTATGATTGATGCGTGGGCTAACAAAGACGCTTACCAAAGGGATGACATTGTGCCTCAGTGGATGGAAGACACTGTCATGGCGAGCGAGCAGTACAACCCATACACCAGCATGATAACGAGATTGCTTGGGGATAAGTTGAGCAAGATGCCGCTCGTCAAGAATATGGATTTCATGTCATCACCTATGAAGCTTGAGTATATGCTACGTCAGTACACGGGCACGATAGGGGGGTATCTCTTGGTTGCAGGAGATCGTGTTGCTCGTGAGTTGATGAACGAGAATGTGGTGGGCACGGCGGCTGACTTCGGCTTTGATATGCGCACCCTAGCTAATCTGCCCGTAATCGGGGATTTGATGTACGATCCACAAAAGGGTGGCGGATTTCAGGAGGATATGTACGAGGCTGTCGAGGACATGAACACACTGGTCACCACGCTAGGCCAGATCAGGGAAAGCAGGGGCCATCAAGCGGCGAGGGACTTTGAGAATGAACATAAGGGAATGTTTGATGCCAAGAGACGGCTTCAGTATTTTGAACGCCGCATGAAGCACTACCGGGATGAGCGTGACAGATTGTTTGAAAGGAGCGATCTGTCTGATGATGATAAACGTAGACAGCTTTTCCGTATGTTTGAAATCCGCGATGATATGCTTGGGGAGATGGTCAAGATCATGGGTGACATAAGGCAGGAACGGGGTGTTATGGAAGCGGCGTTAGGAACCAGACCGTAATGCCTATCAAGGAAATACTAACAGACGAACGGGGCACTCTTAGCGCGGCTAGGGTTCTACTTACCGCGTCGATGGTTTTCATTGCTGTAATTATCGTACTTGATTCCACCATCTGGAATGTACCAGACCCAGCATATGCACTGCTAGGTAGCTGGGGTATTGGTCTACTCGCATGGGCCGGCGGTCCAAGGGTTGCACAGTACTTGGCTCCGCAGGTAGGGGCAGTGGCATCCGGCATAGCTCAGGCGGCGAAGAGACTTAGGCGTCCTGACTTGTTAGACAACAACGTCAGGTTCAGAGAACATGACGAGAAATGATTGGATAACCCTATGCGATTGTCGGTTGAAGCAGAGGGGCACTACCAACTTCAGTGCGCTGGAGATCTGTGACGTAGGGCGTACCGCATATGGGGTAGCGTTAGGTGCCCCTCCTGTAGAGAAGCTGGGCAATGCATTCAAGCTGATCGATGTCCTTGAATGGGTACGCAGGGCTGATGGTGTGGCACCCCTATTGGTTAACAGTTGGTATCGTGACCCGGAATACAATGAAGTAATAGGTGGCGTGTCTCATTCTATGCACATCACCTTGGGTGCCGCAGATATAGTCAAGGTAGGATGGTCGCCTTCAGATGTAGCTGACCTGATTGATGATAGCCCATGGGCAAAGCAGTTAGGGTTAGGCCGGTATCAATCGTTTACCCACGTTGACGTTAGGGGTATGATTGGTAGGCCAGCACCTGCCAGATGGGGCACCAATGGGTGAGTCGGGAATAACTAAATCGTCTTCACTACCAGCAATCAGTGTCGGCTTCGCCATCTCTATCTTGGTAGCCACTTGGGTAGCTGGAGCGCGGTTTACAACGATGGAACAGGCCGATGCTACTGCAATGGTAGAAATTGCAGACGTTGCTGACAGGCAAAAGAAATACATAGGCACTACGGGGTTACTAACAGAGCAGATTTCAAGTCTACAAGATCAATTAGCTGAACTTGAAAGAGAAATAGCTCTGTTGAAAGTGCGACTGGATATGGAAGGCAACTAATG
>Ga0114905_1001447_pt1 | contig 12990 bp, 7 predicted proteins | sample MalvireepMed_b05_FD_83499 | JGI IMG/M metagenome (GOLD analysis project Ga0114905, IMG submission 83499) | Marine viral communities from the Global Malaspina Expedition - Malaspina viral metaG DeepMed_b05 | ecosystem: Environmental > Aquatic > Marine > Oceanic | place: Mediterranean Sea...
CTCTTCAGTTGAATTGTAAAAATTACCTAAGACTTTTCTTAGGATGCCAACTTTTCTTCCTTCTGACACGTATTATAACCTGCTCTAGCGACTACCCAACTATCTGCTTTGTCAAAACATTCGGGCTTAATATTATTACTCTTCGTATAAGTTATAACAACCTCTGGGATATTGTCAAGTACATATTGTATTACAACCTGTTTTCCTTTTTGTCCTCTCGGAACTGTTATCCCACACGTTTTTCTTGCGCTAGTTGCTGCTATATATTCAGGCTCAATCTGTAATACTCCATATACCAACCACGACACCACCCCATTAAAACGAGCAAGAGTTGAAAGAGTCTTTGCAGATGAGAATCCAGGCCTAAAAGATTGGAGAGATTGCTCGATAAATACTCTTTTGATTCCGTAGCCACCGTTACAAAGCTGGCTAATGTGTTCTTTAACATATTCTACCTTCTTAAAGAAATTTTTAAATTTTCTTGTATCCCAAGCTTCATTATAAACAACATTACCTTCTTTGTCAAGTATTGTTGCGCCAGTTATACTTGTACTTACATCTAGTCCTAAAATCATATCATTATGATATCAAATATCAAGCTTTAATTTAAATGTAAAATCCCTGTCTTCTTTCTTTTTAATAGGGTTGGCAAGTTTTGCGATACCAATTAAATTCTTATCTTTGTCATATATACCTATCTTAGAAATGTAAACCTGTTTTTCAAAATCTTCCTCATAATTTTTAAATTGACTTTTGCTTGTGTTCTTGATCTTGACTTTTTCATATTCAACATAACTTCTCTTGCTGGTTTCTGGGCCGAATTGACTACTGCCTGTTATACTACTTTCGTAATCAAGGTATGTTAAATTATTCGAATGATTTAATTTGCCTTTGGGGGCGTGTGCAAACATTGTCATTGTGTTAACGTGGTTGGTTCCTTGGAACTCCAAAGAGAAACTAGAAGAAGGACAAAAGACTGGTTGTGTTAGCCACGTGCCGTAAGAACCACTCATTGCACGAACATCTAAGACTGTTGGGGCAGAACCAGAATTATATATCGTGGTCTCTCGCATGGAGGCACCCCAGTATAACCAATTAGGATAATCAGCTGCAACTTTTGCTCCTTCAGAAATATATTTTTCTGTATGTTGTGGGCCGTTCGGATGACTTAAATCGTGGCTAGCCGTAAGAAGCAACACACCTTCATTATAAAGAGCGACACCTGCAATGGAACCGCTTCCAGTGCTACCAGTGGGGCCGACTTGCACAAGTTCTCCATTTCTTTTAATATCCGCCAACTCACCAACAAGAGTGCCAGTTATATAATATTTAAGAAAAACAGATCCTTTTTTAATTGAAGAACCATAAAAAATTGAAGGTATGCTGATCATGTTTAATCTAACTTTACCAAAATTTCTCTCTCCATCCTTACGCACGTGTGAAACATACTTATAATGAGGACTCAAATATGTATAATAATTTAATGTATTTTTAAGCGCTTCTAAATAGCGGCGGCGTCGACCTTTTGAGTCATAAACTAGTTGTGTACCAGGCGTCAACGGAGGGCCGCCGAAGGGCACACTCTTTTCATTGTCGTACCATACCGAACCAGAAAAGAAAATATTCTTTATGCCTTTGCCGTCAGCTCCATTGTAAACTGTCTTATAAAAGTTTCCGGCGAGTGTCCAGCCGCCGGGTCCGAGGATCCAGTTCAATTTTTGACCGTCGGTAGTGCCAGACATAATAACTTGCGTGTAAGTATCATTCGGTAATTTATTAGCTCTTATTGCACCATCCCCTCCTATAATAGGAAAATCGATCGAAAGGTGGCCACCAGTACTTTTATAATCATTTCCTGCATAATTATAAAATATTCTCGTAATGCTAGAAGTTAAAGGGTACGAACCAACTAATGTGTCTCCTTGATCATAATCGGCAAAATATTTATCTTGGCCAATGTTTTTAAATGAAGTTAAATCGCCAACGTCTTTAATCCGGAACGGCGTGATTAGTGATATATCAGTGCCATTATCTTGTGTTCCCTGGCCGTATCTTCTGTTCACATTGGCCTCAAACAAATTAAGATAACCACTTTTTTGATCTGGATCCACGCCGGTTACACCGTCGGCTATGGCGCCGCGGCGTGGGACTGAAGAGCTTTGATTATTGTAGAAAACAGAGCCGCTCCAAACAGAAAATGTATTTTTAGGATAAGCTTTGACTATATTAAAGAATTTATCATTTTTTTCAAATTTGTAGAAAGGCATGTTTTCATTCTTCTTCTTCTTTTAATAATCTAATCTTACTCTTAAAGTCAGTTCATTATTAGGAGTCTTTTTAAGGGGTTCCGAGAGCTTGCCAACCGCTAGCAATTCATTATTAGCTCCGTAAAGACCAACGGACGTAATATAAGATACTGATTGATCTAAAGCGGCTTCCTTAACAACGACTTTACTTGAAGATACATATGTTGGATTTGTACTATAATTAAAATCAGTATTGTTAACACGACAGAAATAAAGAGTTGAATGTAACTCTGTAGTGTTATTAAACTGAACGTTATATAACCTGTTTCGGAAAGCATCTGAGGCGCCGGATATTGTGGTGCCGGTGAGGTGTGCTTTCATATGTGGACCTGCGTTAGCGGCAGTACCCGAAGCAACCAGGTTGGGTCCAACCGAGGCATCGGCAACAGATGCGCTCAAAAGACCTAGGCCGGCGGCTTGGAAAATAGAGGCTGTGAGTACAACGATACCGGCTTGATAATAAATCAAACCAACGCTAACTCCGTTCTTATCAGAGTTGCCAGAATTATGATTGATGGGGCCTCCTGCCCCGCCATCATTCGTCGTAAGATTACGTGCTTTTAGAATTGCATATTCACCGGCCGGTGAATTAATTTTAAAATTTCCATCGGCGCCGGCGGCGTGTGCATCATCAATTCGAATTCTAGCTTTGCGGAATGGCTTCCAAAAATTACCACTTACTCCAAGATCTAATTTAAAAGATCCTTTCTTAATCTCATCTTTTGTTAACAGTCGTGAGAATGTAAGGAAGTAAGCTTCATCAATTTTATCTGTTGTCGTTGTTTCATCTCCGTCCTTATCAAATCTTTTGATTTTCTTCGAAGAACCGGTCGCCTCATAGCCAACTAGTTGTTGAGCAAAAGTATTATAAATGTTAATTTTCTTCGCGTTATGTTTGTTGCTGGAAGATGAAACTGGAGATTGTGAAGAGTAGCCTAATGATATATCAAATATATGATTTGCCGAAGAACTTAAATATGGATAATCATATACAGATTGAAACATATTGTGGGAGTAGTTCTTGATATTCCCTTCCACTGGGTAACTTGGTAAATATGTACCCGATGTTATGGAACCAGTAATCGGAATTGATTCGTGTAACAGTGTTCTCGTATTTTGGATATCTCCATTTCCAAAAGTTTTATAAGTAGATGCCATCTTTATTCTCCATTTTCATTTATTTTAAAGCGAAGAGTCATATTTAATAAACCTTACCGGCACATCAATCGAATAACCAGTTGTTAGGGCGGTTACTCTAATTAACGTGTCAATAAATCTTATATTAAATGTCACTCCAGCGGAATCAGTAAAAGTACTAGTACTTCCTAGCCTTTTAAACAAAAAGTAATTTGTATCTGATTGTAAGTCGATTGTCGTAGCCATTTTAAATTGTATTTTAGATCCCGGTGGGCCGGCCAATACACTCTCTGTGTCTGTAGCTTGAGTCAAGATTTCTTCTCGGGACTGTCCTAAAACATCGCTAACAAAGCCACCGGTGGAGGAGAGAGTGCCTCCGCGGTCTCTAGTACTAGATAAAAGATACGTCGCAATATTATCATCATCGATAAATCTCAGGTTGGGACGTTGGTTTCCATTCAAACTTACAGGAAATCCTAATCTATTATCCATTTCAATAGTGTACTGAGTTTCAAGTTGGTCTGGCGACAGTCTCCTGTCTTTAGGTAATTCAGTTGTATCTAGACCTTGGTCAATCCGAATGTACGAAGCGCGGCGGGATGGGTTCACCCCATTTAAGACACCCGGTTGGGCATTAACTGTGCCAATTTTGTTCATCGTTGTTTGATCAACTGCAATTACATATAATCCTGTGGCTGCAGTATCTGTCGACAGTTTTGTGTTCTTTCCATCGGCAACAGTATTTGTTTTAAGAACTGGCATGTAAAGTATATTTGGGTCAGAATACGAAACCAGCTTTGATTTTAAGCTGACAGAGTTATTAGTTACAGCCTCTAACACAGGAGTCTGCAAAACCTCCAAATCATAGTAAGCAGAACCACTTGGATGGTTTTTGTTGTAAAGACCATAATCGATCTCGTCATCGGCTAGTGCAAAGGATACAATTTTGAATGTGCCGTCGCCTCTTGCTAATGCCAGCCTTCCTGCATCGGTCAGCACGGCATCTAAAATTATATCACCAGAATTGTCTAAGAACGCCATTATTTAACTCCTGTATTCGCTAATTATTAATTAGTTTCAAATATTTATTTGTATTTATAAATAGTGTGTATCCGAAACGTTACCAACCATTTTGATTAAATATCCTCTTGATCGGGCACATTTTCATTTTTATCCGGATGTTTTGGATCATACGGAAAGTGTGTATGTTTAAAATTTAAATTCAAGTCCATTTTACGCCCTGTCTGTTTAGATGTTAATCTAATTTTAATTTTTCTATTTTTAAGTGTAGAAACACCGTGGCCTATTTTTGAACCAATGATATATCTTCCTTCGGGGGACGCAGCGCCGAAAGTCGGGAACTCTGTCTTTTTAATTGTATAATTTTCAGAATATTTATTCCATTCATCTGAGAATTCTTTTGTAATTTCTCCTGTGTCTGGATCTTCTATGGATAATTTGTAAGCGTCATCAGATAATAATTTTTCAAGGTTAGAAATTTGAGATTGATTTTTAGAAGGTTTAATATGAATATATCTTCTGAACGTTCTTTTGTTTGGAAAGGCTTCTGGTTTAAAAAACTCGCTGATTGTATAGACTTTAATTACGGGGTAAACAGCTATATTAGTAACACCGTCGGCTAGAGATACCAGTTCCAATTCATATATATGGGATGGATTTGAGGGCCCGTCGTGGCCATCAATTGTTCTAAACATGTAATAATATTTTGTATTTAAACTTAATACATCATTGTAGTGAGTGGCGTCGAGATCAGTACTTACAAATGTATAAGAATCAGCAAAATCAGTTAGCGCCAAAGGTTTTTCATCCAACCTATAAATTCTGTATCCGGAGACGTCCTCATCGCTTGCAAAAAATATTTTTCCGGCATGGTCGCCTGTCAAATTTTGGGAAGAAATCACAGAACTATAAAATTCTTTATCGTAATCTTCAACAGGCATTGGAAAGCGGTAGGCACTGGTATTGTCGTTCAAAAGCAAGATTTTTACAACTCCAGGAGTTTCTTGACTAGGAATGAATTCGGGTGACGGCGGTAACGGTGGTGGGCTTATAACCGGTACTGTTCCTATAGTTGAATAAGGTACCTCCATTATAACTACAGACGGTTCAACAACCATCTCTAGTGTCGCTTGAAAATATTGTTTTTCGCCATCAGTATCCAGGTGTGGTGCAGTCAAATTTCTATAGAAGTATCTCTTCCCAATAACAGCTGTTATCAGATGAGTCTTATAATGATATTTTTTACCATATTTTACGTGACTATCCAGATAATCAATTTCCCATGTTGGAAACATTTTTTGTTCAGTTTGTGCGTTATAATCAACTAAAGAACTGTTTGGGAAATATATATTTTGTATTGGTTGTGCTTTTGGTTCTCCGGTTGTTTCATCTATTTCGTGCTTCGATACTCTAATGCCTAAAATTTCACTATATGCTTTAAAGAACATATGGGGATCCTCGGTGCCGGAGCCGGCTCCGCCGGAGCCGTCTGGCCACTGCACGTCCATCACTGAAACATCAAAAATTGTATGAACAAAATCATATATGTCTTGCGAAAAATAGTCAGCCAATAGCGGCGCGGGCCCGCCGCCTTGTTCTACCGGATCTTGTATAGAACCTTCAACATAACCGTCTCCTTGGCCTAATTCTTTATTAATTCCGACTGCTGCATACCTGATTGATTTGTGGTTTTCAGCACCTACGTCAAAACCACCTTCTTCTTTATAAACATAATCTCCATCAGGATCTTTCAACTCTTTAATAAATTCTTTGAAATCAAGCATTTTAACATTTGAAGGCAGTTCCGCGGTTGTTTTACCTGTTTCATTATTAATTTTTACTGTAGTAAATTTTGTTCTTCCATCAAAGGAATCGTCTTCTTCGTCTAAAGTGCGAGGATATAAATATTCTGAATCATACCCTTCCTCGGTTTGAGCTTTTCCGCCGATGAAAGCCTTTAAAAAAGGTTGTGCTGTTGTATCGGCCAATTTTTCAAAAACGTTTTCATAAAACTTCCAGGACTTTAACAAACCTCGGAAACTATTATTTGCTGTGGATACCCTGAGCCAACCATCATCAGAATTAATATTGGGTATGTTATCAACGCTAATTCTGGTGGCCATTGGAAACAAGTCTTTGGTATTATTATAATCCATTAGTTCTGATTGTCTAAAAAAGATATTTTTATATTTATATTCAAGAAGTTTTCTAATATTTTTTGCTCTTTCAATTGTGTATAAATATTCTTCAGAACCTCCGAACTGCGCTTCAAGAGACTCCTCTCCCTCTTTTACTACTGGAACTGATGGCAATGAAGCCTCAAGGGCCCATTTTTTAAAATATTCTTGCAATCTAGGAGTTATATTTTTGTTATATTGATCTTCGTATAAAGTATCGATATTGTCCAGTTTAGCGCCTAACATTTTTTGTTGGAATTGTGCTATATCTCTAAACGGTTCGCTTATAGAAGGCGCGAAATCAACTACCTGGGGATCGAGCCCGAATCCATTGCTGGGGAGGTTTAGCGCGAATGGTGTAGTAGTACCCGCGTCATTGAAAAGAATAACTGGGGTGTTGCTCCCTCCCAAAAACATATTACATTTTGGATCATTCCAAAAGAATGTCTTTGTTTGTTCTAAGGAGGAAAAGGGATTATCATTATCTAAGTTAGAATTATGAATTTCATCAATAAAATTATATATGTATGGTAAAGAAATCTCACCAATTTCTGTATTCGCCACATAGTCTTCGTATTCTTCTACGTAATAAGAGTATGATGAGGCAAGCTGGTGAGAGGGCGAGAACTGGTTCAAGACGCTGCCCATGCCGTTTGCGCCTTGTACCGCCATTTGTGGACTTGTTGGTATCATTTGCTTAAAAGAATAATCATAATACCTTGTATTAAAAAACGCTTTTGTTAATAAACCATCTTGGCCAAATGGTATTAGTTCTGTACCGCCGGCGAGCATCACCGGAATCAAAGGATCTGTTCCATCTGGCCCGGTGCCAAACAAAAGCTTGGTCCACATTCCTAATGTCCTGCCGGCTTTGTCTCTAGGCGGGCCATCGGGGGCGCCCTGAATTGGATCTTTTGTTGTAACATCACTGGACCTTATAAAAACTGGATATGATCTATAAATGTCATTGAACTCGAAGCAGCCTCCATAAGCGTTAGCACCTACTTCTGTTGGTGTTCCAAAAGAAACGGTAATTCCTTTTTCATTGAATTCCGTAGTACCTTGGCCACCTTGCATGCCTCCTTCCAAGTTATAAAAATAACCACGATGCTTCGCAAGGAGATCCACGCGGGTCGGGGTTTGTTTATTCTTTGTTATAAAGTGTGTATTTATATACAGTTTTTCAATTGACATTAGTAGCCACCTCTACCGGTAGTACCACCATTCCTGGTACCCGGGCCAGTTCCTGGGCTTGGGGTCGCCATTTCGGTGCGTGGTGTTCTGAGTTGTTGCGACGGGCCGGCCGACGGAGTTTGGGCCTGGTTTCGGCTAAGGCGTGGGGGTCGGGCGGGACCGGGAACTTGTGGGCGTGGACGTGGTGTGGGATTAGCGGAACCGACGCGGGCGAAGCCCAGTTGCGCGTTAAAAATATATTCAGGCTGAACACCTGTGGCATAAAGTTTATCAGAACCATTAATTAATCTGTCAATTCTTTCTATATTTTTAACTGGACTTCTACTATCATTTGAAACGACATTAGATTTACCTTTAATTAAAAAATACTCATTGTATATTGGAAGATCTAAAGATTCAGGATAAGTACCTAGCAACATCGGATTTCTATATCTAACCAATCTGCATAATGTAGTGTTATTATTCAAAATAGTGTTCCATACATCCGGTGTGACGGGAGACCAGCGAGGTTGTTTTAGACTAATGTCATTATTATTAGTTGGATACCCAGTACATGCTTGCAATTCTATAAGTTGCCCATGCATCAGCCAAAACATTAAAAATTTACTTGCATCCTGCAGGGGGTTGAAATTTGAATTCAACAACTCTTTTCGATAATTATTTTTGCTAATATCACTGACACCTTGGTGCAATAAAGCTTTAAGTTGCATCGGCATTTCTTTAATAATTTTTTGTTTTTCTACAGAAATTTGATTTGCTGGTCTTTTTCTTAATTTGTTTCCCGAATCAATTGTTACGGTCCTCGAATTAGCAGTGTCTTTGCTCTCAACTTTGTCTAGAAAAGTTATGATATTATCAGGGTTTCTCAGATTCCATTTTTCGAGATCCTTAATCGGCTCTAATGTTTTTAAATAATGGGCCCCGAGGAGAGATAACATTATCCCATTCCCTGCGGCGTTGGTTTCAGGTACTTGTCTAATATTGTTACTACGAGATGAATATCGATTGTCACTTTGTTTGTTGATGCTATTAATAATTTCTTGGTCATCAGAAATATTTCTATCAATTATAATTTTTGTTGTTTTGCCAAAATAATTATCTGCAAGAGCATAATTTGGACTCTCCAACTCCCTTTCATTATTTTTATGTAATATTCTGTTAACGTCCCTAAAAGCTAAAAAAGAATCTAACTTTTGTGAAAAAGAGTATTGCGTGTAATCAGTCATGTTATTATCTATTTGTGACATATTATAGCCCAAAACATCTAATAATAAAACAGCATTCTTATTTTTATTAAAAATGTTATCTTCTTCATCAATCAAATTAACTTTTTTATTTCCGCCTAACGAAACAAAAGATGGCGCAAAATATTGATATTTGTTTGAAGCAACAAAATCTCTGTTAGAATAAATTTTACCATCGACTTGCAGGTTTAAAGAAGGATTTTCGCTATTAAAATATCTCAAGGTTTCTATTTTAGACCTTCTTATTATTTCATCTGCATCATATGTTTTAAATCCCGCAAGGGAGGTAGCGTCTGCGTCAAAATATTCGTAACCATAATTCGGATCCAGGGATGCATCAACAATTTCAGCAGAAATATTATTATTGCTGTAACCTTTGAAAGAAGAACCAAAATACTTATTTAATTTGAAAACGGCTGTTCTAGGTTCTGTCTCCTTTTTTGTATATAAAGCAGCAGTTCTATTCTTGCGCTTGGTTATTGAAGACTCATATGTTAATTTATTTCTAATTTTACTAGCATACTCAAGCATCATTGTTTTAACAAAATCCATATCTTTTGGGTTGTTACTTATCGGTGAGGCAAGGGAATATAGTACTCTCGCTAAATTATTTTGTAATTCTGCGGTTAATTGAGGATTGTGGCCCATAAATAAATTGACAATTCTAATAAATTGTTTTATAAGATTTGACCATGGCGTACCTGATTTTGAATCTTCGCTTAAAACCGTTGTCAAAGACATGAATGACTGAGTGTATTTTTTATTAAAATTATTAAAGCCGGCTTTTTGAGCTACCATTGCTGTATTGTCATATAATTGAATTGATTGTTCAAAACCCAATAAATTAGAAATCAAATAATTTTGTGTTCTTTCTTCTATCTCTAATTCAATACCATATTGGTAACTACCTTCTGTCACCTTAGCAATTTGTTTATCTACCACTTGGAAAAATAATATATCACCAGCATTTTTTAAAGATAGGTTTATATTTTCTATAGTACCAATTGGCTCTTTAGTATATTGGTCTTCTCGAACTCCTTTAAGATCAGTGACACCAGTTTTTGTTAACATCGGCCTGTTAAATAATTCAACAACAACGTGTTCATCCGGGCTGCCATTTGGATTAAAAAATGGTAATATTTTCTTTCCGTTTAACCGATCGAGACCTGTTTGGTTTTCATTTATTCTTCTTCTTAAAATTCTTAATTTTCTTATTTTAGATGCATCAAGAATTGAATTTACAATTGCTGGATCGGGATTATTAAACAATTTTGCATAATGACTATAATTCCTAAATATTTTTTCTATTTTAACCCCAAAAATAAATTTGGTTGATCCATTACGATCCCTATTCAAAAATAAATCTGTAAAGAATACATCATCATTTTGCTTATTATATGTTGTTTTTAAATTCAGCGACTTGGAAGCTTTTATGGCATCTTTATCATTTTCTTTAAAAGAAATATCAATTTTTTTGAATTTATCTATAACTCTGTAATCTATAGTTTTGATATTCGGCACGCTGGTTGTAATCAATCGTTCGTTTTTCCCTGTCCCGGAAGAGAGACCAGTATTAACTTGACCGTCTGATGTTTGGTGAATTGGACCAAAATACGGCCTCTTATTTTTTTCTAGCAAATAATGTTTTGAGTTCTTTACAAGTTTATTGCTAACAATAATTTGTTCGATTGTGGGCCGGCCCAAGGAAGAGATTAGCGGAATTCTTTTCTTTTTTTCACGAGTAAGAGATTCTATATCTGAATCGTAATAACAAACAGCAAAATATGTTAGATGTTGAGGGTTATCATTTGGTAAAGAAAAAATGATTTCATAAGGTATATCATATACTCTGTGATTTTTTGTTTCTGTTGTTAAATAATTTTCAATTCTAAAATTATCTGGTCTGTTATTAATATCTATATCTTTACATATGACACTTGTGGCGGCTCCATGGGGTGCGGTCTTTGAAATATCGTCATAATAACCGCCTGGAAGTAATTGAATTGGCGCTCTTGTTATGTCTTTCGTCGCTCCAGAAGACAGGCTTTGTGCAATCCTTATTTTCATTCTTTTATTGACACCAGATTCGTTCAACCAAGATGTTTTGTTGGATGAATCTACAATTTCTTTTATGTATAGTCTTACCGTAGAAATAAGTTGTGATCCTTCGCCGGCGGAAACTCTTGCAACAAAATCATTATTATATCTGTTCTGTGTCATTCTATCAGAAACAATATTACTTTGACGAGCATTTTCTCTTTCTTTTAAATGGTCATAGCCTTTTGATAATCTTATACTTCCAATAAAAACATCTGGTACAGATTGGCCGAATCGATTTTGTTTAATAACCATTAGCAAATTTCTCCTGTATCTTCTAAAGTTTCACCATACATATTTATATTTGTCTGAGATGGAGAGATGATTTCCAAGTCTTCACAGTTTATTTCTACATCAGAAAACAAACTTCTGTTTTTCAATTCAGCCCTAGTGGTACAAATAACATCTTCTGATATTTCTTCATCGAAACTAATATCTAAAAAATTGGCTAAAATATTTTCTGGTTTGGGGGGTGCATATGTTTTTCTTTCTTCATCGTCATTAACATATGGAGCATAAAAAACATTTTCTACCTCAACTTCTGGGTTGAAATATAGTTTAATCCAGCGTTCTGTGTCTAAATTAGAGTCCTCTATAAAAAAGACCTCAACTTCATAATTATCAATACCGTAAGGAACATTTTCTTCTGTTAACTCAAGCAAGATTTCTCCTCTTTTAACTTCGTAATATGTTCCATCTTCAAATGGAATAATTTCATCTGCTCCAACATGAGCCAAAGCATTATTAACCGCAATTGAATTATTAATATCTTTAGCAAAGTTCATATTATATTTTTCTACAGTAGTAAAATTACATTCTATTTCAACTTGGGGAATTTTTAAAGTAGGAAAACGATTAGTATAGAGTTGCTCAACAGAGCTGCTAATTTGTCCTTTATAACATTGTACGTCCCAAGAAGGAGCATATCTGTTTCCCAAATCTGAAGTGCCAATCGGTTCTTGCATGATATAATTGTTAAGAATGCCAAATTCATTATTATAGCTGTAAGTGTCCCCCTTCACCTCAAGCATGCCGGCCTGTTCCGGGCTTACAAGTCCAGATTCCCACAGGTACATCAAAATTTTATCTTTGAAATTGAATTCACCCACCTCCAAGTCACCTTGGGCCTTGGCCATATCTAAATGTTCAGTATAATCCAGAACATATTTTATTGTACTCCTGTCTTTTTTCTCTAATCGCGTAAAGTTGTATTGTGTTTTCAATCTTGGAGTTTCTTCTTTGATACGTGTAGCAATATAATTTTGTTCTTCATTTGGTGAACCGGCGTAACGAGCATCATATAAAATATCCTCGTCAAAAAAAGCATAATATTCTGGTGCTAAATTTCCCTCGGATAAAAGTTTTTTTCCATGGGAAGTTAGTTGTATATCGAATACTTCTTGTTTTTGATTAAAAAATGCCATTTATCTTATTTTCCCTCCGGTTGGGGTTTCGCCGGCATTTGTGGTGGGTATGTCTTCTTTTGTTATTGCCTTGGCTAGTGCTTGACCAATAATTTTTGCTGGTGCTGGCATTTTATCCTCTGCTTCTTCGACTAATTGTGGCGTTATTTTAACGTCAGCTTCAATTTGTGCTAATTCCACCATAGAAAAGAAATCATATGGCCAATTATAACTATATAATGGTTCAACTTCTTTTGAACTTAATTGCACAGCCTCTTTCGGGTCTAATTTACCAGAAGCAATGTCTAATTTTTGGTTATCTTCAATTTGTAATAACAAATCTCCCCTAGTTTTTCTTAAAGATTTATAGTAGTTCCATTCAGCTTTCTGCTTAACTTTAAATATTATCCAA
>Ga0114905_1001448_pt1 | contig 12990 bp, 11 predicted proteins | sample MalvireepMed_b05_FD_83499 | JGI IMG/M metagenome (GOLD analysis project Ga0114905, IMG submission 83499) | Marine viral communities from the Global Malaspina Expedition - Malaspina viral metaG DeepMed_b05 | ecosystem: Environmental > Aquatic > Marine > Oceanic | place: Mediterranean Sea...
ACGAGCAACGCGAGGAAACCGGGCGCCAGCAGCATCCCGGTGGGCGGATCATGCGGGTGATGCGGGTAGTCGTCGCGCACCGGGCCAAAAAAGGTGTGGCCGATGAAGCGGAAGGAATAGGCCACCGAGAACAGCGCGCCGACGGTGGCAAGGATGATGATCGGCCACTTGCCGCCCCACCAGTCGGTATGCGCCACTTCCTCGAGCATCATCTCCTTCGACATGAAGCCGTTGAGCGGCGGAATGCCCGCCATCGACAGCGCCGCCACCACGGCGATCAGCGCCGTGGCAGGCATCAGGCTGGCCAACCCGCCAAGGCGCTTGATGTCGCGGGTGTGGGTCTCGTGATCGACGATGCCCGCGCTCATGAACAGCGCCGCCTTGAAGGTCAGGTGGTTGATGATGTGGAACACCGCCACCACCGCGGCAAGCTTGGTGCCGAGGCCCAGCAGCATGGTCAGCAGGCCGAGGTGGCTGACCGTCGAGAAGGCGAGCAGCGCCTTGAGGTCGTCCTTGAAGAGCGCGATCAGTGCGCCGATCACCATGGTGATCAGGCCGACGGTCGACACGATGTAGAACCATTCATCCGTGCCCGCGAGCACCGGCCACATGCGCGCCATCAGGAACACGCCGGCCTTCACCATCGTGGCCGAGTGCAGGTAGGCCGAGACCGGTGTCGGTGCCGCCATCGCGTGCGGCAGCCAGAAATGGAACGGGAACTGCGCCGACTTGGTGAAGGCGCCAAGCAGGATCAGGATCAGCGCCGGCAGGTAGTACTCCGAGGCGCGGATCTCGTCGCCGTGCTGCAGGATCACCGAAAGATCGTAGCTGCCCACGATATTGCCGAGGATCAGCATCCCCGCGATCATCGCAAGCCCCCCGGCCCCGGTCACCGTGAGCGCCATGCGGGCGCCCTGCCGGCCCTCGGGCAGGTGCTTCCAGTAGCCGATCAGCAGGAAGGACGACAGCGAGGTCAGCTCCCAGAACACCAGCAGCAGCAGGATGTTGTCCGACACCGAGATGCCGAGCATCGCGCCCTGAAACAGCAGCAGATAGGTGTAGAACTGCCCCATCGGGTCCTCGCCAGACAGGTAGAACCGGGCGTAGAGCGTGATCAGCAGCCCCATGCCGAGGATCATCCCGGCAAACAGCAGCCCCAGCCCGTCGAGGAAGAAATTGGCGTTCAGGCCAAGCGCCGGCAGCCACTCGATCTTGGCGGTGACGGTGCCGCCGGCCATGACCTCGGGGGCGAGAATCCCAAGGAAGACCAGCGCCAGAATGGTCGGTACCGCGGTGAACATGGCGCATGCATCGCGCCCCGCACGGATCATAAGCCCCGGCACCAAGGCGCCGATAAAGGGCAACATCACCATGACGGCCAAAAGTCCGCTGCCTGAAACCATCCCTGTTCCTTCGTCTTCTCCGCCGGGGCCTCTGCGGGCCGATGACGGTTTGCGTTCCCGTTTATTGTCGTACTTTTAGTAGGTATTCTTTCCCAATATTCAATATTTTCGCACAAAAATCGCCCCGTGCGGGGGCCGGTTTTGCCGATTGTTTCGCTTGACGAACCATGCCCCTCCATGATTGCCGGTCACGTCCATTTGCTGCAAGGTATTGCCATGGGTCTTTTCGATAGAAAAACATGATCGCGAAGCTCGAGATGCTCATCGCCCTCGCGCGCGAGCAGCATTTCGGCCGGGCCGCCGAAAGCCTCGGCATCACCCAGCCGTCGCTCTCCACCGGCATCCGCCAACTCGAGGAACAGCTCGGGGTAAAGCTCGTCAGCCGCGGCTCGCGCTTCGGCGGCCTGACGCCCGAGGGGCAGCGGGCATTGATCCGCGCCCGGCAGATCGTCGGCGACACGCGGCGCCTGCGCGACGAGATGCGCGCCTCGCGCGAGGGGCTTGCCGGTCACCTGCGGCTGGCGGTGATCCCCACCGCGCTGACATGGGCCTCGAAGCTCGTCACCGGTTTTACCGAGCGCCATCCGAACGTGAGCTTCACCGTGCTGTCGCGCGCCTCGACCGAGATCCTGTCGCTCCTCGACGATCTCGAGATCGACGTCGGCATCACCTATCTCGACAACGAGCCGCTGGGCCGGGTCACCAGCCGCCCGCTCTATCAGGAAAGCTACACCCTGATCTGCCGCCCCGATCACCCTTTCGCGCAGGGTGGCGCGATCGGCTGGGACGCGCTCGGCGCGGCGCGCCTCTGCCTGCTGACGCCCGACATGCAGAACCGCCGCATCATCAACCGCCACTTCATGGAGGCCGGCATCGGCCCGGCGGCGCTGATCGAATCGAACTCGACGGTGGTGCTGGTGGCCAACGTCCTGCACGGCGACTGGGTCACGATCCTGCCAGACGACCTCGCCCGGTTTCTCTGCGAGGGAAAGCCGCTGGCGGTGGTGCCGCTCAAGAGCGAGGGCGCGGCGCCCGCCGTGGGCGTCATCGCGCCGCATCAGGAGCCCTATACCCCCGTCCTGCAAGCGCTTCTCGACGAGGCGGAAGGGCTGACGCGACCATCCGCGTGATAGCCGGAGCCTATCAATCGACGGAACACCGATATTGATTCATAAATCGTGCATCTGGCAAAAACGGAGAAATCCAAGGGAGGAGAAGCCCGAATGCGCCACTCGCACCCGACATCGGACGAATTGCAGGCCCTGATCGACGCTCAGATGTCGCTCGAAGGGCCGCTTCTGCCGATTCTGCACGCCATCCAGGACACTTACGGCCATGTGCCCGAAACGGCGCTGCCGCTGATCGCCGAGACGCTGAACCTGACGCAGGCCGAGGTGCATGGCGTGATGTCGTTCTACCACGATTACCGCAAGGTCCCGGCCGGGCGTCACGTGGTCAAGATCTGCCGCGCCGAGGCCTGCCAGTCGATGGGCGCGAACGCGCTCTCCGAGGCGGTGCTCGACAAGCTCGGCATCGGCTGGGGCGGCACCACGACGGACGGCCGGGTGACGGTCGAGGCGGTCTATTGCCTTGGCCTCTGCGCCTGCGCCCCGGCGGCGATGATCGGCGACCGGCTCATCGGGCGGGCCGACGCCGCCCGCATCGACGCCGAGCTGGAGGGCGCGGCATGAAGATCTGGGTTCCCATGGACAGCGCCGCCAAGGCGCTCGGCGCCGAGGCGGTGGTGGCGGCGATCCGCGCCGAAGCCGACCGGCGCGGCCTGGAGGTCGAGATCGCGCGCAACGGCTCGCGCGGGATGATCTGGCTCGAGCCGCTGGTCGAGGTCGAGACGCCGGAGGGCCGCGTGGCCTATGGCCCGATGACCCCGGCGGATGTCCCGGCCCTGTTCGAGGACGGCCACGAGAAAGCGCTCGGCCTGACCGAAGAGCTCGACTGGATGAAGCGCCAGACGCGGCTGACCTTTGCCCGCTGCGGCCTCACCGACCCGCTGTCGCTGGAGCAGTACGAGGCGCATGGCGGCCTTGCCGGCCTGCGCCGCGCCATCGGCATGAAAGCCGAGGAGATCATCGACGAGGTCAAGCTCTCGGGGCTGCGCGGCCGCGGCGGGGCGGGTTTCCCCACCGGCATCAAGTGGGACACGGTGCGCATGGCCCATGCGGACCGCAAGTACATCGTCTGCAACGCCGACGAGGGCGACAGCGGCACCTTCGCCGACCGCATGATCATGGAGGGCGACCCGTTCTGCCTGATCGAGGGCATGGCCATCGCCGGCCTCGGCTGCCACGCCGAGAAGGGCTTCGTCTACCTGCGCTCGGAATATCCCGACGCCATCGCGGTGCTGCGCCGCGCCATCGAGATCGCCCGCGCCGCCGGTGTGCTGGGCGCGGATGTGCTGGGCTCGGGCCATGCCTTCGACATGGAGGTGCGCGTCGGCGCCGGGGCCTATGTCTGCGGCGAGGAGACCTCGCTCCTGAACTCGCTCGAGGGCAAGCGCGGCGTGGTCCGCGCCAAGCCGCCCCTGCCGGCGATCGAGGGCGCCTTCGGCAAGCCCACCGTGGTCAACAACGTGATCTCGCTGGCCACCGTGCCGGTGATCTTCGAGAAGGGCGCCGCGCATTACGCCGATTTCGGGCTTGGACGGTCGAAGGGCACGATCCCGCTGCAGATCGCCGGCAATGTGCGCCATGGCGGGCTGTTCGAGACCGCCTTCGGCATGAGCCTCGGCCAGATCGTCGAGGATCTGGGCGGCGGCACCGCCTCGGGCCGCGCGGTCAAGGCGGTGCAGGTGGGCGGGCCCCTGGGGGCCTACCTGGGCCCGGACCAGTTCGACACGCCCTTCGGCTACGAGGAGTTCGACGGCCAGGGCGCGCTGATCGGCCATGCGGGCCTCGTGGTGTTCGACGACAGCGCCGACATGCTGGGCATGGCGCGCTTCGCCATGGAGTTCTGCGCCGTGGAGAGCTGCGGCAAGTGCACGCCCTGCCGCATCGGCGCGGTGCGCGGGGTCGAGACGCTCGACCGCATCGCCGCCGGCGATGCCGGGGCGATCCCGCTGCTGACCGATCTCTGCGAGACCATGCAGGACGGCTCGCTCTGTGCGCTGGGGGGCTTCACGCCCTACCCCGTGATGTCGGCGCTGCGCCTGTTCCCCGAGGAGTTCGGGGCGGTCCGGGAAGCGGCGGAATGACGGGACACGGTGGCGCGAGGGTGCGTGGCGGCGCGAGGGGTTTCGCCTCGCCTGCGGCGAGACGACCGGTCGGGGGGCCAGCCCCCCGAACCCCCCGAGGTATTTTTGAACCAAAGAAGATGCGGGAGGCGTTGAGATGAAGGACTTCATCATTCCCTGGGACGACCGGGACATGGGCACGCCCGCGAAGGCTGGCAAGCCGGTGCCTCTCACCATCGACGGCATCGATGTGACTGTCCCCGCGGGGACATCGGTGATGCGCGCCGCAATGGAAGCCGGGATCAAGGTCCCGAAGCTTTGCGCGACCGACTCCGTGGAGGCCTTCGGCTCCTGCCGGCTCTGCGTGGTGGAGATCGAGGGGCGGCGCGGCACGCCGGCCTCGTGCACCACGCCGGTGCATGCCGGGATGAAGGTGCACACCCAGTCCTCCAAGGTGAAGAGGATCCGCAAGGGGGTGATGGAGCTCTATGTCTCGGACCACCCGCTCGACTGCCTGACCTGCGCCGCCAACGGCGATTGCGAACTGCAGGACATGGCCGGAATGGTCGGTCTGCGCGACATGCGCTACACGCCCGGCGAGAACCATTACGACCCCTCCGGCACCGGCGCCCGCAGCCAGGCCGAGGCGCGGCTGCGGATGCCCGAGGGCGAGGCCAATCCGCGCTACCTGCCGAAGGACGAAAGCAACCCATATTTCACCTACGATCCCTCCAAGTGCATCGTCTGCTCGCGCTGCGTGCGGGCCTGCGAGGAGGTGCAGGGCACCTTCGCGCTGACCATTGAGGGCCGCGGCTTCGAGAGCCGGGTGTCGGCCGGGGCCTCGGGGGACGATTTCCTCAGCTCCGATTGCGTCAGCTGCGGCGCCTGCGTGCAGGCCTGCCCCACCGCCACGCTGCAGGAGAAGAGCGTCGCCGAGCTTGGCACGCCCGACCGCGAGGTCGTCACCACCTGCGCCTATTGCGGCGTCGGCTGCTCGTTCAAGGCCGAGCTCAACGGCGACCAGCTGGTGCGGATGACGCCGTGGAAGCACGGCAAGGCCAATCGAGGGCATTCCTGCGTCAAGGGCCGCTTCGCCTACGGTTATGCCGAGCACCCGGACCGCATCCTCAACCCGATGATCCGCGACAGCATCGACGAGCCGTGGCGCGAGGTGAGCTGGCCCGAGGCGCTGGCCTTTGCCTCCGAGCGCATGACCGGCATCCGTGAAAAATACGGCCGCCGCAGCCTCGGCGTCATCACCTCGAGCCGCTGCACCAACGAGGAGACCTACCTCGTGCAGAAGCTCACGCGGGCGGTGTTCCTCAACAACAACACCGACACCTGCGCGCGGGTCTGCCATTCGCCCACCGGCTACGGGCTGGGCCAGACCTTCGGCACCTCGGCCGGCACGCAGGATTTCGACAGCGTCGAGAAGGTCGACGTGGCGCTGGTGATCGGTGCCAACCCGACCGACGGCCACCCGGTCTTTGCCTCGCGGCTGAAGAAGCGGCTGCGCGAGGGCGCCAAGCTTATCGTCATCGACCCGCGCCGCATCGACATGGTCAAGTCGGCCCATATCGAGGCCGCGCATCACCTGCCGCTGACCCCGGGCACCAACGTCGCCGTGGTCACCGCGCTGGGGCACGTGATCGTCACCGAAGGGCTCTATGACGAGGCCTTCATCCGCGAGCGCTGCGACTGGGACGAGTTCCAGGCCTATGCCGAGTTCGTTTCGGACAAGCGCCACGCCCCCGAGAGCACGGCGCTGCTCACCGGTGTCAACGCGCAGGAGCTGCGGGCGGCGGCACGGCTCTTTGCCAAGGGCGGCAACGGGGCGATCTATTACGGGCTGGGCGTGACCGAGCACAGCCAGGGCTCGACCACCGTGATGGCGCTGGCCAACCTCGCCATGATGACCGGCAATATCGGCCGCGAGGGCGTGGGCGTGAACCCGCTGCGCGGCCAGAACAACGTGCAGGGCTCGTGCGACATGGGCTCCTTCCCGCACGAGCTGCCGGGCTATCGCCACGTCAAACTGCCCGAGGTCCGCAAGGTCTTTGAAGACGCCTGGGGCGTGGAGATCGACCCCGAGCCCGGCCTGCGCATCCCCAACATGCTCGATGCCGCGGTCGAGGGCACCTTCAAGGGGCTCTACTGCCAGGGCGAGGACATCCTGCAATCGGATCCCGACACCCGCCACGTGGCGGCGGGGCTCGCCGCGATGGAGTGCGTCATCGTGCATGACCTCTTCCTCAACGAAACGGCGAACTACGCGCATGTCTTCCTGCCCGGCTCGTCCTTCCTCGAGAAGAACGGCACCTTCACCAATGCCGAGCGCCGCATCAACCGCGTGCGCAAGGTGATGGCGCCCAAGAACGGCTACGAGGACTGGGAGGTGACCCAGATGCTCGCCAACGCCATGGGCGCGGGCTGGGCCTATACCCACCCCGAGCAGATCATGGCCGAGATCGCCGCCACCACGCCGAGCTTTGCCAACGTGACCTACGACCTGCTCGAGCAGAAGGGCTCGGTGCAGTGGCCCTGCAACGAGGAGCACCCCGAGGGCACGCCGATGATGCACGTGGATGGCTTCATGCGCGGCAAGGGGCGCTTCATCGTCACCGAGTACGTGGCCACCGCCGAGCGCTCGGGCCCACGCTTCCCGCTGCTGCTCACCACCGGGCGGATCCTGTCGCAGTACAACGTGGGCGCGCAGACCCGACGCACCTCGAACAGCGTCTGGCACGAGCAGGACCTGCTCGAGATCCATCCCCACGATGCCGAGAACCGCGGCCTCAAGGATGGCGACTGGATCAAGCTCGCCAGCCGTTCGGGCGAGACGACGCTGAAGGCGTCGGTCACCGACAAGATGAGCCCGGGCGTGGTCTATACCACCTTCCACCACCCCGACACGCAGGCCAACGTGGTCACCACCGACTATTCCGACTGGGCGACCAACTGCCCGGAATACAAGGTGACCGCGGTGCAGGTCTCGCCCAGCAACGGCCCGACCGACTGGCAGGAGGATTACGCCGCGCAGGCCGAGCGCTCGCGGCGCATCCTTCCGGCGGCGGAATGAGCCGGCCGAGCGCCAGCAGGCCCGGCGTGGCGGTGCATCGCGAGGGGACGCGCTCGGTCGTGCGCTCCCTGCCCGAGGAGGTGCCGGTGGCGATGGTGTTCGACGGCACCACGCAGGCGGTGATGATGGCGACGCCGGCGGAGATCGCCGATTTCGCCTATGGTTTCGCGCTGAGCGAGGGCATCATCGCCAACCCCGGCGAGGTGGCCGAGTTCGAGGCGGTGACCCACGCGCGCGGCATCGAGGCGCGGTTCTGGCTGCACGAGGCGCCCGGACGCGACCTGCGCGAGCGCCAGCGCAGCATGATGGGGCCGACGGGCTGCGGGCTCTGCGGCATCGACAGCCTCGAGCAGGCCCTGCGCCCCCTGCCCCGGCTCCCCGAGGGCGGCCCGAGCCTGACCCGGGCCGAAGTGGCGCGCGCCACCGACGAGCTGCGCGGTCACCAGCCGCTGCACGACCAGACCCGCGCGGTGCACGCCGCGGGCTTCCTGCTGCCGGGCCGCGGCATCGTCATGGCGCGCGAGGATGTCGGGCGGCACAACGCGCTCGACAAGCTGATCGGCGCGCTGGCGCGGCAGGACATGGACGCCTCGGAGGGCGCGGTGGTGCTGACCAGCCGTGTTTCGGTCGACATGGTGCAGAAGACCGTGCTGTCCCGCTGCCCGATCCTGATCGCCGTCTCCGCCCCCACCGCGCTTGCGCTGAGCATGGCCGAAGAGGCCGGCCTCACGCTGGCCGCCTTTGCCCGGGGCGGCGGCTTCGATCTTTACGCCGCGCCCGAGCGCATCGTCGATGGAGCATCCCATGTCGCCTGAAAAGATGGTCATGATGGCCAACCAGATCGCCACCTTTTTCGCCACCCAGCCGGGCGATGACGGCGCCAGCGGCGTGGCGACCCACATCAATGATTTCTGGGAGCCGCGGATGCGCGCCCAGCTGCTCGACCATGTCGAGGCCGGCGGCGCGGGCCTGCACGCGCTGGTCGTCGCGGCGGTGCCGGAGATCCGGGTGCCGGCGGAGAAGGCCTGAACCGGCGCAAGACAGGGCGCTGAACCGCTCTACTCTCAGTGGTCTGAAGACAGTTCCGCCTGCCGGGCGCGATGTTCGGGCGAAGGCTTCGACGGACCAACGGCAGACGAACCTCGGCGGTCCGGGCACTGCGCGGTGCCGTGCGCGCGCTCAGCTCGCCAGCATCTTGAGGCCCTGCGTCACGTCCGAGCGCACCGCGAGGCGCAGCCCCGGCTCGTCCCCGGCCTTGAGGGCTGCGATGATCAGGCGGTGGAACTGCGGCGCCTCGGAACGGCGCAGGCGGCCATAGAGCGCCCGCATCGTCGGGCCGAGTTGCAGCCAGACGGTTTCGGCCATGGCGAGCATCGCCGGCGCCTGCGCCCGGAGGTAGAGCGTGCGGTGAAACTCGAGATTGGAGCGGATGTAGCCCACCGCGTCGCGGTCGCGCACCACCTCGGCGATGGTGCCGTTGATGGTCTGCAGCCGGTCGATCAGCGCGATATGCGCGCGCGGCAGCGCCCGCGAGGCCAGTTCGACCTCGATCAGCGAGCGCAGCGCCGCCAGCTCCTCGATTCGCTCGTTCGACAGCTCCGGCGTCTGCACCCGTCCCGAGGACGACATGCTGAGCGCGCCCTCGGCCACCAGTCGCCGCACCGCCTCGCGCGCCGGGGTCATCGAGACCTCGAACTCCTTGCCGATGCCGCGCAGGGTCAGCGCCTCGCCCGGCGCAATCTGGCCCAGCATGATACGGGTGCGCAGACCGCGATAGACGCGGTCATGTGCGGAAGAGACGATTTCGGTGGGGCGGGAGGCTGGATTCATGATCCGCGCAATGTGATCACAAATCGCGACGCCGTCAATCGCCCTCATGCGGCGGCGCTGCGCTCAGTCGCCGAAGCGGTACCGGTGCAGGCCGCCACCCTCGTCATGCAGCCAGCGCCGTTGTGCGCGCCAGTCGCCGTAGAGCGCCTCGACCGTGTCCCAGAATGCCTTGGAGTGGTTCATCTCGGCCAGATGCGAGACCTCATGCGCAGCGACGTAGTCGAGCACGTCGCGCGGCGCGAGGATGAGTCGCCAGCTGTACATCAGCGCCCCTTGCGAGCTGCACGAGCCCCAGCGCGACCGCGTATCGCGCAGGGTGAGCCGGGTATAGGGCCGCCCGAGCCTTGCGGCGTAGCGGTCCGAGGCCTCGGCCAGCCGCTCGCGCGCCAGCGTGCGCAGCCAGCCCTGCAGCCGCGCGGCGACGCGCTCCTCGGGTCCCGGCACCTCGACATGGTCTGCGCCCAGGACGACGCGGCGTCCGGTTCCGGGCCGGATCTCGCGCGGCACGCCCTCGACCGGCAGCACGGCGCCAAGCGCGATCGGCGCGTCGTCGCCGCGCGCCTCGAGATGGCCCCTGAGCCACGCCTCCTTCTCGCGCAGGAAGCCCACCGCCTCGCGCTCGGGAACCCGGCGCGGCAGCGTCAGAGTGACCCGCCCGTCGATCTGGCTGAGCCGCAGCGACAGGCGCCGCGCCTGCGCCGAGCGGCGCAGGGTCACCGCGATCGGCGGGTTGCCAGGAAGTGTGATCTGCCCCATATGCTCTGCCTCGGATGCAACATGGCCAAAGCCTTTGACACCGCTCCCCTGATATGGCAGAGGGCGCGGATTGTCGACATGACCGGACAGGATGAAAGGGATCTCCCATGCCCAAGGAAGAATGGGGTACGAAGCGCGTGTGCCCGACCACCGGCAAGCGTTTCTACGACCTGAACAAGGACCCGATCGTCAGCCCCTACACGGGCGAGGTGCTCGAGCTGGACACCGGCAAGCGCACGATGCTCGTCGCGGACGCGGCCGATGGCGCGAAGCGCAAGCCTGACGCTGAGAACGACGAGAGCGAAGACCTGCTGGAAGATGATGTCGAGGTCGATCTCGACGATGATGATGTGCTCGAGGACGATGATGACGACAACGTCTCGCTCGACGACATCACCGATGTGGCCAGCGAAGACGACGAGAGCTGAGGCTCGAAGGTTTTTCGTCGCGGGCGGTGATTTTTTCCCTTGAACCCGCCCGCGGCTTTGCGTAGATCACGCCGCACGACGCCGAGAGCGTCACACAAGATGGGGCCTTAGCTCAGCTGGGAGAGCGCTTGCATGGCATGCAAGAGGTCAGGGGTTCGATCCCCCTAGGCTCCACCATATTCCCTATTGAAAAGCACCATATAGTTCTGCCTTTTTCGTCAGAGGGTTTGCCTCTGCCGCGCAGGCGGGTGCTGTTTTCCCTACGAAAATCCATGCTGCCTTGATCCGCGCCCGTGGCGCGTTGATCGCTGCGCAGCGCTTTCCCCTTTCGAACCCGAGGATGGCCCATGAGCGACCATTTCTTCGTCGTGACGGGCGGCCCCGGTGCGGGCAAGACGAGCCTGATCACCGAGCTCTCCCGCCGCGGTTTCCATACAATCCCCGAATCCGGCCGCGCGATCATCCGCGAAGAGATGGTAAGCGGCGGAGATGCCCTCCCTTGGGCTGATCACATGGCCTACGCCGAAAGGATGCTGGAGCGCGACCTCCGCGCCTACGAGGACGCACAGGCCCTCTCAGGCCCCGTGATCTTCGACCGGGGCATTCCCGACATAATGGGCTACCTGACCCTCTGCGGCCTCCCCGTGCCGCCCCACGTCGCCGCAGCGGCCAAGGCAGCCCGCTACAACGCCCGCGTCTTCCTGACACCCTACTGGGACGAGATCTTCACACAGGACACCGAACGCAAGCAGACTCGCGCCGAAGCCGAAGTGACCTGTGCGGTCATGCGCGAGACCTACATCGCACTAGGATACGAAATCACGGAGCTGCCGCGAATTGAGGTAGAGTGGCGAGCCGACTTCGTAGTGAAGCAGTTAGTCTGGTGACGTGCCAGAAGCGCGCCTCATTGCGGCGTGGCGCTTCTGGCACGGGATGCGAAGTGGTGAGCCTGTGCGTGGGGCCGTGAGGCAGGTAAGGACTATAGCCCACCGGTAACAGCGCTCGACGCAGCGGCTTCAAGCAAGGGGAAGCTATGTATGCGAGCCAGGTCCCTAAGAAGCCCCCAAGCCTGCGCAATAGCCAAATTTGGCCATTTGGTAGCGCAAGGTTCACGTCAGGGGAGAATGTGACCACACTACTCGGAGATCTCAACGTCAAGCCACTGCGCATAGGCTCTGATGTCTATCATCGGGACTGTTGCGCTTTCTTGTAGACGGGCAATCAACTCGAACAAGAAGGCGGTTGCTGGTTTGCTCATTGGTTGCAGTGAGGCGCAGCCCTCCGTGTCCCAAGAAAAGGTACCATGAGCGGCGACACACCCCAGATCCAACCGATCTGATCCGTCGCCGTTCGTTAGTGCTTTGACTAGAGGATTGCCCAAGCCTGGGGTCCAGTCGCTCTCCAATGTTAGGAGGCCGCCCAAAATGTGCTGCAAGGGTTTCGCCGGATAGGTGCCCCCCGCATGGGGGATAGGTAAGCTGGTGCGATGTAGACGACGAACACTCGCGACCTTTTCTTTAGCATAGGCGACTTGGTCGGCATTGATGGACTGTTTCGCTTCAAAGACAGCGTAAACACTTTCCGCCGGTATGACCGTCTGACCTTGGAACTTAAAGATGAAGGGCGAGTACTGGCGGTCAAACACGACGACGTCGATCTGGTCGCTAAATGCGCCGGTGCTATCGACGACGTGAGCTGATGCCGCTTGGTAGCGTTGAGGCAGGTAAGTCTGCAAAAGTTCCAGCCAAACGGCTTCACTTGCATCGCCTTTGGTCCCCGGATGTCCGAATGCCTTGCGCGCTCGCGAAAGCTGTTCCTGAATATCGTCGTGCAACTCCGACAGAAGCGTCTGAATGGACCAACTCATAGCCCTGCACCTCGCGCCACGTCGCGGAACGGGGGCGTCGGTTCGATACTTTGGGCAATCTGCAATGCTCGCCCGCCCTCCACTGGTCGGTTTGGATAGGCATCGAGAGCGATTGCTGGCATGAGCCGCTGAGTAAGATCGGAGAACGTAAAGCCGGGCCTATTCTGCTTCGGGCCTGTCGCCATAACTAAAGCCTCGATTTGACTGGTAGAGACACCTAGGGGCGAGAGGCGCAGCGACAGAATGTGGCGGCGCTGTATGTCGCTAGGTCTGCCGAATGCCATGATATCGGCAGCACGTCGGCGCACGGCAGGATCTAGGGTCAGGACTCGTTCTCACTCAAAGCCAGAAGATCACGGTTGCGGCGAGTGCGATCGCTGAGAAGAAGGTCTTTGGGCATCGGTCATAACGGGTTGCCACCCGTCTCCAATCCTTGAGCC
>Ga0114905_1001458_pt1 | contig 12949 bp, 11 predicted proteins | sample MalvireepMed_b05_FD_83499 | JGI IMG/M metagenome (GOLD analysis project Ga0114905, IMG submission 83499) | Marine viral communities from the Global Malaspina Expedition - Malaspina viral metaG DeepMed_b05 | ecosystem: Environmental > Aquatic > Marine > Oceanic | place: Mediterranean Sea...
GAATTAAAGCGCTAGCTGATTTATTTGGGCTTTTCTACATAGGTATGGCTGGCGTTGTCGGGGCGTTTATGGGGATGACGGCATACATGAGTGCTAAGAAATAAATGATGATAAAGATATACATTTCTATTTTTGTTATTGGTATAACCGGAAGTATGGCTTACGGCGGCTATTACTATTACAAAGATACGCAAAACCGAATTAAAATACTAACAGAAAACACTGTTAAGCTAGAGCAAGCCAAAGCGGAGCAGGACAATACTATAAAAGTTCTAAAAGCGGATACTGAAAAGTATCAAAAGCTAAACAAAGAACTTAATACGTACTTGCAGAACGCTGAAGAGTACAAGAATAAACTCATTAGCAAACTGCGAAAACATGATCTTAGTCGATTGAGTCAACAGAAACCAAAATTGGTAGAGAAGAAGATAAACCGTGGAACACAAAAGTTATTTGACAGTTTTAAGCGCATTACTACTGTCCCTGCTACTGAGTAGTTGTAGTTGGGATAAGTTAAAGCGTATAGAGATTAAGCGGGTTGAAGTTGATCGCGTTATTCCAACGCAAAATCGGCCTCGTGAACTTGATTTAAACAATATCACTTGGTTTGTTGTAACGGATCAGAACTTTAAAGAATTTAAACAACGCTATACCAAGCAAAACGGTAGTTTCTTATTTTATGCTATTAGCGTAAGAGATTACGAAACGCTAGCCTTAAATATGGCAGAAATAAAGCGTTATATAGAACAACAAAAGCAAATTATTATTTACTATGAAAAGGCAGTATCTCCTAGAGTAAAACCTGAAAAAACAAGGAAATAGTCATGTCTGAAATGTCCGTATATGTTATCTTGGTTGTTATGATTTTACTTAACCCTGCGGATAGGAACGGACCAGATTCAGTTGAAATTCTTGCGGCAGGTGACAAACCGCTTCATTTTCAAACCTTAAATACTTGTTATGAATATGTTGGTAAAAACCTTAGTGAGTTAGTTTATTACGCTATGGAAAATTTTAAACCAAAACCTACTCTTGTAAGAGGTATTGTATGTGTAGAAAGAGAAGTAACCGCAATTTAAAGGTATACTATGAAGAAAAATTATACGGCAAAAACCGTTAGTGGTAGTGTTGTAGAGTCAGCTCATACTGTAGAAGTTGTTTGTGCAGCGTGTGGGTTTGATCTTGATGAATCTGAATTAGAAGCAGATAAATGTTCTAATTGTGGAGCAGATCTTGTTCTTAAACGTAGTGTATCTATACAAGTAACAAGTGTACCTGTGTTTGGAGAAACCTCGGAGTAAATAATGCCTTTACAAAAATTATCGTTTAAACCGGGTGTAAATAGAGAAAAAACACGGTATGCCAACGAAAATGGTTGGTATGAATGTAATAAAATACGTTTTCGTCAACAACTTCCTGAAAAAATAGGGGGTTGGCAACGTATATCTGGTAACTCGTTTCAGGGTGTGTGCAGGTCTTTGTGGGCTTGGGTTACGTTAATAGGTACTAAGCTAGTTGGTGTTGGCACACACTTAAAATTCTATATAGAAAGAGGTGGGGCGTATTATGATATAACGCCTATCCGCGCAACTACTACTAATGCTGCTACTTTTGCTGCTACTAACGGCTCCACAACAATAACTGTTACAGATAATAGCCACGGAGCTAGTATTAACGATTTTGTAACTTTTAGTAGTGCGGTTTCTTTAGGAGGTGTTATTACTGCGACTGTTCTTAATGCAGAACACCAAATAGTGTCAGTACCAAGTGCTAACACATACACATTTACTTCTTCTGTTGCGGCTAACTCTTCTGATTCCGGTAATGGTGGCTCCGCTACTGACGCTGCGTACCAAATAAGTGTAGGTCCAAGCACTGTTGCTCCGTTAACTGGTTGGGGTGCTGGAACATGGAGTAATAGTACATGGAGTAGTGGTGGTACGAGTTCTGTGTCTTTGCGGTTATGGAGCCAATCAAATTTTGGAGAAGATCTAGTATTTGCTCCCCGAGGTGGTGCTTTATATTATTGGGATGCTACAAATGGTGTATCTACTCGCGGGGTGCTTGTTTCTAGTTTAAGCGGCGCTTCTAACGTCCCAACTAAACAAAATAGATTAGTTATCTCTGATATTAACCGATTTGTATTTTGTCTTGGAGTAAACACTTTAGGTACCAGCGTTTTAGATCCAATGCTAATAAGGTGGTCTGACCAAGAAGATGTTACCAATTGGACCCCTTCTGCTACTGATCAAGCAGGAAGTTTACGGTTATCAAGAGGGTCTGAGATTGTAACGGCGATACAATCTAGGCAAGCATTAAATATTTGGACTGATTCGGCATTATACAGTCTTCAATATCTTGGTGGTCAAGTTGTATGGGGCGCACAACTTGTAGCAGATAATATATCTATAGCTTCTCCTAACGCTGTAGCTTCTGCAAACGGCATTTCTTACTGGATGGGTAAAGATAAGTTTTATATGTATGACGGTAGGGTACAACCTCTCCCATGCGATTTGCTCCGGCATGTGTTTAGTGATTTTAATTCTGTAGAGTTAGATCAAGTATTTGGGGGTACCAACGAAGAATTTCACGAAATATGGTGGTTTTATTGCTCTACAGATTCTACAACTATAGATAAATACGTTATCTATAATTACCAAGACAAAATTTGGTACTATGGAACATTAGCTAGAACCGCTTGGCTAGATTCTGGTATGCGCAGTTTTCCGTTAGCAGCTACTTATAGTTATAATCTTGTCAACCATGAAGAAGGTATAGATGACAACGAAACTAATACATCGGCGGCTATAAGTGCTTATATAACTTCTGGTGAATTTGACCTAAACGATGGGCATAAATTTAGTTTTGTCTGGCGTGTAATGCCTGATATTACTTTTGATGGGTCTACTACGGAATCTCCTAGCGCAACTATGACGTTGTACCCACTGCAAAATTCTGGATCTGGGTATAATAGCCCTGCTTCAGAAGGAGGAGATAGTTCTGGAGCTATTACAAGAAGTGCTACAGTACCTGTAGAAGCGTATACAAACCAAATAAATACCAGAGTACGCGGTAGGCAGCTAGCTGTAAAAATTGAATCGACTGCCGCAGGTGTGCAATGGCAATTAGGTGTTCCTAGAATAGACATGCGAGCTGATGGAAGAAGGTAATGGCTACATACACGCACAATATAAATTTTACTGTTCCTGTTCTTCCTTACGCTACGTCTATGTACGAACAAGAATATTTTAATCAATATAATGAAATATTGCGGGTGTATTTTAATCAACTCGATGAAACTTTAAAAGATGGGACCGCAGTAGAAACTTCTGAAACTCTTTCTTGGTTTGTAGGCTAATGGCAAACAACTATAAAAACGCAAAAATAGACTTAACTTCTACAAGTGTAACTACATTGTATACATGCCCTACAGCTAAAACTGCTATAGTTAAGTCTATTTTAGTATCTGAAGACTCTGGAAATGCAGACACCATAACGCTTACACTGACTGACTCAGCAAGCGCCGTGTTTAGTTTGTTCAAAGTGAAAGCTGTAGGTGCAAATACTACAGTAGAACTATTAACAGCGCCTCTTATAGTACAAGAATCTGAAATACTAAAAGCTACTGCGGCTACCGCTAACCGTCTACACGTTGTAGCTAGTTTTTTAGAGATTGGATAATTATGGCAGAAATTATAAGCAGTAACGACGAACAGTTAGTTGCCCCAGAAATTATACGTATGGCGCTAGAACAACTAGGAAGCAAAGGTAATTCTGTAGCAACAGCTTTAGCTACTGTAGCTATAGAAGGCACACTAGAAGGGGCTGATACAGCACAATTTGGAAATACTGTATTTTTAGCACAACAAGGTAGAGGCGATAACAAAAACAAAATGGTTGGACGTGCTTTTAACGTAGATACAGGTAGAAACTATCTAAACAATTGTTTGGGATATCTCGAATATCTGCAAGAAAAAAATATTACGCATTATACTACTTCGTTTGAAGGAACAGAGGTATTAAAATTAATTCAAGTATTACAAAGACTCGTAAAAAATACGGACACTAGTGTTTATATAGGCCAAACTGAAGATGATGATTATGTAGGGTATTGTAAAATTGGCAAAGATCCATTGCCGCAGGATGTATAAATGAGTGTTGTTACTAAACCCATAAAAAAAGCTATTAGTTGGGTTGGAGATGCTGCCTCTGATGTTGTTAATTGGGCTGTAGACGAAGTACTTGATCCTGTTTTTGACGCTGTCGGTGAAGTTCTTGAAGGGATGGCCGACGACCCTATTACGACTATTGTTACAATTGCTGCAGTAGCTACAGGTAATGCGTGGGCAATTCCCCTTATACAAGGGGCTAGTACGGCTGCACATGGAGGAGATCTTGGAGACGTAGCTCTAACTATGGCTGCTTCTTATGTTGGGAGTAATGCCGGATCGTATGTAGGTAAATATGTAGGACCAGAAGTAGGGGCTTTTGCAGGAGAAGCTGCAGGTCAAATAGCCGCCCAATCAGCCTCTTCAGCTACCCGAGCAGCAGTTACAGCAGCGATGACCGGGCAAGATATAGGCGAAGCGGCTTTTGCAGGAGCTGTATCTGGCGCTGTTTCAGGAACAATATCTGAAGTAGGGGGTACGATATCTGAAGCTGTTGAAGCAGATATAGATTATGCTGTTGACGCTACTTCAGAAGATTTTCTTAACTACCAATCTGTAAATGATAGTGTTGGTGTTGAACTTAATGATTTAGTTTCAGGATGGGAGTCTTTACCTACAGTAGTGCAAGACGTAGTGCGTAGCGGCGCATCTGCTGCAATAACTCAATTAGCTACAACAGGAGAAGTTAATTCAGATGCGGTGGCTGGAATTATGGCTAACGCGGCTATAACATCTAACGCTGTAGCAGAAACACTAAAAGGAACTACAGGCGTAACTAATGAACAAGCAGCTGTATTAACGCATGTAGTAGGGAACGTAGTAAATGCTGCTTATAGAGGTGCAGATCCTCATTTAGCTTTTGTATCAGCTTTGAGTTCTATAGGCCAAAAAGAACTAGGAGCTGTTTTAGATGATATTACTAAAGGCGGTTTAGACAGGGTTATAGACAATCTTACAGGCGCTTCTACAGAATTTGAAGCAGCAAACAAAATAGCAAGTGAAAAAGCTGGTTTGGTAGACGCTAGTGCCGAACGAACAAATACAAAGATAAACGAGGTAAACAGTCTGCTTGAAGCAGTAAATACCGCTAGGGACAATATACTTCCACTTCAAAAGGAAATAGATACCCATAATTCGTTTGCGACAAAACTTAACGATGCCAGAAGTAGATTAGAAAACGCAACTACCCAAGCTGATTTATTTATAGATCTTGCAGCCGAATCTAAAGAAATGTGGGAAAGCGAACGTAGTACGTGGAATGATCCTAACCACGATTACGGATCTGAAGATGCTATGCGTAAAGCAGAAGCTAGCATGAACAGACATAAAGCCAATTATATAAAAGCTACACAGGAAGCTAATGGATTTGCAGAACAAGTTAAATTTGCAGAGCAAGATGTATTAACATATGGAGAATTATTTAAAAGCCAAGAAGTACTTTCTCCACGGGTTGAACTTGAACGTGAGTATAAAGAAGCTAACGCAGTTGCTAATGCAGCGTTCAAAAAATATAATACCTCGCGTGAAGAATTAGTAATTCTGCAAGGTGAGCACGATAATGTTGTATTAGACTATAACAACGCTTTAAATACAGTAAATAAAACAAAAGAAGATCTGTTTACTAACGAAAAATACCTTGATGAAGGTACACGGTCTACTGAAAAAATAGCTACTGAATCAGTAGTAAAAGCGTTAAGACCTGATTTTGACGCTACTCAATACAAAACACTTTATAATTTAGAAGAGAATGTAGACCCTTATAGACACTGGCTTCAAACCGGGCGTAGAAATCTTGTTAACTTAAAAGAACATGATAACGCTGTAACTCAACTTATTAGAGCTTCACTCCCGCCAAACACATTTACTGACCAACGAGGCGTAAAATTTTCCTTTAATGAAAATATTACAAAACACGAAAACGCTGTTATTGAATTAATAAGACAAGAAATAGGGAATAATTTAGAAAATGCTTTAGCTCTTCGTGCTGATAATAACAGAGATTTTGTAACTCGTACTGTAGATAACTACGTAAACGATCTTCCTAATATTTCGATTGATTATACTAACCCTGTAAATGTAGGTGTTGGTGGAGATATTGTTGCTAGTCTTCCACTACAAAAAGAAATAAAAGACGCAGCTACACTTATTAACAAAGGTGTTTACGACGCAAAAACCGGTGTATGGACTACTGAAAACATTGTATTCCAAGAAAGACATTTTGATCCAAAACATAACAAAGATGTAGTAAAATTATACAACCCTAAAACTAAAAAAGTTGATGTTGTTGACGCTACTGCGTGGGAAACATATGGAGCAGGGGGGAAATTAGATCCTGCAAACATAGTAGATAGTTTTGAATACCGTTCACCTCGTTCAGGCGAAGGTAGCGGAGCATCTGGCCTTCCTGTTTCTCCCGAAGGCATAGAAATACGTAATCTCCCACCAAAACCCCTTACTTTTCAAGAAATGGCGAAGATAAATCCTGTTTTAACCATAGATGCAGCAGGTAAATTTAAACTTAACGAAGAAGAATATAACAAATTAGATTGGTTTAGCCGCCAATTAGTTGATTACTCTACAAAAGTTAAAGATACGATTGACTATCTTGATAACCCTATAGTTAAAACAGTAATTAGCGCAAAGTATGGCATAGATATAGGGAATTTAGATCGCCTTAGAAAAAATGCTGGGCTTGCATTAGGTGCTGGTGGTGAACTTCTTCAAGCATTTAATGGTATTGTAACTTTCTTTCAAAATAGTCGCAATAATCCTATAGATGCTAGAGCTACTAGTTTGGGTAAAGCTACTGAAGCCATGATTGGTATTGCTACGGCAACTCAACCAGCAGACTATAATAACCTAGTACAAGAATGGCGAAAAGATTTTGAAAAAGCAGAAGGGTTTACAGGTACACTTTCAGCTTTATGGGACGGGCTAACCGCAAAAGATTCTCGGTATAGAGAAGTAATATTTAGAGAAGTTTTAGCTAAAGAAATACTACAAGAAATACCTCTTATAATTGCTTCCGGGGGTACTGGCACAGCTGTTAAGTGGGGAAGTAAAGGAGCGCTTGCTTTAGGAAAAACGGCGGGCGCAAAACTTTCTGCAGAAACAACAACAGAACTTGCTAAACGAATTGGTAGCCGCGCTGCATGGGGGACAAATGCAGGGTTACAAGTATTAGAAACCGCAGGTGCTACTGCACAAGAAACATTTGCTGAAACTTATGATGAACTACGTAAGGTTGGGTACACACATGAAGCAGCATCAGCTAGAGCGCAAGAATATGCAATAACCAATGGTGTTGTTGCTGCGACTATAGAAGGCACTATTGGTCGTGTTCTTGATCCTAGTGATAAACTTGTATCCAGTATTGTTGGTGGTAAAAGAGTGCGTTATGCGCTTAATAATTTGACCAAAAAAGGTGCTGGTATTGTAGGAGAAGGAGTTAGTGAAGGTACAGAAGAAGTTGCCTCTGCTTTTTATAAAATACAAGCACTTAAAGAAATTAATCCTGATTCCGATTTGTTTAAGCCCGGTGGCAAGTATCACGATCTTAGTGGTGTTTTAACTGCAAATGGTGTAATTGGAGCCTTTGCTGGTACAGGAACAGCATCATCAATTACGGCTGCAGGTAGTGTATATAACGCTCTTTCTGGTGGAGATTCTAAACCTTCAGCTCCTACTAATCCAGATGGTAGCCCAAAAACTATTGAAATACCGAAACTTGTAGATACAGGCAACGCAGTAAGTAACGGATTAGCTAATCTTAATCCTACAGTAAACCAAGCTGTAAATGATGCGCGGTCAGATGACCCTGTTGTAAGTGCTGCGGGCGAAGCTAAAATTAAAGAAGTTTTTGGGTATGCTGATGCAGCTGCGTTTGATGGAGTTACTATAGACCTAACTCAAGACCCTGAAGGCGCTTACACTTATAATACAGCCGTTGATATTTTAAATACCGCGCAGCCCGGTAAATATACTACCATAAATGAAGCTACCGCAGCTTTTGATACTAATACAGCAGTTATACCTTACGTACCAACAGCTACAGATATTCAAAGTTTTGTTGGTAGTAATCCGCAGACTACGCTTCAAACAGATATAGACGCTTTTATAGACAGGAATTATACAGATGCGGGTGAAGTAGCAACTTATTTTGAACAACTTGGATACACCCCCACTCAAGCAGAGATAGATCAAAATGTAGGTCAAGGATTAGAAACTGAAACTGCTAGTGCAATCGCTCCTTATATAGATCCGCGACAAACTACTGCCGACGAAGTTTTAAATTACTTTAAAGATCTTGGATATAATGCAACTGATGCTGAAGCCGCGTTATTTGCGGGACAAGGCGCGGAAGATTTTCAAACTACACAACTTGCAACTATAGACCCTTATGTAGATCCACGTCAGGTTACACGTAGTGAAGTAGAACAATTCTTTAAAACTCAAGGATATGCGCCTACTGAAGAGGAAATAAACAGGTTTGTAACACAGGCTAATGATCCGACACTACAAACAACGCGAGAACAAGAACTTATAACTGAATTTGATCCTCTTGCTGTTACATCTGAAGAAGTAAGCCAAGCCTATAAGGATGTTGGATTCCCCGATGCTATAACACCTGATGTAGAACGGTTTACAGGACAATACGCCGAAAGTGAATTAACTGGCAAAGTACAAGATTATATACCCATAGCTACTTACAATAGCATAGCTGAGATGTTAGGGAAATCAGGTCAGGAAGTTACAGAAGCTGATATTGACTTTGTAACGGATATTATAGCGCAACAGGAAGTATTAACAGAACCTGCACCTTTAACTACAGAACAGTTACAATACGACGTAACTGGTGATAATGTTATAGATATTGCAGATCAAACTATGCTAGAACAGGTTATGACAGGCACTGTACCGCAGACACAAATAGCGCCTACGAGTCAATTTGCGGCTACCGGTATACAAGGCCAGATACAAGCGCAAACACAAGTACAAAACCAGATACAGAATCAAATGCAGGTTCAGGAAGAGAATAGAGTACGAAGAGCCGCAGACCAGCAAAGGCAGCAATATCTATCGCAATTAATGCAAACGTCACCAGTAGAGGTAAAAACGCCAGATCCTGCTGAAATTAAATATGTATATGATCCCTTTGGAGAAAGCATATTTGCTACTCCGCAACAGTCACAAGCATTTGTTGACCCATACAGGCGAAGTGCTGCAAAAGGGGGCATGATAAAGGATAAAACCGATGAAATATTACAGGCTTTGGGAGATAGGTAAATGAGTTGGTTTGATGATCTTCTTGGCAGTAAAACCGGGCAAGGACTTCTTAATCTAGGAGTTAGCGCGGCTACTGAATATTTTGGCGGTAATGATCCAAAAGTAGATCAAGCAGGTTATCAGGGTGGAATACCCGGATATGAAGTCCAGCGAGAACGTGTTCCCAATATATACGATCCTAACCGTCGCCCCGGAAGCGCTGGGAGACGTTATTTTACTGATACTCAATTTATACCTAAAGCTGCTGGGCCAGCCTTACCCGATGCAACAGGTCTTGCTAATATAAATGCACAAAATGTTGCGTTAGCAAATGCTATGCCCGGAGTTACTGCTCCTGCTCCTACTGGTCTTCCTTCTGTTGCTCCTGCTCCGGTAGCCCCTGCTCCGGTAGCTCCTGCACCTGCTCCGGTAGCTCTTGCTCCTGCTCCTGCACCTACACAGTGGACATCTCCAATTGGAGGTTCTTCTGCAGGTCCAATGATCGAAGACCAACCACCTCCGATTCTTGATACAGGTAGGGCAGACTACGATCCTAAAACCGGAACATTTAACCCTCTTCCTGCGCCACCTGCTCCTACTGGTCTTCCTTCTGTAGCGCCACAGCCTGTTCCTAAGTTTGTTCTTCCTAGCACTGGTCCGAGTACGGAACCAGCGTTACCCCCTGCTCCGCAACCTACACCTGCACCACAACCTGCATATCCCAATATGCCAGAAAGACCAACTACCCCATTTCCCGGTACAACTCAAGGACCGGAAAATTTGGAATGGAATAGACGACACCGATTGTATTTACAAGAACAAGGACTAGCGCAACCGAGAGTTCCGGGGGGGCCACAAAGTTTATTTGATATGTTTCCGCCGGAATATGAAAAAGTAATAATGGATCAAAGACAGGAAAGAGATGATCTGATTGCAGGTTTTGATGGAGATGCTTACGTAAAAGTTCCTGAAGGCTTTAGAGATCTGTCAGGAGGTCGATTTACTCCAGAATTTATAAAGTACGCAGAAGACAAAGGGTATGGCATTAAAGATATGACTTTTATGGATGCAGGGATGCAAATAACAAAAAAGTCATGGGATGAAGAAAGAAAAAAATTTAACCCTAATTTTCCTGTATTGCCGGGGTTCCCAGCATTAGGTTTGTTGCCCCCCGGACTTCCAGATACTGGAGGAGGGCCACCCCCTGATCGTGATTATCTAGACGATTCCGATATGCGACCCCCTACAGAATTTGAAGCAGCAAAACCTCGTGCAGACCGACGTGTAGATCCTCCCCTTAGAAGAACCGAACCTACACCACGGCCCGCTAGAGGTTCTGAATATTGGGATTCATATTATAATGCTTCTGATTTTGGGTATGCAAGACTTCCTTCTTCTGAACTAACACCTGAACGAATATCAGAATTTTATAATCTTGGTTATGCAGGAAATCCGTTTGAGTACGAAGGCAGAAAATTATGGAACCAAGACTACCCCGGTGCAATGCGTCTTGCTGTTATGCCTCAAGAAGGGCGTAGATATGCGTATGGCGCAGAAGGAGGGCAATACCAAGTTCCTATAGGGCTGCTAGCACCTCATGCAGGGAGAACAGCTTCTCCGCAAGTACCGGGAGGTAGTTTAGAAAAATTACGGCAAGCCGCAGCTTCAGGTAATATACCTATGGGTTTATTTGCAGAAGGAGGTATAGCCAACCTTAATAAGGGTATGTATCTTGGTGGTGCTACCGATGGAATGGCTGATGTAATACCTGCTAATATAGAAGGTACACAGGAAGCTAGATTAAGCGATGGTGAGTTTGTTATGCCAGCAGATGTTGTCAGTCATCTGGGTAATGGTAATTCTAATGCTGGCGCTAAAACCTTGTATACTATGATGGATCGTATACGGAAAGCACGAACTGGTACAAAATCGCAGGGTAAAGAAATAAACCCTAATAAATTTTTACCGGTGTAGGAGAGTAATATGGCAGATATACTTAACTATCAAACGGGTGGAGTTACACCGTCTAATGTAACTACAGCAACACCTACAGCTACAGCTACGGCACCTGAAACTATGATTGGAAAGAAAACCGGTCAGGAATCAGCTCTTTCTAACTGGGCTGGTCCTTACGTTACAGATATGTTGGGCAAAGGAGCGGCTCTTGCTGAACAACCTTATGAAGCCTTTACCGGCCCGCTTACAGCAGGACCATCTGAAATACAGACTCAAGCCTTTCAAGGAATTGGCGGGTTAGCTGCTCCAACAGCACAAATGGGTGCCTATACCCCACAGACTTTCGGTGCTGCTCAAGCTAGTCAGTATATGAATCCTTATATTCAACAAGCACTTCAACCTCAACTTGATGAATTAAATCGACAACAACAAATAAAACGTGTTGCTAATGCCGGTAGATTAACACAGGCAGGAGCTTTTGGTGGTGGTCGCCAAGCTATTATGGAATCAGAACTTGATCGTGCTTATCTTGATAAAGCTGCTGGAGTTACCGGACAAGGTTACAGAGATGCTTACAACAGAGCACAACAACAATTTAATACAGAACAACAACTTGGGTTGGGTGCGCAAACTGCAGCTAATACCTATGGTCTTAATGCTTTACAAAAAATGGCAGATTTAGGGGCCACACAACAAGCTATTGAACAAAAAGGCATAGAAGCAGATAAAAAACAATTTGAGGAAGAAGTAGCGTTTCCATACAAACAACTTCAGTATCAGCAATCACTCTTACAAGGATTACCTCTTGCCGCACAAAATTATAGTTACGCTCGCCCTAGTGCTCTACAAAATATCTTAACTGGCGCTTCTGGGTCTAATGCTTTGAGCGGAGGAATAATGGATATACTTGGTAGTGTATTTGGTGGTGGTTCAAATTCTGATTTTCAATATGAAGCTGGGGCAAATGATCCCAATTTTGATATGTTTTAAGGGTTTAAGTTATGGCATTACCATTAGATGAAGGTATTAAACGCAGAGTTGACGCATATAGGGATAACCCCGCTGCGTTAGAAAAAAACTACCAGATGAACCAAGAACTTTTGGATCTGTTAGCGCTGCAAAAAATTAAATCTGAAAAAGATGCCGCAGCCCGAGAGTTGCAGATGTCTCAACAACAGAATCCACAAACTATTGCCCAGCAACGTGGGGAAGAAGCAATAAACCGTACAAAAGAAGATATTGCAAAACAAGTAGGTGGTATTGCAGCTCAACAACAGCAACAACAACGCGGTGGTCCTCCTCCCGGTCCTCCTCCCGGCCCTCAAATGGCTGGTATTGCTAATCAACCCGCACCGAATATGGCTCGTATGGCAGGGGGCGGTATTGTTACATTCCAAGCAGGTACAGAAGTTAATGTTAGTGATGAAGATTTAGCAAAAATGAAAGTTACTAAACGTGCTTGGGAAGCAATGTCAGCTCAAGATAAAGCAATCCGTTTAGCTGCAATAAGGGGAGAGCCAATGCCCCAAGTAGAAGGAGCAGATCCAACACTTCGTGGA
>Ga0114905_1001460_pt1 | contig 12945 bp, 26 predicted proteins | sample MalvireepMed_b05_FD_83499 | JGI IMG/M metagenome (GOLD analysis project Ga0114905, IMG submission 83499) | Marine viral communities from the Global Malaspina Expedition - Malaspina viral metaG DeepMed_b05 | ecosystem: Environmental > Aquatic > Marine > Oceanic | place: Mediterranean Sea...
ACCTGCAACTCTTCGCGAACTCGTCCGTCCATTCTATCGAGGCAAACTTTTATAGCGTTGATGTCCCCTCCCAACGCCATTTGGTACAGCTTATCGGCGAGCTGCTGCCGCATCGTCCCGTTGGAGGTTGGTATGTCGCCTAATCTGTTAAGCAGGTTGGAGACTGAGTTCTTGCGACCGCTCCCGACGCTCGCAGTATTACCCGGCTGGAATAGTCCGCCCGGATTACCAGACTGCCCCGCGACCCATCGCCCGCGAGCGTCTCGCCTTGGTTTTACCTGCGCGCCTTCAGGATCTGCGCCTTGTCTCTTATTATCTGACATCTTTTAAAGTTTGCTGTAACCGGTTAGCAGCTATTACCCCTTTGTGATTATCTCTCCGCTAAGGAAGTGGGTGTTCTACTTATACAGTGAAAGCAGACAACGAATCTAACGGGGCGCGCTAAGTTCTTTTGCTTTGTTTAAAATCTCTTGCAATATCTTTTAAGGAATATTAAACTATCTAACTCTTATGACACAGACTCAGAATAAAACAACGCAGACACGCAGAGCTTTAAACGGCGCGGTCGAATCTGTACTGCACAACAAACGGAGGATATATGAATCCATATAAAACAGTAATTCGAGATCATTACTGCTCGCAGTGTTTAACTCACGACCACGGCGAGCGGCACGTCTACGCAGACGGGTCTTACGACGACCACAGACCCGCAGGCTGGAAACGAATCGACAGCAACAACTCGGACGGCTTTTCTTGGTATTGTGAGAGCTGCGCAGAGGAATGGTTAGACAGTCACGCTATCTGTGATAGTTGCGGCGATTGGGAGCATATCGACGACTGCACGCAGGTTTGGTACCAAGGCGAGCATATGTTGTTCTGCGACTCTTGCAGGTCGCGCAGGACGAACTACTGCGACGGATGCAGCGAGTACTTTAACAGAACAGAAACCCGCAGCGATCTGAACGGCTACAACTACTGCGAAGGTTGCGCGGAGGATGTGCTGGTATATTGCGAGAGCTGCGACGGCAATCACCACTGCGACGACGAACCCTGCGCCCCGCGTTTAATTCACTCATACGACTACCGACCTGACTGCATATTTAAGGACGTTCGCGACATTCGCGACAGCCGCGAGGGCTGGAGTCCTGAAAGCTACCGAGCAAGGTCACTATTCGCAGGCTTTGAGCTGGAAGTCGAATCTAAGAACGGCGCGACAATGTACGATGACGACCACGAACCCGGCGACGACCCCGGCGAGAGCCGCGAAGAACTCGCCGAATGGCTGCTAGATCGGATGCCGCCAGACTTCGTTTACCTGAAAAACGACGGGTCGATAAATGACGGCTTCGAGATAGTGTCACACCCTTTCACGCTGGAGTGGATGCGCGAAAAGGTCGACAGTTTCAAAGCGATATTCAGACTAAAAAAGAGGGGCGCGCGGTCATACTCAACGAAGACCTGCGGTATGCACGTCCATCTTTCACGGTCTGCTTTCTCTCCGCTGCACGCTTTCAAGATGGGCAGGTTCTTTTACCTGAATCCTGAGTTCATCTTATGGCTTTCACAGCGGCGGCGCAGCCAGATCAGGCAATGGTCGAACCTGTGGACAACTAAAGAAAGCGATTCTTTTAAGGACGTGAACGGAGAAGAGCGTATTTACTCCGATATGTACTTTAAGAAGAAAGCGAACGGCGAAGGGTCGCGAAAATATCGCGCTCTACACTGGACACGGAGAACCTGCGAGCTGCGCATATTTCGCGGCAATTTGAACGAGATGTCATTTTTTAAAAATCTCGAGTTCGCGTTCGCCGCGTATCACTTCACGAAGAGAGCAGGAATCTCGCAACTCTCTCCGCTTGACTTTGTCGCCTATTTAGAGAGGAATCCACAGTTTCCAAACTTGAAAAGGTGGATTAAGGGGCAGCGAGCAAAGGCGTGGACGGAGAAAGGCGGCGACCCGCTTATAAACTATGACTGCCTATTTAGAGACAACGCCGCGAACAACGCGAGAAACGGAAACGGCGAAGAGGCGGTAAGGGTATTTAATACCGCGCCCTTTCTTCGTGGAGGCGTTGACCTGACACCGCGCAACGCGGCTGCGGTCGATAGTGACGAAAGCGAACCGTCAGAGATTATTGCCGATGTCGTCGAGTCTAACGACGAAATGACACTCGACGAGATAATGGAAGAATCGCGCAGCCGAATCGAAGAACACCAACAAAATAACCCCGTTTCGCGCGCTCTGAATGAACAACTAACTCAAAATAGGAGAGCTTAACTATGTGTATTGCAGTATATTGTCCCAAGGGTAAGAGAATCACGCAGGAGACGTTTTTCGAGTGCTGGAACTCGAACGACGACGGCGGCGGTTTTATGTATGTGAAAAACGGGCTGCAGATCGTAAAAGAGGTCGACGACCCTGCCAAGCTATGGATGCAGTACAAAAACGCGCTTAAAATCGCTGCCAGCCCCTTTGTACTTCATTTCAGGATCGCGACCAGCGGCAAAGTCAATAAAGAAAACTGCCATCCGTTCAAAGTCAACGACGGGCTGGCGGTGGTTCATAACGGTATGATCGACATCAAAATAAAAGCGAAGTCGCTCTCTGATACCGTCCACTTTACCAAGCTGCTGCGGAGACTCCCGAGAAACTTCCTAAATAAAGGTTGGGCGCGGGAGTTGATAAGCGGCTATTGCTCAGGTTCTAAGCTGGTTTTTCTCTCGAGTGCTGGAGAGGTCGAGATAATTAACGAACACCTCGGAAAGTGGGACTCTGGCGTTTGGTTCTCGAATAACTCCTACAAGCCGCTCGTCTCTCGGACTGTGTACACTTTCCCGACTTACCAAGCGTACCAAGGCGACGAGAGCAGCGAAGAGATCAGGGTCTGCTTAGAGTGTTACTCTCCGCTCGCTGGCGATGAAGTGAAGGTCTGCAAGTATTGCGCGACAGACCCGACCGCCTTCGGCAACCTGCCGAAGTTCTTCGACTAATCACAGACCATAAAACGCGCCGCAAGAGGGGCAGGTTCTTCCTGCCCCTTTTTTTATGTGTAAAACTGCCCACCCTCGGGAGGGGTTAAAGATACTTGCAATTTTATGCCATTTTTACCGCTTAACAGCCCCGCTGCCGAACTTTTTTGGTGGCAGGCGGGTCTATGTATTACTTCAGATTCGCGAGAGCTTAAAATCTAAATTTGCCAGCAAACTGCTGCGAGTAGACATAACTCTTGAAAATTTCCCAAAAACGTTATATTTCTTACATTTTGGTAATACCTGTTACTTTTCGGCGATTTGTTCAAGTCGTTTTTTTGGGGTAAATTCAGACCTCGCCGCAGCCCCAATTTAGGCACATTTTTTAGACTATACACATTTTGTGAACGCGCTTTTTTTGGGCTGTGAACGCCTGAAAGTCCGGCTCGGACTACTGGTAAATTTGACGGCAAAAAGAGTAGACATAACACGCCGAGCCGAGAAAAAACGGGCTGTTTTCCCAATTTTCCAATAATATACCCTCCATAGAAAAAGCACTTTTCAAGGATGCTTTGGGAAATTTTGAAAAAAATCATCACTTTTCCATACCCCCCCCTCTGCTAAAACCGTGCCAATCGCGATTCGGGAAAAAACGCGATTTCCGATTCTATCGGGATTTGAAATCGGAAAATACTTAAAACTTGTATATTTATTCAACCTGATATAAGTTTCGGCAAATAAAGGAGATTAAAAATGGACAAAGTAGTTCAACATCTGAGGGAGAATGGTATATCTAAAAGGTGGCTTGCGCAGCAATTAGGCGTGAGCGATCAGACCGTTCAGAACTGGAAGAACGGACAGAAAGTATCCAAAGCATATAAAATTGCCATCTCAACAGTACTCAATAAAGACTATTACCAGCTCTGGAAGTATTAGCCGATTTGCGTTTCTAACAATTTCGTTGTAACTTTGGTCAAGTTAGTTGAATAAACAATGACCAAGGAGGTATAAAATGGCACGTTTTAGAGCAACAGTTCAGGGCAACCGCAGCGAGGCTTCGAGACTCGGATATAATAATATCAAGTCAAGGACTAATGGATGGGGTCTGGGTGTCGAGGTGCACGGCTATATTAATGATAACGGAGAAGATGCCTTCGAGGTCACGCTCACAAGTGGGAGTGGGGCAGATGGTAAAACCAAACCTCTGGGACAGTTCACCAGAAAGGACTTGAAATGAGACAAGCAAATGGGCTATTTCTGAGCGTGCATCGTGGTAATGACCGCGTATGCAAAACCTGTGAGAGAGAACAGTACCTTTTTTGCTGGGACTTTTCCAATGACTACAAGGAATACATTAAAGAAGGTGGTGCGCTTTCACCAGATATGTGGAACGAACGTAACATTGAGTTGGAGCAGGAATCAAATGAGTAACAATACAATAAACAACGCCCACGCCGACATTGAGGCTATGGATATGATGAAAGACGACCTTTACGCAGATGGAGAAAAAACAAACCAATCCATCGTAAAACTCCTCTACAACACATTAAAAGGGGATTTGGAGCAAGGCAAGGAAACAGTTTTTAATGAAGGTCGGCAAATCGAATGGACTACCCTCGTCGCGGAAAAACTATCCGAGCAAGGTTACACAGTCCCGGAAAAAGTCAATGAGTGAGACATATCTATTGCTGACAACGGTAATTCTGATAATCGCTTTTTTTAGGGAGGTGACAAATGGAAAATAAGCCAATGGAAATATTGGACGATATGGACAAGCTCGTCGAGCATCTCGGGCAGGCAAGGGAACATCTATTAAAGACGGGCTTGATAAGGGAGGCGACTAAGGATGATCGGTTTTGCGAGACCTGCGGCAGCTTGCTCGGGATAGCCTGCGGCGAAGCCGAGCCTGATTATGACGAAAACCATTGCTCAGAGGGGTGCCACAATGGATAATGTAATATGCCGCGGATGTGGGAAAGACAGTAGTGAGCCCGTTGCGAAGTCCTTTGATGGGGAGACTATGCACTATCATCACCATTGGATTCGATACGATCATTACGGTATCCAGACAGGGATGTATTGCGATAAATGCTACAACTCGAATGATTCGTCGCTCTATCCGTACCGTAAGGACGACTATTACGACCCAGCCTATGCGGGTGAAATGCTCGAGGAGGAGGATTGGTAAACATGATAGAATCTAAAGAACCGATGTTCACGCTTGAAGTTGAAAACTCGCCGACAGGGCGTGAGTTATGTTGGGTATGGATACGAGATAGGGCTGGGATTTGTATTGCGATTAATGACACGGGTGTTAATTACAGTCACACGGAGCTCGAAAAAAAGGGTATCACAATTACGGTTTCTCCCAACTCGGAGGTTAGGTGGACAGAGAATGTTGGGGATTTTTTTGTGGACTATGAGGACTTATTTTATGATCAGCATAGCCCAAGACCCTATATTTGTGAGGAAGATTATGGGGTCGAAGAAAGGGCGTTGAAGAATGATGGTGTTGACCCACTTTCTGATGATGGATATCGCTTGATAAAGGGTTCGTGGGAGAAGATTGATGATGGGTAAGTGCGAACTATGTGGGGCGAATCCCTGTACCTGTGTGCAGCGGGTGAGCGAGGAGCCAAGACCGCCCCTAATTCAGCAACTTCAAGCGCAGCTTAAAGAGGCGGAGAAGGTGTTAAAAGCAATTAAAAACACGTCTCAACACGTCCAACCAACCTATCTGGTTGAACTATCAAGAGAATACTTCAAAACCTATGGAGGTAAAAATGGTAATCTATGAAATAGTGGCAAATATATTCATTCTGGGGATGTCCTTAATACTGATCGCGGTCGGCGCACTCATCGTCTATGTGGTGATTAAAATCTTGGTTGAGGATTGGCGGTGAGGTTAAAAAAGTTAAAAAAACGGTTGAGCTACAAACAACTACGGAGGAGAGATGCCAAAATTAAACAGAGACGGGACAAACGGAATGGGGAAACTGTTGAACACTCTGATGAAGGAGTCACGCAGCCTGTGGAAAGAAAAGAACAAGTTAAACGGGGTGCTGTGGAGTATCTACGGGAACTGTCAATGCGCCATTTCAAACATCGAAGATCACAAAGCACTTGAGGTGTTGGAGATGATCTCTAAAAAATGCGAGAACGTTATCTATGAAAAGAATGATCCTACTACTTGACGAGCAAGAAACAATTACCCTTAAAAGATGCCTGTCTATATTCATAGAGCAGGTTAAAGAAAAGATGCTTGTTGCTGACGAGGTGGAGGTTCAGACGGCACTCAACATTTGGGATGCCGTTGTTGAGGTTGAGACAAAGAGTGTAGAGGAAGTAATGAAGGAAATAAACCAGATAACAAAGGAGGCAGCGAATGAAAGCCGCGGAACAAACAGCCCGCACGAACCAAGAACGACTTATGAAAGAGATGAACCAGCTTAAAAAAGAAAATAATGACCTTAAATATCGTCTCAGAACAGGGTTTATCTGTTCCTGTGGTAAGTGGGTTAAAATGACAATAGAAGATATGCGTAAGCACGGGATCACTCCCTACTACGGGGACAAGCCTTGAGCGATAATAAAATCCACGAAATCTGGGACATTACCTATGAGGTGGATTGTGAGTGGTTCGTCCAGTATGACTCAGAACTCAGTTTTAAGGATGCTATTAGAAACATTATCCGCACCGTCAATGGGGATCGGGACGACCTTCTTAATGATGGAAGAAACCCAAACCTGTTGGACTTAAAAGTGGTGGACAGTCACGGCAAATTCGTAAGGAGTGATTTGAACAAAGCACGAAAACTTCTGAAGACCCTATACAGGGGCAAGTTAAATAAACACGGTAAATCAAGAATAGGAGGTAAGAATGAAGTTATTAATCATTAGCAAAAAGACCATCGACCAACCTTTCCCGGTCAAGATCGAGAAGTTGGGCGAGAAAGAGGTCAACCAGTGGGGACGGGATGAGTACCCGTATAATGTGGTCTACCGGGGGGAGCAGAGAAAGCTGCCCGCCAGCCAAGCCCTTCACTCGAAACTCTCAATGTTCCCGGTTGGTTCGGAAGTTGTTATTACGATGACAACCTTCGGTGACGGCGTAACGTGGGACGTGTCGAAATCAGATGATAAGTCATTCACCGAAGAGTATAAAGCACCCGATTGGGATAAGATCGCCGAAGGTAAGGTTAGGCACGGGTTCGCCATTGAAGCCTACAAACTCGGCTATAACCTCGATCAATCAACAATAGATAAGATCAATGCGTGGGTACACTATGTAATGATTGGGGAAGTACCGACCCATACGGAAGAGCTCCCTTTTTGAAGATAAACAAATGGGACTCTATCTTTTCAAAGATCATCCGAACGCGGGACAAGTGGAGTTGTGTAAGGTGCAGGAAGAAGTTCACAAACCCTACCTCGGGCTTGCACAACTCCCACTATTTTGGGAGATCAAGATACTCAACAAGGTTTGATGATGATAATTGTGATGCCCTGTGTTACGGCTGCCATCAATATTGGGGGTCAACTGACAGAGAGGGGTACAGGGCTTTTAAGATTAAACAGTTGGGAGAGAATAGATTCAACGCCTTACAGGTTAGAGCGAGTCAATTAGTGAAACGGAGAGACTATCAAAACGACTTGGTCTACAAAGGATTTCAAATGAGGTTGAAAGAACTTGAAAACAAATCTTGAGGAGTTCTCAAGGTAATCGAAAACCGCCCGATATGATGTTATGTCTACTTGTAGCAGGTCGAGCATATCACAAGGGTATCAATAGGAGGTTAAGTTATGCTAACTTCCATCAATAAGATCGCCGGACAGTACACCCGCAGGACGACAGCAGCGACGATGTCTGACCTTACGGTTGGTGTTCATAAGGGCAACCTTTCCAAGAAAACGGGGGTGAGAACACATATTCTCACATTCCGTCTTTCGACTGCGCTTATGAAGATGGCGGGATTCCTATCAGGGGATAGGGTTGAGATTCTGTTTGATGAAACAGACGGAACCGCAACAAGTGGAATAATCACTCGTAATGGAGACGGTTATTCATTAACCCCAACAGGGAGCAACTATGCAGGGAGCCGCAATGCCCCCGAACACGCACCTGTTGCTTCCAACGTAGGGTTTACCCTGCGCAAAGGGATGCCGTTTGTTTCCCAGACTGCTGGGGCTACGGAGCTCGAAACCGATCCCGGCAAGGTGAAGTTCACCTTCCCAGAGGGAACCACTATCTATAACGGATAGTCAGTTACGCGGGGCAGCTTGCGGGTTGCCCCGCCCCCCTTTGGGGTGTTTTCCAAGAATCTCTATAATATGAGCACTAAATAAAAGGCGGAAAAACATGAGTTACAATATAAAATTGAACGGGAGGGCATCGTTTGTGACCCCCCCCTCCTACGAAATTGAGTGGGAAGGGAGAAAGTGGGCAATGGACAAGGGCTGGAGAGCTGTCACAAAACTTGGGACGAGAAAGAGTCTTTCATTCGCTACTGTACAGCTTGATAAGGCGAAGAAGAAATATGCCATGGAGCCCCATAAAACAAAAAGGAACTACTTTAGCGTGTGGTCGTCTTATTTTAAAACCAGAGCAAAGCTGAGAAGCTCAACGTACAGTAGGGGTTGGAAGCGTTGAGTGGGTTTATCAAGCTACACAGGATGGTTAGGGATAATTGGATTTGGGAAAACCCAGACTACTTCAAGGCGTGGGTTGATATTATCCTTGAGGTCAACTACAAATCCAAGAGCGTTAGGATCGGGAACAAAATACTCACTTGTGAGAGGGGGCAGTCAGTCAACTCTCTCGACACTTGGGCTAATAGATGGGGGTGGCACAAGTCTAAGGTGAGGCGGTTTTTCAGTCTGCTCGAACAAGACAATATGATCGTTACAAAATCCGAAACGCAGACGACACGCCTAACTGTCTGTAATTATGGAGCTTACAACGATCCGTGGCACACAGATGAAACGAATGTGAAACGCAGACGACACGCAGCTGACACGCAGCTGACACCAACTAAAGAAGGTAAGAAGGTAATAAAGAAAGAAACAAAAGATATTGGAACACAAAAAAATAAGGTTAGATCGGAACAGATCAAGGAGATTATTCCTTTGTTAGATGATCTTCAGACAAAGTATCCACTTGTGAATGTTGCAGGCGAGTTTGATAAATGGCAGAATTATGTCTACGCCCACAATAAACTTTACAAACGATACCTGTCAGCATTTAAATATTGGCTGGGTAACGCCAAGTCGTTTAGCGGTAGTGAATCCACAGAGGATCAAATAAGGAGGATTAGAGGATGAGACAGCTATATGAAAAAGAACATTTGATTATGAGGCTCTTTGATGCTTTTGCAAAACCAAGAAAGGATGAACAGTTAGAGATTTACTTTCAATGGGCAGAGAACGTGGGTACAAGTCGCCTTGAAAAGACTGTGAATTGGGCAATAGCACACGAAGAGAGGTTCCCAACCATCTCCCGACTTAATGGGATCGTGAAAGCCCAGAAAAAGGTAGTCTCTGAACAATACCGGGACGAATGTTACTTCTGTGGATCAACAGGTGTTGTCCCGGTGCTTCACGAACCAGACCTCGTATCGGGTGTGTATCATATTAGAATGATGTCTTGCAAGTGCAGCTTGGGCTTAACCGCTGGAGTCCCACCATATTTTAAGAAGTTTCCAACTTTACAGTTTTCTGTTATAGGAAATTTCTCTGGAAACTACCCCCAATATGTTGACTCTTTAAAACGCGATAAGAACGAGGCGTTACGCGGAGACGATACTTATATCGAAAAATGAATAAAAACGCCTTAGAATCGCAGTTTGAGCCATATTTCCGCACCATATTGACCCCTGCTACCAACTCTAAGGCTATGTTTGTATATTATTGATGGATGAAGGAGAAACTTATGAACCATGATAGTCCATACAATATTTGGAATAGATGGCTTGAGACTTATGTTGAAGACTTGAAAGACACAGGTGGTGGCAAGGTGTCGGGAAGGTGTCCCAGCCCCGATCATCCCGACCTCCGCCCTTCATTTAGCGCAAGCAGGGATGAATATTGGTATAATTGTTTTAGTTGTGGGGTTAAAGGCAACGCCGTTCAATTCGCAAAAATGCTGAATCTGGATTACAATATATTTAACGGCTTTGATTTTGCGTTGGGAACCTATACCGCGGTCAATACAAACAATCATACTACCACCGATCGGGTTGTCCCTAAAACAAAAAAGAAAAAAGCGGGGACTCCGCCAAATTTTCATATTGAGTTTAAGCACGTTAGAGGAAACATGGGTATGATACGACCTGTATGTTATTCATGTAAAAAAATCCTTAAAACGCATGAAGAGGGTGTATTTATTTGGACTCCAGAGCAAGAAAACGCCACCATACTGGTGCATAAGGGCGATTGCGACAGACGAGTTGTGCTGGTTGACCAAGACGGGGAGCCCATCGTGGACGAAAGCATCTATGGGGACAAGAGCTATCGCAACTTAGAATATTCTTGGGAAACAAGAGGAATTTTTAAGACATACAGAAAAGGTCGAGGAAAGTGGAAAAATCAGACGGTTGATTTTTATTGAACAAAATCAAAGGAATGATAGATGAAGGTAATGTATAGAGTCAAAGATCGCACCTCTATTGAAAAATCAGAACAAATAAAAGTGTGTAAAAAATGTGGGTCTTCCAGCATTATTGAGATTAGACATTGGCATGCCAACCAAATGGTTGACTTTGACAAAAAAGAAAAAATAATGACACAGGGATACGCCATGTGTGAGGGTTGTCGTCACTATGACGATATGGAGTACCTGACCTTAGAAAAAGATGTTTCGGAGTATATAAAACCAACAAAACAGGTACAAGAAAAAGCGTAGACAATGAGAGTAACAGAGTATTTTGCCTATATCAATAGAATGGTCGATAATGATAAGCTGTTTTCCCACCTCACGGTAACGAAAGCCATAAAGAAAGATCGCAAAAACCTCGACAAGCTAAAAAGAAAGGCAAAAAAGAGTTGATTTTTATTGAACAAAATCAAAGGGCGGTTCGATTTGTACACCCAACCTCCAAAGCTGACCCTAACACGGATCGCCCTTCCCATTTTTAATGTATAATAAAGGCAACAACAAACGGATTCTTGATTACTTCGCCAACCGATTAGATATTGGTAATGTGAAGTTTGGCAAGGAAATGCCTGTGGATGAGACTTATGATTCTGAAGATGCGCTTGAAGAAGCGATTGATCTTGCCGCCTATCTCATATCGCACCTGTTTTATTTGAAAGATAAAAACGATAAGGAGGACTATGATGGCTAAGGAAACAGAGAAAGTAGATGTGGGTTTTATGTTTGGTGAGATGGATCATCTTGAGGAGACGGTTAAGGTTTTGAGCAAAAGAACCTTTCACGAAGATCGGAGGCTTAATGACCAGATCGAAGCCCTGTGGGATGCCATTCACATTATACGCAAGGCAATTCCATCCATAGCAGAAAAATTAGACGTGTTTGGACGCTATAACCCAGACTTGAGGGTAGATAAGTAGGAGGACAACGAATGAATTGGTTTTTACTTGGACTTATGCTCGGTTGCCCACTTGGAGTGCTTGGATGGATGATGAAGCGGAAAAAAGAGCAAAGAGCGAGAAAGAAACTCTATGCTGACTTTTTAGATTATTTGGAACAAACTTCAGAGCCCACTCTCAAGTTGGATGATCTGCATGCCATCTATTCAAAACAAAAAGAGATAGAAAAGCCGGGAAAAGATTTACAGAAGTGGGCGGATAGCTGCTAACCGTGCCTATCTTTGATTATAAATGCAATAAATGTGCAGGGGTGTGGGAGGAAATAGTGATTCGGGATGAAAAGGTCGAATGTCCCGAGTGTGGGTCAAAACGTGTAACAAAACTAATGGGAGCATCGCATTTCCGTATAGATGATGTGATGTCAGACACAAAGTTGAGGGAGGAATTTCCGGACGAATAATTGTTTATAGAACCCAGCGTTGATCCCTGTCCTATGTGCGGGCATACCGAAGGTTATTTTGACGAAGTCTCGGAAGAGGCGAGGAAAATGAACGATAGGGTGTTCTATTTCAAGTTGGGAAGAAAAAGTATTAATACATTTTCAAAGAGGGAGAACGAAATTTTTGATATAAGGGGTCTTACGAACCCAGAAACATCGTCACGCTATACTTGGAAGGAGATAGGGGAGAACCTCGGAATCCACAGGGAAACGGCTCGTACACACTATATGAGGGCGATGGACAAGGTCGATACAATGATGAGCGACGACCTATAATTCTTCTTTAATCGAGATTTGTACCGAGTACCGCTGGTACGAAACTTCCTGTATATTAAAGTTTGATGTAAACCGACCGTAGTAAAAGGTCGGTGTTGCCGAATCAGAATTAACTGTAAAGTATAATGGGAACCTGTCCCCGTCCGTGATCTGGAACATTGTCTCAAAGTTAGTCTTATCCGAGTCCTCAATGAAGTTCCAGTTCATGTCCCACGTTCGCTGCCTACCGTGCCTTTTAACGGAATAGGTCTGCCCGCTGTGAGATTTCATTAACTGGACACCCTCGAAGTTGCTCCCGAAGGAAACGCCCACTTCCGGGTTGAAAGGGGTAGTAAAAGCCGTACCCATCGTAATCTCGCCAATGGTTATATCTGCCGCATAATTAGATGTTGAAGCCCTGTCTAAATGCAATCTTCTATAGGGGCTATCTGCGTTTGATGAACTTGTTGTCATGACAGTTATTCCATCCGCTATGGGATCGGTAATAATACTTGAGCCTACCGTACAGGCGGCGGTGGCACTTCCAAGTGTTCCAGAAACAGCGGAAGACAATCCCACTAAATCACCAGCACCACTGAGATCACCCGATCTTATCTCAATCGCCGACCCACCCGCTGTTGCTGTATCCAAATTGTGATTGTCTACTATAAGAA
>Ga0114905_1001461_pt1 | contig 12940 bp, 10 predicted proteins | sample MalvireepMed_b05_FD_83499 | JGI IMG/M metagenome (GOLD analysis project Ga0114905, IMG submission 83499) | Marine viral communities from the Global Malaspina Expedition - Malaspina viral metaG DeepMed_b05 | ecosystem: Environmental > Aquatic > Marine > Oceanic | place: Mediterranean Sea...
ATCACGCTGCGCCTGCCCACGAACTCATTAGCTCTAGCATCAGGGAGTATCGCCTTGAACAAGCGATTCACGTCTCCAGAGAGGTTCAGATACGCTTTCTTGGTGGCGTCATCGACCAATACAGCTTCTACAGCGTCATCAACCAACTGGAAGGCCATGAATGTGTCGGCTGCCACAATAGCGGCAACTTCGACTTTCAACCCAGCCAAGAACTCCTCAGTGGTCGCAATCGCCGCATCCAACGCTTCTACCAACCGGGCTTTGTCCAAGACGGGGCTGTCGCCAGAACCTCCGCCCTGGCCATAAATGGCCAATGCTCGCTGTAAGTCGGTGAACACACCGACGTAATCAACAATCAGACCATTGACCTTGTCGCCGAAGACTCTGTTTGCCCTGGCAATGGTCTGCATCAGCGTGTGGTTCTTCATGGGCTTGTCAATGTAGATGGTGGAACAACTTGGCACATCGAAGCCGGTCATCCACATGCCGCAGACGAAAGCTATTCGGAATGGGTCGTCTGGGGCTTTGAATTTCTCATCTAGCTTTTCGGCCACCATCCGTTGCCGGTGAGGTCTTAGTTCAGGTCCTTCGTTCTGGGATTGGGACACTACCACTGCCATGTCGGTCTCAGCCATGTAAGCTATCTGGTCGTCTAGGGCTACCCTGTCCAATGGGTGTGATGCTTTAGACCTCCTTGCTTTGAGGTCATCCAAGAATGCGGCCCAATGCTTCTTCACAAGGTCGTACATACGGACAGCGGTGATTTTGTCGATGGCCACGACCATCGCTTTCCCTTGGAACCCGCGGCCCATGAAGTGGGCCACTAGGTTCTTGGCTATGGTTTCCAGACGGTCTTCCCGGGTAATCAGGTGGTACTGCCTTGAGAATTGCTGGGCTACCTTCTGTTCTTGCTCCTCATCAAGCTCCGCATCCTCTATGAGCTCGTGCATGTCGTCATCCAGGTCTTCGTTGGTAAGCTGTAATTCTGGGATGCGGTTCTCGTAGTACAGAGGGACGGTGGCGTTGTCCTCGATGGACTGCTTAAAGTCGTAGACGCTTACGTAGTCCCCAAAGACGTCCTTGGTGCGTTCTTCGCCAACTATCAATGGCGTACCGGTGAACGCTAGGAAAGAGGCGTTGGGCAAGGCGTTCCGCATGTTGTTGGCCAGGGTGTCGTACTGGCTCCGGTGGGCCTCGTCAGTGATGACGATGATGTCCGAACGTTCAGAGAGCACCGGGTGCTGTTGCCCAGGTTCGGTGCGGAACTTGTGTATCAACGAGAAGACGAGCCGGTGGTCTTCAGATAGGAGTTGTCTGAGATGTGCTGACGTCGACGCCTGGGTGTAATCCTCGGTGACCACACCAGCGTCGGTGAAATTGTCGTATATCTGGTTGTCCAGTTCCTGTCGGTCGGTCACTATTACGAACGACCAGTTGCCAGGAATCTTACGCAGCACCTTCTGGGAGAAGAAAATCATGGAGTAGCTCTTGCCACTTCCCTGCGTGTGCCAGAATACTCCCAATTTCCCTTTGTTGTTCTCGATGGCACGAAGAGCTTCCACGGCATTATTAACGCCTAGGTACTGGTGGTTCTTTGCGACCAGTTTTATCGGTGCACCCCTGACACCTACGAAGAGAGTAAAATTCTCAATCAGGTCTAGGAGGCGCGCTTTATCGCATGTACCCCTGACGGTGGTTTCTAGAGACAGTTTCTTTTCTTCATTCTCGGACTCTATCTTCGACCACTCGGCGAAGTGCTCCCACTGGGAACTGATAGTGCCGATACGGCTCTCACTGCCGTTCGAAAGTAAGACCAAAGTGTTGTACCAGAACAGGTGGGGGATGGTGTTCTTGTAGTCACTTAGATTGTCTTTATAGGCATTGATTACCTGGTTGTGGGCCGACTTGAGTTCGATGAACACGATAGGAAGCCCGTTCACGAACCCCAATAAGTCAGGGATTTTCTTGCCCAGGTCTCCGGCAACGACGAATTGGCTAGCTAAGAAGAAATCATTGTTCCCAGGAATGTCCCAATCGATGACCTTTAGGCTCTCACCTCTGATGCTGCCATTAGGCTCCCGGACCTGCACCCGAACACCATCTTTGATGAGCTGGTGGACTTCCTGGTTGGCGATGACTGCATTGAGTGCGCTTCGGTCTTTGGTGAGTTCCTCGATTGCAGTTTCTAAAGAAGTTACATCCGCCTGTGGATTCAACCTCTCAAGCGATGCCTTAAGTTTCTCCACAAGGACTACTTCTCGCTGGGTCTTCCTGCCCAACGACGAAGTATCCCCAGACCATTCCTGTTTGCAGTGAAACGCCTCGTAACCCAGGCTCTCAAAAAGAACCATGGCCGCTTCTTCTAGGGCGTTTTCGCTGAACTTGTACATGTTCCTACGCCAACGCTATATCCAGTTCTTCTACGTCTAGTTCCCCTGATATCAGCTTGGGGAGGAGCAGGTCTCGGGTCTGGCGGAGGTTTTGAGATGCTACAACGAGATTATCTAATTCCTTGGTAATCGGGTTAATAATTTGTCGATGGCTATCAAACACATCTTGTGGCGGTATGGTTATATTCAAGCGGACGATGCCACGAACATTTAGGCTACCCATTATGGTTCCTGAGTCTTGTTTCAGTCGGACTTCGTCCTCGAAATGGGAGGATTGTAAATACGAGTTCAAAAATTCGGGAGGTATGTCACGGGGCCGGACTCCAGTCATATTTCTGCCCAAAGCCGCTTTAATTCCACTAGGGATTCTTGCAACGGCACCAATCCTTCCGACGTTTGTGATTACGCAATCTCCCCCACGCAATTCAATTCTACTAGTCCATCGCACGTAGTCTGACTCGTTAATTTGGTACTTTTTGGACAGGTCAAGTTTACCGGCTTCTCCGATATTCCAAACTTGAAGAAGCATGCCGGCGAATAACTCACTATCAAATTCCTCATCAGGCTTTTTACTGTGTAAACAATCGACTACTTCTGCTACATCTGATAAACATTTGGTTTCCCACCCTTCTGGAATCTCCCCCAACTTTGAGTCCACCATCTTGACGTTCTCATGCCCGGGGAATCGGTAGTTTACGAACCACTCCCGGTAGATGGACTGGGCCATCTCCTCCAGTATCTTTATCCGCCGTTCGTTGTTCTCTATCAGGTCATCGTAAGCCGATAGGACTGAGGCTATCTTCTTCTGGTTGGGGAGTGAAGGATGAGGGACTGTGACCTCCATGAGAGCACTTCCTCGTATTCCAGATACATTTGTGCCTGTGGTAATAGATTGGGTTATAGCTTTGCCAATTGATGAGCTAAACAAATAAAAATAATAGAGTGGGAAGGCTATCGTTTGATTGAGCCTAGCCATGATAATCGATGATTCAAAAGTAAGGTCACGGTCGATATCACCAATTATTGAAACCTTCCCAGAACCTGCTAATTGAACTGAACGTCTGGCAAACAGTAAGTCTCCACAAACCAATAGGAATCTAGCCTTTTCTGAATCAGTTAGCTCTAGCGATTTCATGGATTGGTCAACAATACGGTCGTAGGCGAAGAGTTCACCCATATTAACGATATCTACACCAGACCCATGTTGGTCTTTGGGTTTGTATACCCCATTTCGGACTGGGTGTAACAGTAATTCTTTTAGTAATACCTCAGTCATTGTTATTTGCCCAACAGCAAGGCGATATTGCTGGAAATTTTCTGTTCCAACTCACTAGCATAGGCGTTCAACTGCTCTAGCTCATCATTCAACTCGGTCAGGCGCTCATTGAAATCGAAGTCATCTTCTTCTCTATCTGCAACACCGACGTACCTACCCGGGTTTAGCGAATACCCTTGGGCCTCTATCTCGTCGATAGTAGCGACCTTACAAAGACCAGCCACGTCCTGGTAAATAAGGTCGGGGAAGTTCTCAATCATGAGGTCATCACTTCCCATCGTGTCCTCTATCTCTTGGCCCCGGTAAAGCCTCACTATGTTCGCTATGAACTCTATCTGCTCGGGTCTGAACTCACGGTGCGCCCTATCTACCTGTTCAAAGATGTTGCGGGCATCTATGAAGAGGACTTTGTCTTTCCTATCTGTCTCCCGCTTCCCTTTGTCGAAGAACCACAGTGTGCAGGGAAGTGTCACATTGACGAAGAAGTTGGAGCCGATGGCCACCATCACATCAACGCTCCCGTCATCGACCATCTGCTTCCTGATTTCCTGCTCCGACTGCCTAGCGTCAGATGCGGAGTTCGCCATGACGAAGCCAGCTCTTCCAGTATCGTTCAAAGCCGACCAGAATATCTGCATCCAGACATAGTTGCCGTTATCTGGCCTTGGCATCCCGAATGGGAATCTGGGGTCATCAGAGATGCGGTCTTTATCTACTCCATTGACGTTGAACGGAGGATTGGCCATCAGGAAGTCGAACTTCCCGACACTGTCATGGGCATCTTCGTAGTAGCTGTTGCCTTGCCGGATGTCGCCAGACAGACCGTGGACAGCTAGACTCATCCTTCCTAGGCGTACAGTTTCGGCTACGTTCTCCTGCCCATATATGGAGATATCTGTGGAGGGATTCCGCTGATGCCTCTTTATGAATTCGGAACTCTGTACAAACATACCGGCAGAGCCAGAAGCTGGGTCGAATATCCTACCGCTGTAAGGTTCGATAATCTCCACTATCAGCTTAACTATCGACGTTGGAGTGTAGAACTCGCCGCCGCGCTGACCTTCAGAGATGGCGAACTTGCCTAAGAAATATTCGTAGATACGTCCGAATACATCTCCTTCGATGTCCATGGGAATCTCCCAGAACGTTCGGAGTAGAGTAGCCAAAGTGGGGTTCGTTACGCGGCTGTAATCTCGTGGGAGGATTCCTCTTAGGTCAGTGTTCTCGTTCTCGATGGCCTCCATCGCATCGCTAACAGCTCTCCCGAGGTCCGCCCCTTCTGGCAATTGAAGCAGGTGGTCGTACCTTGCTTCTGTCGGAAGGTATATCGTGTTCAGTGCTACGTAGTCATCCCTCCCGATAGTTCTTCGGGAAGACTCACTCTGTTGGCCTTCCAACTGCGCTTGGACTGCAGTGAACTTGTGGTCTACGAAACGTAGGAAGACTAGGCCGAGCACAGGTGATTTGTATTCGGCGGAGGTGAGTTCCGAATTGGCCCTGAGACTGTCGGCCACAGACCATAATCTAGTCTCTAGTTCCTGTGTCGACAGCGTCATTCGGACTCCTCAGTAAAACCGGGTGGGTGATTGGTCATCTCCGGCTATATTACTGCCGCCCGTTGAGGATGTCTAAATGCAGTTCTGTGGATTCTTCAATTCTTCTATCCGCTTCTGTATCAGGTACGCTAAATCGGAGTCTCGAGATATCAGGTCAAGAATGGGTTCACTGGAAGGGGCTTTTTTCGAGAGTTCCGTTGCAGCCCACTGTTTCGCAGATTCCATAATGACCAAATCGGCATCCACTGGGCCTGATGGTGCTTCCATCGCGCCGTAGATTCCAACTGCTTTCAACACCTCGATTGCCGCCTTGCTGTCACCCGCATCTAGTGCCGTTTCAATAGCATCTACAGCTTTCGTAGTGAGAGCCCGTAGCCGGTCTCCGTTTGCTCCCCACAACTGTTTACGCTGTTTATTCAGCTCTGCTGCGAAGTAGGGATTCTCGTTCCTCCAACGATTGACCGTTTCACGTGCGACACCGACAGCCTTGGCCGTCTCCTGGTCTGTCTTGCCGAGAACAAGTATGTCTATGGCGTTCAGTTGCTCCACGGACAATTTGTCTCCGTGGCCTTCGTGTGAGGAATTGTTATTTTTTGTGACAGGCATACATTCAAGCTCCTCCCGGTTTTCCGTGTGCTTTTGTCCATGGCTTTGTCTATTTCTCCGGTTCTAGCATTGTGCTAGGCATGGATTTCCTAGATTTGCGAGGGTTATCTGTCCGTCGCTGTGCCTGGAGATTGTTTCGCACCACCAAATGCGAACTCCATCAGCGCACGGAGCATTACCGATTACTTTCATGGTGACGTGATGACATGAAAGCAGTCGTTTCTGCAAAGTCGAAACATTACCACCTATAGAGAGGTTTCCGGAAAAGGCGTTTTTCATGTCACCCTCCTGCCTTTTTTCAACGCCCTTCACCTGTATTCCTATAATATCTCCCTGATTTTCTCGCGTCCTTGCCGTGCGCTGGAAACCCTTCTGGGTCAACATCCTGCCCAGCCATCACCCGTCGACATCCATCAAAACCAACTGTGCGACTACCCCGGGCGACATCGAGGCACAGCAGCCAAGACATGGGAAGCCATCGGGGCAGTGTCCGTCTTGGCCATAGATGCAGCCGACGTACTCATGGTCCAGCCGCAATATCTGGTCAAGGTCCCACCAGCCGTTCCAGACTCTAGAAAACTCCTCATCCGTTGCGGCACTAGGGTCACCGGAAAGCCATCGGTTGTGCTGGTCCACGAGCCATCTCTGGCCTTCTTGGAGACGACCCACAACGGCATGCGAATCTTTGGAGGGAGAAACTAGCGCACTTATCAGCTCAGGCTTGTGTTCCCGAATTTCCTCTATTAGGGCCGGTGGCACCAATGTGCCCGGCTCCAGCAGTATCATTAAGCCGTCCGAGTGGACGGAAACACCAAGGTTGTCAAGGCGGGTAAGAATTTCGGCGCTGGTCATCTAAACCCTCCGGATATCACGTTCGGGCGCATTTTCAGAGGGTGGGTGTGAAACCCCTGAAACCCCTGAAACCACTGGTTCCATGCCTATATTATCCACTTGGTTTGCTGATGGCATAACTTGGTTTTCAGTCGAAATCACGTGCATAGCGGAAGCGTTCACAGGCTCAGAAGACGGGGTTTCAGTGGTTTCAGTGGTTTGTTCGGTGCCCCCTTCGCGCTTTTGTTCAAGTCTGTATTGATGGCTCCCTGTGCCTGATGCCTCTCCTGCGTGACGAATTCGATATCCGCCATACACCTTGTCTCTCAGACGCCGGAGTTCGTTGCCCCATCGTTGTTGCGCCGAGATATCGGATTTACCCGCCCATATTCGGAGGCACAGGTTGGAGTCCTTGGCCACCTGGAGCAAAGATTTGGCGGTTATTGGCCTCTCTCCGTGAACCGCCCACCATGCCTCACACAGTGATTTCAATTCCACCGTGTCAGAGTCAGCTACGGCGTATAGCGTTTCTCGGTTGCCTAGGAAACCCTCTACACCCGCCACTTCCAGAATCCCACCCATGACATCTACGTAGGACTCAAACCGGCCAAGGGTTCCCTTCCCTGTATAACGGGGCATCCCGGCGTTAACCCATGCCATGATGATTGAGATACAAGCACTGACCAGTCGTTCCCTGTTGGCGAACGACCATTGTGCTAGCTGTGGATGCCTGAAGCCCACCCGGCTCTCGGGCCGTTCTTCACCGGAATCGAGGCGGATAGGTAATATTCGGCGCCCCATTTCATCGGAGACGCCAACGTTATTCCCGGTGGATACCCAGGTCGCCGTGTTGGGTGCCTGTACCATTTCTGACTTTCCGAGCCATCTACCTAGCCAGTTCGTTGTCGTGAGGACGGCTGCGAGCGTTGACGATTCCAGTACGGTAACGTTGTCCATAACGATGAGAGGACGCCCTTCAACAAGAGTGGCGGTAATTCGCTTCTCAAGCTCGTCCTCTTCTCTCGGCAAGACCATTACATCTGGGGTGTGGCCAAGCGTCACAATGGATATAACCTCCATCGCCAACCCTTTTCCGTTGCCGCGTGCAGGCGCATCAATCAGGTAAAGTGGCGTCGGCCCATAAATCATCGCCCGAGAAAATCCTTGAAGAAGCAGTGCTAATATGTGCGCTTTGCTCCCAGGGTCAGGAAACGGGAAATCACCGAGCAGGTCTTCCAGCAGAATATATCTAGCCTCCTCCAACGGCATGTCGCTTCTGATGCCCTCAAGACCGAATAACGTCATATATAGTCCGCTTTCTGGGTCATAGCCGTTGCGGTTCAACAATCTCCCGTCTTGAAGGAAAACTGGGGCGGAATGAAACCCCTGTAACCACGGAAACCCTGGATTCGGTAGAGACAAGATGTCTGCAATAACGTCACCGGGCGGCCGAGCAGGGATTTCGTTCCCATTGGCCAGCTTTACATAGTCAATGCGGCGGTCAAGAATCCCTCGCAAAGAAATGGCATCTAGCGCTTGGGCTGACATGCCTGTACCTGTCCGGAGCCTGACCAGCTTGTCCCCACGCTGATACACCTCGGGTTTATCGCCACTGGTCTTTATAAGGGCGCCGATTGACGCATCGGCTATCTCCCACATTCGGCTGCCCGTGATATTGATTACCGGTTTTTCGGGCTCTTCATCTTCAGGTATCCATTCATCGGCCTCGGCGGCCAGCCGTTTAAGACCTTCAACGGTTCCAACCTCGTCCAGCCAGTCGGAGACATCACCGCCTTCATTTATGTCCGGCAGGTACAACACTTGAACGCTTCGGGCTTCATCGTGCGTAGACTGGGCGATAGACAGAGCGTGTTTAAGGCCCGGTTCATCGTTGTCCGCGATAATCACTACGGGACGGTCATTGACGTGCTCGCGATATCTTGGCTCCCACTTCCCTGCTCCTCCGCTGTTACAGGTGGCGACGAACCCCAATGAACGCAGACGGTCTACATCTTTTTCCCCTTCGACGATGAAAACTTTTGCAGTTGGGTCTGCCGCGATTAGTTCAGGGAAGCGATATAGCAGCGGTTTTATCTTTGGACATGTGCACTTTTCCGGGTCGCCGCCGAGATTCCAGACCAACCCGCCTCGCTTGCCAGGGCAGGAGTGGCGTTGGAGGAAGTTCTTGGGGTTGGCCTTCCGGACGACCTCGTAGACCAAGTGACTGTCAGCGTCGCGATACGGATAGACGATATCGTTACTTGCCATGGCGCACCCCACAGGCACAGAGACCGGTAAGGCGGTGTAAGTACGACGGAGGGGTAGTTCTCTCGTCTAGGGCCAACGAACCGGCGTACTGCTCCCTGGAACACCTGGCCCATCGTCCATCCTGAGAGATGAAGCCGGTACAGCGGATGCCTTGGCCTTGGGGTAGCGCGGGATGGCCTTTGCAGATTGGACATGGGTTCTGGGCTGTGTAGCGATTAACCGGCGGCATTACCGGTCTCCGTGACCACACCTGAGTTTCCATCGAGAAACCGCTCCAAAGCCTGTTTACTCACAACAATGCGGCGCCCGAGGCGCAGAGCACCTGGTAGCTTGCCCTGGGCAGCCAAGTCATAGGCAGTCTGTCGACCAATACCTAACAATTTCGCTGCTTGCTTGACTGACATTGTCGCCGCGACTTCATTTGCCGTATTCATTCGTCCACCTATATCCTTGAAATCTTGTTTGGACACCCTGCTTAAGCTACAATAGCAATGAGACTTGTCCTGTGTAAATATAGGACTAACCCCAGGACATTTGGAGATAAACATGGAGGAGTCCTCAATCAGTGGGATGTGGTGGCGGTACAGCGACTACCAGATTATAGAAACGCCTATGCCACAGAATCTGGCGCCTATTCTGTCAGACCAATTCCGCTACATACGACCGGCCCCAGGAGCTACTCTCGAAACATATGCTTTGAACGTCAGCGGCGGTGAAGTTGCGGACGACTCTGAATCCGTCACATACGAAGATATTTTGAATCTTGACCCGGAAAGCGAGCCTGAGGTGTTGGACTGGTGTCGGCGTTTCGGTTTGTTGGGGATACTACCGCAACGGACAATCTTGATGCGTCTCGCGCCTCGTTGGAGGCCCGTCGTCGATAACCGTGACCCATTGTTGTTTCCTGCTCAGACTAGCTACAGCCGCACACCTGTCGGTTGGCACCCCGTAAGTCACCTTACGATGCAGTCAGACGATTCAATTGTCATCACAATCGACGACGAAGACCGCATGGAGGATTGGAATGGCAGATTGGTGGACCCAGAGGAGACTATCCATTCCCCTCCCAGTGTAATCATTTCCCGACTGTTTTCCGGCGAACTTCAAGAGCGACGGTTGGGAGTGGCGATTGGCCGATATTTCCCCACTGTTGAGGGGGCCGATTTAGATACTTTTGAATACCCCATCCCTTTATCAGACCAGTTTTGGCACCTCTATGGCGAATCACTCGGTGAATTCCGTGCGGCCATCGGTCAGTTCGTTGACATGGTGGGAGGGCTGGGAAATCGAGGGCCACTGGAACAACTACCAGAGGATGCGTTGGGCGACCTGTCTCGGGCACGTGCTGAGCTGCATACCCTCACATCAGCGTCTACAGCCCTGGGTATAGATGAAGATGGTAGCTTTCTACCCAAGTGGGCCTTCAGCTCACTAATAGGGGCGTTTGGGTTCTCCGTCTGGCAAAGCCTTGTTGGTGGCAGTTCGGTGAAGCATTGCGCCCGGCCTAGATGCCGTAACGTTTTCTTAACAGCTCAATACAACCGGATTTACTGTTCACTTAAATGCACTCAGGCTGAGCAGAAGGCCCGGCAGCGGAGGAGAAAAAGGAATGAGTAGGCGTCAACAAATTCTACGAACATCGACTGAATAGGAGGAACCATGAGAGGCCACATCACCAAGCGGAGCAAGGATACATACTCAATCGTACTCGACCTGGGCCGAGACCCCAGCACCGGCAAGCGCAGGCAGCAGTGGGTGACGGTGAAGGGTACAAAGAAAGAGGCTGAGCGCAAGCTTGCGCAGCTCCAGCACCAGATTGATACCGGCGACTATGTGAAGCCCACTAACCTTACACTCTCAGAACATCTGCGCGACTGGCTTAGAGATTATGCCGTAACTGCGGTCCGTCCCCGGACGTATGAGGGGTACGCCATGATTGTTGAAAAACATTTGATACCAGGTCTTGGCCACATCGCGTTATCCCAGCTCCAACCCGCTCAGATTCAAAAGTACTATGCAAAGGCCCTCAAGGACGGACGCTACGACGGCAAAGGAGGGTTATCGGCCCGAACTGTCAAGCACCACCACCGAGTCCTATCTGAAGCCCTGGTCTACGCAGTTCGCATGAACCGGGTGGCTAGGAATGTTGCGCAGGCCGTAATCCCGCCCAAGCCAATCCGCAAAGAAATGAACACTCTTGATGAAGCTGGTGTGGACGCGTTATTGGGAGCGGCCAAGGTGACTCCTTATTACAGCCTCATCCACCTTGCCGTATACACCGGTCTACGCAGAAGTGAACTCCTTGGCTTGCGCTGGAAAGACGTTGACCTATACCTTGCCACGCTGAGTGTCACCCAGGTAATGCACAAACTTCAAGGCGGCAGGGTGGTATTCATGGAACCGAAGACGGCCTATAGTCGGAGGCAGGTCGCACTTACGCCTGACTCTGCAATTAATCTGCGCGGCCACAGGGACCAGCAAGAGCAGGAACGGTCAGCAATCGGCCTGGCCATTGACGGAGACAGTCTGGTGTTCTCAAGAATGGATGGCACTCCGCTGCCGCCGATAACGGTTAATCACGCGTTTGGGAGCATGAAACGAAAGGCGGGGCTATCAGGAATTCGATTGCATGATTTGCGGCATACCCACGCTACTCTGCTGATGAAACAAGGCGTCAACCCCAAGATAGTTCAAGAGCGACTGGGCCACAGTAGCATCGCTGTGACGATGGACATATACAGCCACGTGATGCCGGGATTACAAGAAGCTGCGGCACTGGGATTCGACAAAGGGTTGCGTAGGCACAATTATACCCATGGTATGGTGGGCACTCTGGATAGTGGTTAGCAAAATGTTAGCAAAACCCTAATTTTGGGCAAACAGAAGGCCCTCTGGATTCACACCAGTGGGCCTTAATCGTGCCTAATGTGGCGGAGAGAGTGGGATTCGAACCCACGATACAGTCGCCCGTATACCGGTTTTCGAGTGCGGTGCCTGATGTCGTGTCTTGTTCCGTTAGGCATAATTAAGTACGAATTTTCTAAATCGAATCGAAGAGCTTCATGCTTGGAGGCACGTCCTGTCATGTACCGTACGAATAGGTACGTTAGCAAAACCATTAGCAGAAATTGAACTGCGGTGGAGGCGCTGATATTGCCGACTGCATCTAGGATTCGTAGATAGACTTTCCTTCGCCTGAATACGCATCGTAAATGTGGCTATACACTTCGCTGCATTTAGTGTCGTAAACCTCTTTCTCATACTTCGGCGGCAACCCTGCATCCAGCGCGGTCTCTATCGTTACCCTGACGTCAGCATCCGTGTTTTGCCACTTCTTCCAGTCCAACACCAGCTTATCGGCCTTTAGGCTGTTGAGAAGCTCTCGGCAGACTTGTTTGATGTCCTCCGTCTCTTTCTCTGTGAGCTGCATGTCGGGCCGGGTCAGGATATCGAACAGAGCCAACTCCTCTTCCGTCAGGTTTTCCCTGATATGCCGTTGCTCTTCGTCGTTAAGCATCTGGGTGAAAGTGACCAATTCTTGAAAGATGATGTCCACATTCATTGAACCCGCGTTGTAGTCGTCTATTAGTTGTTGGAACCGCTCCATGAAATCAACCCGCGCCGGGTTCTGTTCCACCATCTTTGCCAGTGACCGGTCAATGGCCGACTTAAGCCGTTCCACTTCGGTGTTCTTCTTGCCTTTATCGAACCTGGCCTTCAGGGCACCGAAGTCAATCAGGCTCAGGTCTTTGATGTGGTCTTCAGCGTCCGCGCCAATTAAGTAGCCGTCAGTGGCAACAGAATCATTTAGCAGGGTTCCTACGCCCTTCATGAATTCACTGATGTCCACTGGGGCGGATTTGCTCCTAATCCGGCGTTCGATTTCCCGTATCACGCTGCGCCTGCCCACGAACTCATTAGCTCTAGCATCAGGGAGTATCGCCTTGAACAAGCGATTCACGTCTCCAGAGAGGTTCAGATACGCTTTCTTGGTGGCGTCATCGACCAATACA
>Ga0114905_1001465_pt1 | contig 12934 bp, 12 predicted proteins | sample MalvireepMed_b05_FD_83499 | JGI IMG/M metagenome (GOLD analysis project Ga0114905, IMG submission 83499) | Marine viral communities from the Global Malaspina Expedition - Malaspina viral metaG DeepMed_b05 | ecosystem: Environmental > Aquatic > Marine > Oceanic | place: Mediterranean Sea...
ACCCGGACGACGATGCGACGATCTTCTACACCAGCGGCACGACAGGGCGGCCCAAGGGTGCGCTCGGCACGCATCGCAATCTGTGCACCAACATCCTGTCGAGCGCCTATAACGCGGCTTTCGCGGTGCTGCGCCGGGGCGAATCCCTACCCGAGCCGACGCCCCGCACCAGTCTGACGGTCATCCCCCTATTCCACGTTACTGCCTGCTCAGCCGGTCTGATGGGCTCGATCGTGGCGGGCAACACGCTGATCTTCATGCACAAATGGGATCCGGTCGAAGCTTTCGGGATCATCGAGCGCGAAAAGGTCAATCTGACGGGCGGCGTGCCGACCATCGCCTGGCAGCTGATCGAACATCCCGAGCGCCACAAATACGACCTTTCGAGCCTCGAAGCGGTCGCTTACGGCGGCGCGCCCGCCGCGCCCGAACTCGTGCGCCGGATCCACCAGGAATTCGGCGCGCTGCCCGGCAATGGCTGGGGCATGACCGAGACCATGGCGACGGTGACCGGACATTCGGGCGAAGACTATCTCAACCGCCCCGACAGCTGCGGCCCGCCGGTGGCGGTGGCCGACCTGAAGATCATGAGCGAGGACGGCAGCACCGAACTGCCCACCGGCGCGATCGGCGAATTATGGGCGCGCGGGCCGATGGTGGTGAAAGGCTATTGGGGCAAGCCCGAAGCGAGCGCGGAGACCTTCGTCGACGGCTGGGTGCGGACCGGCGATCTCGCCCGGCTGGACGAGGAAGGCTGGTGCTACATAGCCGACCGGGCCAAGGACATGATCATTCGCGGCGGGGAGAACATCTACTCGTCCGAAGTCGAGAATGTCCTCTACGATCACCCTGCCGTGACCGACGCCGCCCTGATCGGCCTGCCGCACAAGCAGCTGGGCGAAGAACCGGCGGCGGTGGTCCATCTCGCCCCCGGTACGAGTGCGAGCGAGGAGGAATTGCGCGAATGGGTCGCGGCGCGCCTCGCCCGGTTCAAGGTGCCGGTGCGGATCGCGTTCACGCGAGCCACGCTGCCGCGCAACGCCAATGGCAAGATTTTGAAAAAGGACTTGGCGAGCCTGTTCTGAAGGCTCGCCAAGCGGTTCCTCAATAGCCGGACAAAGTCGCGAAGCGGTTCTTGAGCATGGCCGTGCCGCCCCAGCTCGCCTCCAGCACGCGGGCGCGCTTCAGATAGAAACCGACATCGTACTCGTCGGTCATCCCCATGCCGCCATGCAGCTGGACGCCTTCGCGGCTGATCGTGTGGAGCACGCGATTGGCTTCGGCCTTGGCGATAGTCGCCGCGCGCGCAACGCCGAAGCCGCTGTCGAGCGCCTGGAGCCCACCTTCGACCGCCGAGCGCATCATCGCCAGATCGCCGAACAGATCGGCCATCCTGTGCTGCAGGGCCTGGAAGGTGGCGAGCACCTGATTGAACTGCACGCGCTGCTTCAAATAATCGAGCGTGCTGTCGAACACCTGCTGCGCCATGCCGAGCATTTCGCAGGCCGTCAGCACGCGCGCCCGGTCGAGCACGTCGTCCAGCAGACTCTCGCCGCCATTCGCCAGCCTGTCGGCAGCCGCGCCGTCGAAAGTCACTTCCGCATGATTGCGATTATCGACCATGCTGCGGGTCGATAGCGAAACACCCTCGCCAGCTTCGACCAGATAGAGCCCGTCTGCGGCGGCAACCACGAACAGATCCGCACCATGCGCTTCGTGAACGAAGGCCTTGGTGCCGGTCATCCGATCGTCCGATACGCCGGTCTTGTAATCGGCGCGACCATGCCGGGGCCCTTCATCGATCGCCAGCGTCGCCTTGATCTCGCCGCCTGCGAGACCGGGCAGCCATTTGGCCTTCTGCTCCTCGCTCCCACCCAGCAGGATCGCGGACGCAGCCAGGGTCGAGGCGATCAGCGGGCTCGCCGTCAGCGTTTTGCCGAGCTCTTCGACCACGAGGCCGAGCGACAGCCAGCCGAAATCGGAGCCACCGTGTTCTTCCGGGATTATGACCCCGGTCCAGCCCATTTCCGCCATGGTTGCATAGGCGCCGGGATCGTAGGCTTCGGGCGCGCCTTCGCGGCGCACCTTGCGGAATTCGGTCACCGGGCTTTTCTCTGTGGCCCAGTCGCGCGCCATGTCGCGCAGCATTTCCTGTTCTTCGTTCAGTACCGCCATGATCGCGCTCCCTTACTGATGGTCCAGCATGCCGAGCACGCGCTTGGCGATGATGTTGTTCTGAATTTCGGTCGATCCGCCGTAGATCGTGGTCGCCTTGCCGAACAGCCAGGCGCGAGTGCCCGACAGCTCGCTTTCGGAAAAGCCTTCGCCTTCCCAGCCGAGCGCCTGCATCCCCATGATCTCGATCAGCATTTCGGCGCGTTCCTGGCCGAGCTTGGTGCCGAGCTTCTTGAGAACCGAGCTGATTTCGGAAACGCCACCCTGCGCCTTGCTCTCCTCGCCCGCGCGCCGCGCGGTCAGGAGGAAGGCGTTCCAGCGGATGTCGAAATCCGCGATCCGGTCGCGCAGCACCTTGTCCTCAAGCTCGCCATTGGCGTCGGTTTCGGTGTATTTCTTTGCAATGTCGGACAGGCTCGCCCCCATCAGGCGCGCCATGCTGCCGCCGCCCGAAAGGTTCGTGCGCTCGTGCTGCAGCAGGCGCTTGCCGATGGTCCAGCCCTGGCCTTCCTCGCCCACGAGATTGCCCTTGGGCACCTTCACATCGGTAAAGAACGTCTCGCAGAACGGGCTCGCGCCGCTGATCATCTGGATCGGGCGGACTTCCACGCCGGGCGCATCCATGTCGATCAACAGGAAGCTGATGCCCTTGTGCTTGTCGCTGCGATCGGTGCGGACGAGGCAGAAGCATTTGTCCGCCCACTGCCCGCCGCTGGTCCATGTCTTCTGGCCGTTGACGAGGTAATGATCGCCCTTGTCTTCTGCCATGGTCTGGAGATTGGCGAGATCGGACCCGGCATTGGGTTCGCTATAACCCTGGCACCAGCGGACCTCTCCACGCGCGATCGGGGGGATATGCTCGTGCTTTTGTTCCTCGTTGCCGTATTCGAGCAAGGTGGGGCCAAACATCATCACGCCCATGCCGCCGATCGGATTGTAGGCCCCGGCCTTCGCCATCTCCTCGTTGAGGATGGCGGCCTGTTTGCGCGTGAGGCCACCGCCGCCATACTCCTTGGGCCAGGTCGGCACGCCCCAGCCGCGCTCGCCCATCGCTTCGCGCCACTTGCGCTCGGCATCGCTTTCATCCGTAGGCCCTTCGACGGCGGAAAGGAGGTTGCCCTTGCCCTTCAGCTCGTCGGGAAAATGGTTCGAAAGGAATTGTCGCACTTCGGTGCGGAACGCTTCGTCCTCGCTGTGCAGGTCGATATCGGGCTGGGTCGCCATAATGTGTCTCTCCTATCGCGCGCCATTGTTGCGCGCCTAATCCCCTCGGATCAAGGGTTCGCGCGTTCGAACACGGCGGCCATGCCCTGGCCGCCGCCGATGCACATGGTTTCGAGCCCGTAGCGAACCTCGCGTCGCTTCATCTCATACGCCATGTCGGCAAGGATGCGGATGCCCGTCGCGCCGATCGGATGGCCGAGCGAGATGCCCGAGCCGTTGACGTTGACGATATCGCGGCGGCTGTCGTCGTCCGAAAAGCCCCAGCCTTTCATCACGGCGAGCGCTTGGGGCGCGAAAGCCTCGTTCAATTCGATCAGGCCGATATCGTCCCAGCCGAGCCCGTTTTTCGCGAACAGGCGGTCGACCGCGGGTACCGGGCCGATCCCCATGCGCGACGGGTCGCAGCCTGCTGCGCTCCAGCTGTGGAACCACAGGATCGGTTCGAGGCCGAGTTCTTCGACCTTGTCTTCAGCCACCACGAGGCAGGCGGCGGCGGCATCGTTCTGCTGGCTGGCATTGCCCGCCGTAACGATGGCGTCCTTGTCGCGTTTGCCATCGATGGCACGCAATCCGCCGAGCGTCTCCATGCTGGCATCGGCGCGGAAGCCTTCGTCCTTTGCGAACACCACCGGATCGCCGCGACGCTGTGGGATTTCGACAGGCACCAGTTGGTCGTCGAAGTGGCCCGCGTCCCACGCGGCGGCGGCGTTCCGGTGGGATCGCACGGCGAATTCATCCGCAGCCTCCCGCGAGATGCCGTAATCCTTGGCAAGGTTTTCCGCCGTCTCGATCATGCCGGTGATGACGCCGAAGCGTTCGATCGGCTGGCTCATCAACCGCCCGCGCGTCAGCCGGTCCCACAACACCATATCGCCCAAGCGCGCCCCGTGGCGGGCCTTGGTTGTGTAGTGTTCGACGTTCGACATGCTCTCGACCCCGCCCGCGAGCACGCAGTCGGCAACGCCGGTCTGGACCATCATCGCCGCAGTCGCGACCGCCTGGAGGCCCGAGCCGCAGCGCCGGTCGAGCTGGAAGCCGGGAACCTCGATGGGCATGCCTGCCGCCAGCCAGCTCCAGCGCCCGATCGCAGGCGCTTCGCCGCTGCCATAGCCTTGAGAGAAGACGACATCTTCCACGCGCTCGGGATCGACGCCGCTGCGCTCCACCAGCGCCTTGATAATGATCGCGCCCAATTCGCCCGCCTCGATGGGCGCGAGCGTGCCGAGAAACGCGCCGACAGGCGTGCGCAGGGGTGAACAGATGGCGACGCGGCGAAGATTGGTCATGCGATTGGCTCCGATTGGCGGATGGGATCAGGTGGTTTCGTCGGACAGGCGGGCGATCTTGCGATCGACCAGATCGGCGATCGTGCCCGAGGCGAGGCCGAGCCTTTCGGCCAGCACTTCTTCGGTGTGTTGGCCGAGATACGGCGCGGGCGCGGGATCGCCGGCGTCTTCGGCGGGCAGATTGGCGAAGCTGCGCGGCGCGGGATAAGAAAAGCCGCTGGGATTGGCGGGCGAAGGGCCGAACAGCGGATTGTCCGCCACCAGTTCGGGATCGTTCGAAGCCTCATGCATGGTGCGGTAGCGTTCGAATGTGCAGCCCGCCTTGGTCATGCGCGCGGACAGGTCCGCCCAGTCGATTTGGGCCGCGCGGGCCTGAAACAGGGCGAACAGGCGATGGCGGTGTTCGAAGCGCGGCTCATCTCCATCCGCGAAGTGCACGCCGAGCTCGCTTTCGAGCGTCGCGATCTCGTCCGCAAGGCCCAATGCAGCGACAAGCCCGGCCCATTGCTTGGCGGTCAGGGCGGCGACCATGAAGCGCACATTGTCCCGACTGCGGAAATCGCGGCCGAACGCCCCCCAGATGGCATTGCCCAAGCGTTCACGATCTGCCCCGCGATAGAGCATTTCCGCCATCGCCCCGCTATTCGCGACCGTGCCCATGGCCACGTCGCCCAGCGGCACGCGCACCTCGCTGCCCTGTCCGGTGGCGTCGCGGCGACGCAGTGCGGCCAGCAGGGCGAAGGCGCTGTAGGCCCCGGTAATGAAATCCCAGGCGGGCAGCACCTGATTGACCGGCGGTGCGGTGCGGTCGTCCCAATCCTCCGGCCCGCACATCAGCGGATAGCCGCTGGCGGCGTTGACGGTGAAGTCCATCGCCTGGCGCCCGTCATGCCAGCCCATGATCCGAACGCTGACGAGTTCGTCCGCTCCGTCGGGCTGGGCCGCCTTGACTGCGTCATGCGACAGGAAGCTTTTTTCGGGCAGATTGGTAATCAGATTGGCGGTGCGCGCCGCCAGTTCGACCAACAATTCTCGCCCCTCTTCCCCTCTCAGGTCGAGCGCGACAGATTTCTTCGCCCGGTTCAGATTTTCCCAACTCAGCGAGCGGCCTTCCGTGGTGAGCATGTAGCGATCGTAATCGAGCCCGCCCGCGATATGATCCACCCGAATGACCTCCGCACCCATCTGCGCGCAATAAAGACCTGCGGTGGGCGAGGCGACGAAGCTGGATGCTTCGACGATGGAGAGGCCGGAGAGAAGATCGTACATGCGTTGGAGCGTATCCCTGACTTGAGTCCGCGCGACGGTTCGTTGCCAAGCTTGACGCGCGATGGCCAGCCCTTCCTTGTGCCGTCTATCATGCAGGCCTAGCGATGAAGGGATGGGCGGAGAGGTAGTGATGACGGACTGGGTCGAGGAAGCGGATAGGGTAGCGCGCAAGGCGGAATGCCTCGTTTCGGCGATCCGCGAAGCAGTGATGCAGTTCGTCGCCCCTGCCGGAACTGTCGAGCCCGAGCGTGCCGACCGCCATCAACGCGCGCTGCACGGTTTCGCATGGTACGCGACTTTGGCTGAGGCGCTGGCCGCCACCGCCGCGTGGGCGCGCAGCGTTCGGGACGCTGGCGAATGGACTCCGATGGATGAATTGATCCTGCGCGTCGGGTTCGGCGAAACCTGCAATCAGATCGCCCATGGCGTCGCGATGAGCCAGTCCGAAATCGTCCGCCCTGCCGAATTCGGTTTAGCCGACGCAGCGTCCGACTTTGCCAGAGACACGGCGGTCGACCGGTTCCTCAATAATCCGGATGCGGCGACGAACCGCGCCGATCTCGCCCGTCGACTGGCGGAGGGGGAAAGGCCGTGCGAGAGCTTTCGGGACGAGACGCTCGACCTGATCCGATCGCAGATACGCGCCTTTACCGCAGCGCGGATCGCGCCCCATGCGCATCGCTGGCATCTGGCGGACGACCTGATCCCTTCCGAAGTGATCGAAGGAATGGCCGAGCTGGGCGTGTTCGGGGTGTGTATTCCGGAGGAGCACGGCGGCCTCGGCCTCGGCAAGCTGGCGATGTGTCTCGTTTCGGAAGAATTGTCGCGCGGATGGATCTGTGCCGGTTCGCTGGGGACGCGCTCGGAAATTGCCGGAGAATTGATCCTTGCCAACGGTACGCAGGAGCAGAAGCGCAAATTCCTCCCCCGCCTCGCCGATGGGAGCATCCTGCCGACCGCCGTGTTCACCGAACCGGACGCGGGATCGGACCTTGCCTCGGTTCGGACGCGGGCAAAACGCAGCGACGCAGGAGGCTGGCACATCCACGGCTCCAAGACATGGATCACCCATGCGGCGCGTGCCGATCTGATGACCATACTGGTCCGTACCGATCCCGACCGGCCCGGGCATGGAGGGCTTTCGATGCTGCTCGCGGAAAAAACGCGCGGCACGCAGGATAGTCCGTTTCCCGATGCCGGTATCGACGGCGAGGAGATCGCGGTCCTCGGCTATCGCGGTATGCGCGAATACACGCTCGGCTTCGAAGATTTCGCGGTTGCGCAGGACGGATTGCTGGGCGCAGAGGAAGGCAAAGGCTTCAAACAGCTGATGCACACCTTCGAAGGAGCCCGCATTCAGACCGCCGCGCGCGCCATCGGCGTGGCCTGGAACGCGCTCGATCTCGGCCTGGCCTACGCCGTTCAGCGCAGCCAGTTCGGCCAGTCTCTGCTCGGCTTCCCTCGCGTTTTTGATAAGCTTGCCGTGATGGCCGCCGAAATCGTCATGGCGCGCGAACTCACCTATGATGCCGCGCGGCGCAAAGATCGGGGCAAGCGGTGCGACATCGAAGCCGGAATGGCCAAGCTGCTGGCGGCACGCACGGCCTGGTCGGCGGCGGATAACGCCCTGCAGATCCATGGCGGCAATGGTTATGCGCTGGAATACGAGATCAGCCGCGTCCTGTGCGATGCGCGGATATTGAATATCTTCGAAGGTGCCGGAGAGATCCAGGCGCATGTTATCGGGCGAGGGCTCTTGAACGCCGCAAGACGATCGGCGCCGGGCAGCTGACATTCGGAAAGCGGCTACGCGACTCGGCATTACGCGCACCGGCTCCGAAGGTTCCCAAAATTTTGGACCGAATTGCCTTCCGCAAGGGCGTTATGGTTAATTTGGTGTCGATTTTGTCCAAGTTTTTTTCGGTGAGGCCGTGGGTGGTCTGAAAAAATATCTTTTTTAAACAGATCTTTAAATCCAAAAATTTACCGACATCGCCCAAATTCGAGAATTGCGTGATTAACGTGATTTTTTCTTTTCCCAGCGATTGGGGGGCATTCGAAACAACAAATTTCACTCGGTCGCGATAGCGAAGGAGATACCCGAATGCTCACCTGGTTCCGCCGGCACGCCCCCATGCGGCGCAAGTTCGATATCGTGATCGGTATATTGGTCGCGCTGGCGGCAGTGCCTATCGTCTCCAAAATTCTGCACGATGGTCTGTCCACGGCCTATTTGTTTGTTCATCTTGGACAGATCGGCGTGATTCTGGCGGTCGGCTTGTGGTGTAAGAAACTGATCTGCGACCCCTATGTTGAAACGGTCGAGCGCATGGAAGCCATGGCCGACGGCGATCTGCATAGCCCTGTCTCTTTTACCGATAACCGCGATTGCGTCGGCCGGATGGCCCGAGCGATGACGGTGTTCCGCCGCAACGCCGAAAAGGTGAGCGAGGACGCGGAAAATAGCCAGCGCATCGTATCGGATCTCGGCAAGGGACTGGAGAGACTGGCTGCGGGCGACCTGACCTATCGCATCGACAAGGAATTTCCGGAAAATTTCGAACAATTGCGCAAGGATTTCAACGGTGCGCTCGAAGCGCTCAGCGAAACCATGGCGGCCATCACGGATTCCGCCAACAGCATCGGTAACGGTTCCGACGACATCCGTCAGGCATCCGACGACCTTTCGCAACGCACCGAACAACAGGCGGCGAGCCTTGAGGAAACCGCTGCGGCGATGGACCAGATTACCGGCATCGTCCGCGAGGCGGCCGCCAGCGCCGGTCAGGCGAACACCATCGTCATCGAGACCCGCGACGAAGCCGAGAAATCCGGCGAGGTCGTTCGCAACGCGGTCTATTCGATGAACGGGATCGAACGCGCATCCACCGAAATCGGCGCGATCATCGGCGTGATCGACGGTATCGCGTTCCAGACCAATCTCCTGGCTCTCAATGCCGGTGTGGAAGCGGCACGGGCGGGCGATGCGGGCAAGGGCTTCGCAGTGGTCGCGTCCGAAGTGCGCGCACTGGCCCAGCGTTCTGCCGAAGCGGCCAAGGATGTGAAGGAAAAGATCACGGCGTCGACCGACCAGGTCGAACATGGTGTCGCACTGGTCAGCCAGGCTGGCGAGGCGCTCGAGCGAATCATCGCCCGCATTACCGAGATCGCCAATCTGGTGGGTGGCATCGCAAGCTCTGCGAACGAGCAATCCACCGGCCTTCAGCAGATCAATACCGCCGTGTCCGAAATGGATGGGGTCACGCAGCAAAACGCGGCCATGGTTGAGCAGGCCACTGCTGCGGCACGCAATCTGGCGGACGAGGCGCGGGCGCTCAACGAGCACATCTCGCACTTCCGGACGGCAGATAACAATCGGCGCAGCCGATCGACCAATCCGGTTCATCAATTGCAGGCCCGCGCCTCCAAGATCGCACGTCCGGCACCGGCAGCCCCCGCAATTAACCCGTCGGTTACCAAACGTGCGGTAGCAGGTGGAGGAGCCGTTGCGGCGGAGGATGACTGGTCGGAATTCTAGGTCCGGCAAGAGCGGGCCCCGCAGCCCGGCGATGTGAAATTCGAATCCAGGAGCGCAAGATGATCGAATTGCCCGCAGTCATTAACGCCGCAGAGGCGGAGCGGATCGCCGAAGCGCTTCTGGAACGCATCAATGCGAAGGATCGAATCGCGATCGACGCATCGAATGTCGAGCGCATCGGCCTGGCCGGCCTGCAGGTTCTTCTCGCAGGGCGGAACACCGCAACGGACGCAGGCCTTGCCTTCGCGATCGAAGGCTTCTCCGACCCGCTCTCCGACATGGCGAACCTCGCCGGTGTCGACGGCCCAATCCTCCATTGATCGATAGGTCCTGACGATGGATATGAACGAAATCGAGGCGATCTTCTTTCAGGAATGCGAAGAAGGTCTTGTCGGCCTGGAAGCCTGCTTCGCTGAACTGAGCGGCGGCGGGCGTGATCCCGAAACGATCAACACGATCTTCCGCCACGTCCATTCCATCAAGGGTGGAGCTGGCGCATTCGGGCTGGAGCGGCTGCAACCCTATCCGGCTGCCACGGTCGAACCGGTTCCTGCGCCCCTCGCCAAGGTTTGGCTCAAGCAACACGGTACCGGCTTTCAGGTCGATCCCATGCTGCGCGAAGCGCTCACCATCAACGCGCTGAACCTGCTTGGGGAATGGCCGATCCGCACGAAGTTCGATGCGATCTTCTGCCGCAACGTGATGATCTATTTCGACGGCCCGACCAAGGCCCGGTTGCAGACCCGTCTCGCCGACAGGCTGAAGACGGGAGGCCTCCTGTGCATCGGCCATTCCGAACGCCTCGATTCCTCGGTTGCGGGCCAGTTCGAAAGCGTCGGCCGCACATCGTTCCGGAAGATCGCCTGATGGCCGTCCGCACCCTCATCGTGGACGATTCCCGCACCATGCAGCAGCTGGTGAAAGCCGAACTGGAACGCAGCGATGCGATTTCGGTGATCGGTGTCGCGTCGAGCGCGCAGGAAGCGCGCGAGATGATAAAGGCGCTCGATCCGGACGTGATAACGCTCGATATCGAGATGGACGGCATGTCCGGTCTCGAATTCCTCGAACGGATCATGACACTGCGTCCGACGCCGACGGTCATGGTGTCCTCGCTCACCAGCGAGGGAGCCGAGGAAAGCCTAACCGCGCTGGAACTCGGCGCAATCGGATGTTTCGACAAGAGCGATCTTCTTGCCCGGCGCGATGGCGGATCGAAGTCTTCCCTGATCGACCTCGTTCTTACCGCTGCGCAGGCCCGCAATTCGTCCGGCTTCGGCCAGCGGCGCGCCACCACGCAAAAGGTTGTAGAAGGCTACCGTGCGCGCCCGAACAGCCTGATCGGCATCGGCGCCTCGACCGGCGGAGTGGAATCGCTGATCGAAATCCTGCGCCAGTTTCCGGCCGACTGCCCGCCGACGGTTATCGTTCAGCACATGCCCGAAACCTTCACCAAGAGCTTTGCCAATCGCCTCGACCGGTTGTGCCCGCCCAAGGTCGAAGAGGCGCGTCCGGGGGCAGTGCTTACGCCCGGAAAGGTCTTGCTTGCGCCTGGCGGCCTGCAACATCTCGAAATTGCGGGCTCCTCGGCACGCCTTCACTGCCGATTGCTCGAAGGGGACAAGGTCAACGGCCATCGTCCTTCGGTGGATCGTCTGTTTCATTCGTTGGCCCGCTATGCGGGGCCCAACGCCCTCGGCATGATCCTGACCGGAATGGGCAATGATGGGGCAGCCGGACTTCTCGCAATGCGACAGGCTGGAGCGATGACTCTGGGACAGGACCGCGCGAGCAGCGTCGTTTACGGCATGCCCGCAGAAGCCCACGCCCGCGGCGCGGTTACGGAGCAGCTTTCGCTCCGCAAGATCGGCGCCAGGGCTCTCGAATGGTGTCGGGCATGACGCGCGCCGGATCGAGCGATGGCCTGCGCAAGATTACGGTCGCGCAAGGGGAAGCCCGCGTCAGCGGCGATGACGACGTGGTGTTTACCACGATCCTTGGAAGCTGCGTCGCGACCTGTTTCTACGATCCGTTTGCGCGGATCGGAGGGCTCAATCACTATCTTCTCGCCACCGGCACCGACGCCAATCCGGGAACATTCCAGCGGTACGGCGTCCACGCTATGGAAGTCCTGATCAACGACATGTTGCGGGTCGGCGCGATGCGCCATCGTCTCAAGGCGCGCATCTTCGGAGGCGGGCGCATGCATGCCGCCTTTCAGGATATCGGCGCATCGAACATCGCGTTTGCGCGCGAATTCCTGCGCAACGAAAAAATCCCCCTGGTCGGAGAGGACGTGGGCGGCACCTTGGCACGTCGCGTGGATTTCCGACCGGGTCTTGGCCTGTCGCGCTGTCGCACGATCAATTCGGCGCCTCCGCAGCCGATCCCGACAGCGTCCATTCCCAAAGCGGCCGAGACCGAGGGAGGCGACGTTGAATTTTTCTGATCCATCTTACCGAAACGAGGACCATCCGGTGGCAAAGACGATACTCACAGTCGATGATTCGCCCAGTATGCGCATGCTGTTGCGCGCCGCATTGACCGATCTCGGCTACGAGATCGAAGAAGCGGAAGATGGCGTCCATGCCCTCGAAAAGCTGGAAGGGCTGACGCCCGACCTGATGATCACCGACATCAACATGCCGCGTATGGATGGGTTCGGGTTGATCGAGACTGTGCGCGGCAATGGCTGCCGCGAAATGCCGATCCTCGTCCTGACCACCGAGAGTTCCGACGAAAAGAAGCAGCGCGCGCGCAGTGCCGGTGCCACCGGCTGGATCGTGAAGCCCTTCCAGCCCGACAAGCTGGCGGCAGCCATAAGGCGCGTCCTTCACTGAACGGCTCGCCCATTCGTCAACAGATCGCATCACCGACAGGATATCGCTCATGAACCGTCAGCTCATCACCTTTCAGATCAACGGCCAGACCCTTGGAATGGATATCATGGCCATTCGGGAAATCCGGGCATGGTCGCCTGCAACTCCGCTCCCCAATGTCGATGCGCATGTGCGCGGCGTGGTAAACCTGCGCGGCGTGGTGCTGCCGGTGATCGATCTCAAGTCCAAGCTGGGCTGGGGCGCGACCGAAACCGACGAACGGCATGTCATCATCGTCACCTCGATCAACGATCAGCTTCAGGGCATTATCGCGGACGCGGTCAACGATATCGTCACCGTGTCTCAGGACCAATTGCAGCCGCCGCCGCGTTCGAACGAGTCGCAGACCCAGACCATGCTCGAAGCGCTGGCCACTGTCGACGATCGAGTGATCTCGGTCATCGCGCTCGATCGCCTCGCGAACACGCCCGCCCTCGCCGACGCTGCCTGACCTGAATCCGCCGTCCATCGAAAGATCCCGAAATGTCTGAAACACGAGTTCTGGTCGTCGACGATTCGCGCATGATGCGAACGCTCATCACTTCGGCTTTGGAAGAAATCCG
>Ga0114905_1001470_pt1 | contig 12907 bp, 11 predicted proteins | sample MalvireepMed_b05_FD_83499 | JGI IMG/M metagenome (GOLD analysis project Ga0114905, IMG submission 83499) | Marine viral communities from the Global Malaspina Expedition - Malaspina viral metaG DeepMed_b05 | ecosystem: Environmental > Aquatic > Marine > Oceanic | place: Mediterranean Sea...
GACATCCACACCAGCACCCACACCGACATCCACACCAGCACCCACACCGACATCCATGCCAACGGCGGCGGTTACCAATGTGCATGAAAACTCCTTGGATAAAGAAACTGCACTCAAATATTTCGAGAATAACGAATTCGAACTAGCAATCGAACATATCAACCGGCATATAAAATTATATCCGAGAGACACCTCATCTTACGTACTTCGTGGTTCAGCTCATGCTGGGCTAAATAAATTCCGAGATGCTTTGGATGATTTCAATATAGTGTTGAACCTACCTCCCATGAGTACAGATCCAGAGGAGGTACGAGATGAAAAGAGGAATACACTTCAGATCATTGCTTACCTGTACTGGGAACTGGGATTGCTTCAAGACTCATTCAACAACCTGGATAAACTTTTGCATATTGACGAAAAAAACATGGCTGCAAGCGAATTCGCAATCAATTCTGAAACCCAAAAAACAATTAAGTGGTTGATGGATGGCATTAACTATTCGAATGATGGATTGTACGAGAAGGCAATCGAAAGTTTTACGGAATTCATTGATTGCACATGGTCTGGAAAACCTCCGGTCTATGGGTCGATGCCTGAAGGTTGCACAGAACACAATTATAATGTTTTCATCACGTGGCAAGGCGGAGGTGAGCACCCAATTGGATATTTTCACAGGGGAGTTGCGTATAAAGAATTGGGAGACCTTCAAAAGGCTACATCCGATTTCACTAAAGTTATAGAACTAGACCCAGATAATTCTAGAGGCTTTTCAAGAAAAGCAACTGATGCCGGCTTTGTAGCCATACCTACACCAACACCCACTGCGACTCCAATATCTGCATCGTCTTCCTACACGAAAGCTGAAGTTATTAAGATTTTGGAAGATTATTTGGACCCTAGGGAATATGTTGCTTCAGCTGGGCGTCCTAGTTGCCTTTGGGTTATGCAAACAAGAGGAGAGTTCCAAGCTTTTTACGAACCTAATGACCAACGCTGGCTAATAGTGAGTGGCATTGAGGAGGGCAAGACATGGCCCGTAATGCAGGATGTTCCATTACTAAAGTGGTACTTTTATGAACGTACCGGCGCAATTGAGTCGATCGTAGCAACCAGTTACTCACAGTTACGATCTGGATGCTAGATGACTTTTTTGTATAAAAATGAGAGGGTCTACAAAATAGGCCTCCCTACCACAGTTTGAATCCACAAGATTTTTTTGTATGGTTAACAATATAAAAACATGTGCTCAAGGCACAAATTCATTGGTCTAAATGACCAGTAAATTTATATGGCATTGTGAAACTATTCAGTCTGTTATGAAGGAAAATTTATCGTTACATAAAGTTGTTTTACCAAACGATTTAGTAGGACCACGAGCAGGAGTCGGATGGGAAGTAGGTCTCTGGGATAATCAACTCAATGATATTGTTTCTGATTCTAATGAAGATACGTTTAAAAATGTTCAATCGTTGTCCAGGAAAATCATTAGATCATTCAGTTCTAATTTCTATGCGATAAGCAGAATATTACCTAAAGATAAACGTTCAGCGGTCGAATGCATATATTCAATGGTCCGTTTTCCCGATGAGGTGGTAGACTCCTTCAACTTAACTCCGAATGAAAAACATAAATTATTAGATGAGTGGGAACAACAATACATCAAATCTCTAAACGCTAAGTCATTTAAGGAAGCCTTGGATATCAGCAAGAACCCTCTAATATCATATTTCCGAGAATTTTGCATAAGACTTTCAATCCCTGTAGATTGTTACCCTAATTTCACTAAATCCATGCGTAGTGACATCGAACCTAGAATGTACAAAAACTTTGATGATCTCATACAAAATTACGTTTTTGGATCGGCTATAACCGTTGGATACCTTTTAACCCATGCTTATGGTCATGCGGAATCAACAAACATGGTATCAGCGTTAAAAACCAGTAGATCAATGGGAATTGCTTTGCAACTCACGAATTTTGCAAGAGATATTAAAGATGATTTAAATAGGCAGAGGTGTTATGTTCCATTAAGCCTTTTTGGGTCATTTTATAACCCACATAATAATCAGCTGAATATACCATCTGAAATAGAAGTAAGAAAAGCCCAAGTCGTATTAGCCGAAGAAGCCGAAAAATATTACTGTGAAACGTGGAAGGAAATCAATAATTTTTCGGCGGATGCAGTACCAGCCATCAAGGCCTGCATAAGTGTGTTTCAACAATTAAATAAAAAGATCATTTCAAATGAACATTCAGTTCAAAAAAGGATTTCACTGTCGATATTTCACAAGATAAGGTCTGTATCGTATAAACATTATCCTAAAATGATTTTTTTGCACCTTGCCGATGCAATTAACAATTAAGTCGACACCAGAACCTCAACACTAAGACCCATCACCACCCCCCACCCAACACGAATCGCCATGCTCCAATACCAAACTGCGTACAAAGTATGCTTTTTGTATGCTTTTTGGGGAAAAGAAAAAGGGCGGAGTTACCGCCCTACAGTAACTCTGCCCTAATTCGTGCCTAGGAATCCAACGTAGCAAAAGTAGTCCATAGTGGAGAATTCGTGCCTAGTAAATGGAGCGGAAGAGGGGATTCGAACCCCCGACCCTCTCCTGGGCAATTAGGTGGTTCCCTGTTTCAGTATAGCCCCACACGTTCCCCCATGCCGAGAAGAGTATCTAAACGTGCCCCTCGTGGGGTTCGCTGTACCTCGGTGTTACTGTAAAAAGATTTGGGTATTACTCAGTAATAAGAGTAATATTACAAGTAATACTCGTCAGCTAAAGTACAGGAAGTAACCAATGGCTAGGACACTCGTATTACTCGCGGCATTTATGTTGCTGCTAGTAGGCTGTAGTGGAGAAAATCAGATTGTTGATACCCAGACCCCTGAAGCCAAAGAAGTAGAGTTAGATGATGCCACAGAGACATCAAACGGGGTTTCATGTACGGAATTCATACATTTGAATAAGGTAATTTCAATTGATGCTTATGAGGGTGACCTCGTTTCAGGTTGGGAATTTGGGCTAAAGCACTCAAATGGATTCATGCCTCATGGATGTCAGATTGTATCTTCAGATGATGGCTATCCTACTAGAGATGGAAAATACTCGTTACGGTTTGAGGTCAGGGATGGCGATTGTAATAGTAACGAAGGGTGGAATGATTGCGAGACAGACCGCTCTAGGCATGAATTGACTCAAGTTGATAACTACAAAAAGGGACAAGACTTTCAATATGAAGGTGATGAGTATTGGTATAAATGGTCTGTGTTGATGCCCGACAAGCCTATTAAACAAGGTGAAGCGATTTCCTTCATTGGTCAATTTAATTCGGACAATGCTGCACGATTTTATATGGAAGATTTTTCAAAAGGAGTTGGATATAGATTCAATGATGTCGATTACAACATACTCGAACAAAATGTCTTGATAAAGAATGAGCTTGTCAGGTCCGCCTGGACAGATATAGCAATACACGCTTTATGGTCGTCAACAGACGACGGGTTTATCAAAATATACGTAAACGAAGAATTGACTAGAACGGTTAAAGGACAAAATATGGAGGGGGCTAATCGTATCTGGTTCGACTTTGGAATTTATAATGCTTTTTTATCAAGGTGTGATTGTAAAAAAATGCCGCCTCAGGTTGTGTATTTTGATGGGATTAGGCGAGGTGCAAGTCGGATGGATGTGGACTAAAGTATGAGTACTAGCTAGCGTCGATGGTATAGCTGCGATAATGGAGCGGAAGAGGGGATTCGAACCCCCGGTTCTTTCGCAATTATCTTTGGCATTATGAAAGCAAGATGTCTAGCTGTTGCTCTATGGCAGATCGGACGCGTCCTTCAAATGGACGGGCCATAAAAGGTAACTCGGATTCGATGATGATTTCATCATCAGTGACCAGTCACTAAGTAGATTACCCTTTCGGCAATATTAGTTGTCCGACTTGATACCCTCCTAAGATTATGAGCTACCCAAAGCAAATAAGTTGCTCTTTGAACTGTAGATGGGTCTTCAATCATATAAGCAATTAATTCTCTATAAACCTGGTCATAAAGAGAATCTACTTCATCATCAGACTTAATAACTTCGTATGCAGACTCAGCCTATACCCTTGAGTCCTTAACCAATCAGTCTTTCTTGTTCTCTCCATAAACACTCCTTTTTTATAGGTGTCTAATTGTGCAAAAACTCTTTTTTAATGGTGTACATTTGTGGGCATTCAGTAGTGTCACTCATTAGTGACGCTGTAGGTTTAAGAGGAACTTAATCATCTTCTTCTGCCAGAGCGTTCTCAATCATGTCATCAACCTCAGGCCAAAGGCCTAGCCGTGCATCAATAAATGTATCAAGTCTTTCTCGTGTGAAGTAGCGTCTGGCCCCGATATGGAAGCCATCGATTTCGCCCTTGCCAAGCAACACATACATGTTCTGTCGTGATATCCCTCCAAGGTACTCGCAAGCCTCTGCCATAGTGAATGCTCTCTTTTCCATAATGTCTCCTATATATAAACTCTTTTTGTTTTCATAAGTCTGTCACCCATATGCACATACCCATAACTATAATTCTCAAACCATGCCCCAACCTATCAAAACAACCACAACAAGCAACTAACAATAACGCCACCACTAATTACCAGACTCCCTTCACCACCCCCCACCCCAACACACCAAAAATCTGACCACCACTTTGACCACCACTTAGCTTCAAATATGCTGTTATCCACCGAGTTACCCCTGAAGTCCATGCACGTTTGATTCACGCCTGACGCATGCCTAATTAATGGACGTTGATGGATGTATGCAAACCCTAGAAAACACAGGGTTATGAGTTCGTAAACCGCAGGTCGGCGGTTCGAATCCGCCCGTTGGCTCCATTTTGTAGGCACGAATTCCCCCCTTTTTACTTATAGTAGGTCGGCAGTGGTCAGTTTTGACCACCAGTTTGACCACCACTTGGTCAGCGACACTCATAAAACCTAAATTTCCCCATAAAGTGTACGTTCTCCTTTTTCGTCTACAGCTTGGTTAACCATGTTCTTCTGTTCAACTTGGTAATAACTCTGCGTGTTATTAGCATCTTGAACGGTATCCGTTTCAACTTGGTAATAACTATCAGTGTTTGTATCATGTTGAACGGTATCTGTTACGGTATGTTCAGGTAGCCACAGGTAAAATGCCCCTGTACCCCGTGGTTCCCCTACCATGCTTATGCGTTGGTTCACAATGCGCCTAGTTTCCTTTGCTAACCGCAACGTATATTTATTGATGCCACGCTTCATTGCTTCTGCGTCCACCTCTGTTGTTTTCCTTGGTGCATCCCCTAGGATTTCTTCCAAGAAATCTAAGGCTACTTGTGTCTTGTTTGGCTTGTCTGAAGTAATAAGAAGGTTATCCATTGCTATATCAGAAGTGCCATTCCATACAAGCGTAGGTACTGAATTGATGTAGAATTTCAAGGACGTCATCGGCCCTGTCAGGTTGGTTTTATTAAGGCCTAATATCCTATCCACTTCGGGGTTGTCGCTATCCGTATCAACACCGACTGCAAGTATGCTTCTGGCAACGGAACGAAATGCAGTCGAACCCATTATCCTATAGCCCATATTAGCTTCTGATGACTTCTTGTTCAGATGCATAATGGCAAGCACAGCACAGCCTGTCCGTTGGGATATGGCGGAAAGTTTAGCTAGTATCCGTGTTACTCCTTTGAATCCATCGGTGTCGGTCTTTTCACCCATGAAAGCTAAAATGTGGTCTAGTACTAGTAGCTTTGCTTTCCTCTTTATTATTTCGTGTTCCAATGCGGGCAAATGTCGTTCTAAGGATAGTAAGTCTTGGTCTTGTCCATCTGGGATAAGCATCGGTATGCAAGTAATACGGCTTCTATCAGCGCCTAGTTCCTGTGTTCTGTAGGCAATCCTGTCGTACCTATCCTCCATAGAAGCAATAATTACATTACCCAATGGTGCATGGCTTAAACCATCGGGCCACAACGCACCTGTGGTTATACGACTAGCTAAGTCTAAGGTAACAAACGACTTGCCCAATCCCGTATCCCCAACTAGTAAGGTTAAGTCACCTTCGGGTAGATATCCTGGCCATAGCCAACTTTGTTTCATGGGCTGTACATCGGCTAAGGAAAAGGTATTAAGTGCATTGTCCAACGGATTCTTTAGTAGTTCAGTCAGCCTATCTTCGAAGCTATTGCCATCGTTAATGAAGTCGGTAATATCTTTACCATCGTTATCCCCATCAGATATAGGGCCGAATGGGATAAGCCTACTGGCTACACCACCTAGGGCTTTCTTAATGTTTGCTTCGTGCTTACGTCCGTCCTCGTCGTTGTCACCTACATATATAACCGTCACACCTTTGAACGGGGATTTGTCTTTAATAAGATTAAACTTGCCCGCACCAAAAGGATTAGTCGTAGCTAGGTGGCCCCGTGCAATTAATGTTTCAGCATCCTTCTCTCCTTCTACTATTATCCTAGGTCTATCTGCATTGGTTTCCGCTACTAATGCGGGTAGATTGTATGGCACTTTGTCGTGCCCACAGGTTTTACAGTTAGCCCAACCGTTTCCTTCTGGGTGGCTATAGCCCAGGAACTGCTTAGGATTCGGTATCTTGCTCATTCTATATAAGGGTTTCCCATTAGCATCGGTGTAAACGTAGGCAACGGCTGAAGGTAGTGGCTTATATCCACCACCCCTATCTTCTTCACGGAAGTGTTGATTACCGCATAGGCAACCTTTCCAGTAGTGCCTAAACCCGTTGTCTTCTTCTTCTAACATGCCAGCTGATTCCTTTCGCTTGCAGATAAAAGTAAAGCCCCCGCTATCGTATCCCCAACAACGTACCCCTTGGCCTTGGGGCAGGTTGGAGTGGCCCCCACAAGCGGGGCATGGAGTTTCTCTAGTAAAATTTCGACGGCTTTGAATCACCATGTTTCATCCTTCTTTATTGCATCTTCAACATCAGCCAGAAATTCTTCTACTTGGTCTCTAGCAGTCGCATCAACGGCTTGGGCTTTCGCCCAGGTAGCGAGTCCTTCCAAGAAGAAAAGTCTACGTCTCCCGACTTTAAGGCTTGGGATTTTTCCCGCATACGTTAATTCGAGCAGCTTGCTTCTTCCAATCGATAAAATATCCACAGCTTCCGCCACATTCACTAGAATTTTATTTGCCTTTATTCGCCCCATTTCATGCCTCCATAGGTGTAATCCCGTGCCTGTATATGGTATACTGTGCATATATAAACAGGTTTAATTAACACTGTAAATACGCTAGTTTTCGCATAGACCGCACAGCTTAGAGAGGAGGAACGATATGGAACGCAGAGCACAGGGAGAAGGCACAATTAGACTTAGGCCAGACGGGCGATGGGAAGCAAAAGTAAGACTAGAATTCCCCTTGGGTCACAAGAGAATTGGTGTATATGGCAAGACCAAAGGAGAAGTCTCAAGGAAGATTGCCGAGGTGCGACGGAAGCATCGGGCCAGAGAACTAACCCTGACCAAGCCAGAATCGTTACGGGATTATCTTCAAGAATGGTGGCCCACTGGTAACAATATTAAGTCAGAGACATTTCGTGTGAGAGAGATGAATTGTAGACGCATCAGTGCGGTCATTGGAAACATTCCTCTCGATCAAGTATCTGTTCGGCATATCAAGATGCTCGACAAAAACCTCAGGGAAAAAGGTGGGCTAAACGGTACACCCTTATCGCCTTCTAGCAGGAAGCAAGCACTTACCGTTCTACGCACAGCGTTAGGGTCGGCACATGCTGAAGATAGAATCGTTATTAATCCCTTCTCCAAGTGGAGACGGGAAGATGCACCTAGGTCACGGCACAAGGATCAGCGTGTACTAACAACGTCAGAGAAGGCAAAACTCTTGGGCCTCAATGACGAGCGGACGCCTATATGGGCTATCCAGTTGGCTACAGGAAATCGTATTGGCGAAACCTTGGCACTGACATGGGATGACCTCTACCTACCCGAAGATGAAAACGAGCACGGTTCCTTACATATATATAGGGCGATCCATCGCAGGAAGAAAACCGACGTGGCAAATCCTGATTGGCTAGATTATGGTTCGAATTATTACTTAGACAAACCGAAGACCAAGAGGTCAACCAGAGAGGTTATCCTTACTCCATTCGTAGTACAAATCTTCAAAGACGTCAGGGAACGCCAAGAGGCTGAAGCGAAGCGGTGGAGTGGGGATTGGTTTTGTAATGCTGTAAAGGGCATAGCGTGGAGCAATCCAAAAAGATTTGTGTTTACACGTTTCTATGGGGAACCCATTGTGCCTGATATCGCTTGGGATTGGATGCAAACCTCAGCAAAGAAAGCGGGCCTTGGAAATATAACTGTACATAGCTTAAGGCACACGATGATAACGGATGGGATATCGGGTGGCACTCCCTTGGAGAAGATCAGCAAAATGGTGGGTCACTCTAGCGTAGCGTTCACAGCTGATGTTTATGGCCACCTCACAAAAGAAATGTCGACTGAGGTCGCTGAAGCCGCCTCTAGGATTATAGAACAAGCCATGCGGTTTGCTAAGACTCCTGAGTTGCAAGGAGTAAACAATGCCTGATAAATTCCCTGCTGAGATTTCCGACAAGGTAAAGCAAATAGCGATTGATAAATATTACGAACTTGGTTGCATCAAGTGGCCCACTGCCAAAGAAGTACAGGCCGAGTTTAACGATGAACATGGGCGGAAGAATGGGATTAGTGATAGATATGTTCACAATATAATCGCTGAACTGAAGAAGGTTGTGACAGGCCCAAGCAATATTGATACCCCGTGGAGCCTAGGTAAGTCTGATGGAGCATTCATACCAGACGAGGCTACTGGAGCCATATTGGAAGTGTGGGCTTGGTCTGTTAAACATCCATCGGCAGAAATAATATCTATTCGGGTGGCCCAATGGGTAAGCAAACTGCGGTGGGTGACAAATGCAGGTGGAAGCCCTACTGGTGAAGTGTTAGACACTGAAAAAGTTTATCATGCGTCTTCCATGTATGCGGGTCGGGAACGCATGGTTGAAGAACTGAAGGATAAGAAGGGCATGTCGGAGAAGGAAAAGAAAGGCATGCGGAGTGGAGTTCTGGATGCAGAACTAATGCTTGGTTCAAAACTCAGAAAATTTGCTCAGAATATCGGATTCCTTGAGGACGATAAGGGAATCAAGTGGACTGACGATTTGTCCAAGGTTGCACCAAGGTGGCATTCCTACCGCTCGACACAGCTGATGCACGAGCAAGGCTTGTTGAGTTCAGACATAGAACCAAGGAAGAATGCTCTGGCCAAACGTCTTGATGAGATAGCACCTGATGCAGGTGATTTGTTGGCGATGGTCTATAAGAAGCTGTCAGATGATACACGGTCTAGGAAGTTATCCAAGTCCGAATTAGACAGCTTCATAGATGAATGCGTGGAAGACATGAAGGACGCACATAAGGATGGGGATATCTATGCATGGAACCCTGAACCAAAAATACAGGCTCTCCTATACCCCAACCGTAGAGGTAGAAAACCAAAGAAGTCTTGAACCTTGCCTTGGGTCTTACTCAGTAAAAAGAGTAATTTACTTGTAATAAAAGCAGGCGAGTTACTATCTACAACAGCTGACCCGGATACGCTTCAGGAGATTATGCGGCGGCGGATGTCATTCACCATAACAGGCAAATGCCCCTTCTGACTTCTTTCGAATTTTTTCTATCAACCCTCCAAAAATCCAACCATGAAACGGATACAAAGCGTACCAATACAACAAACCAAGCAAGCCCTTCGGTGCAAAAATGGCAGTTTGCTCCAAATATGTATTTTGGTTATCACCTTGGGTAACTTCAAATTGCAACCAAGCTTTCCCTGGAACTTTCATCTCAGCCCTTAAAAGTACCATGTGGTTTTCTTCAACATTTTCAACTCTCCAAAAATCCAGTGCATCTCCTATCCGTAATTCGTCAGGATGTCGCCTCCCTCTTCTTAATCCGGCACCTCCGATTAATCTGTCTATTCCACCTCTGAAACGCCAAAGCCATGTAGCATGAAACCACCCTCGTTCAGCACCTATACCAGAGAAACATTTATAAACCACACTTTTGGGAGCCGCTATTTCGATTGCCCTTCGTTCAAAAATAAACCCTGTACTTGTATCTATTCGAAACTTGGTTATTTCATCTCTACTTTTACCAACGGCATCACTCCAAGAAGTCTCTAAGCGACCATACTCAAGATCCTCTAAAGTAATCATGACAGCATCCCTGTAAGTGACAGGATTGATACTAGGAAATAATTCTCTAGCATTAGGTTTCCTGACTATAACTTCGTTTCTTAAGCCTTCGATAAGAGGCCTTCCAATAGAAGCAGGAATAGGAGTGACCAAATGTAACCAATAGGAAGATAGCCGTGGAGTCAAAACAGGAACCGGAATTAACAATCTCTTCAATCCTCTAGCTTTTGCATACCCAAGCATCATCTCCCTGTACGTTACAACATCTTTCCCACCTATCTCAATTACTTTACCAGCACTATCGGGAACACTCATCGCAGAAACTAGATAATCAAGTAAGTCATTGATACTTATAGGCTGAGTTTTTGTATATACCCAACTAGGACATATCATAGCCGGAAGGCGTTCAGTCAAATATCTTATTATTTCAAATGACACACTTCCTGATCCAACTACTACTGCAGCTCTAAATTCAGTAACCGGGACTCCACTTTCTCGAAGAGCATCTCCAGTTTGATGCCTACTAGAAAGGTGTTTTGATAAATCTCCATTAGGATCTCCTAAACCGCCCAAATATATAATGCGGTCTATCCCTTTTAATTTGGCTGCATTCCCAAAATTGCTTGCACCGTCCATGTCACGTTTATGAAAGTTAGTTCCTCCACCCATGCTATGAACAAGATAATAAGCTACTGATACATCGTCCATCGCCTTTTCCAGAGTATCGGATTTCAGTACATCACCAGTTACTATTTCAACTCTATCAGTCCATTTTCTATCTAAAATACGCTCAGGATCACGTACCAAAACTTTTACGGAATACCCTAACTTCAGCAACTTAGGAACAAGCCTTCCACCAATATAACCTGTTGCACCGGTAACTAAAACTTTATGATTCATACCTATTTATTTGTACTCTTTTTTCTCAAAATTTATCTTCTTATGAAACTGCTGGCTATATTATTTTACGTCTATTTCCGCAATACTATACAAAAAAGTTGTGAGATAAAACATGCAATCTAAAATGTTTAACCGATTAAGATACTACAACCTCCTCATGGGCAGCTTTCATTTTATTCAAGGAGTGATTGTGCTACGGCTCTCTAATGATTTTTCGTTACCTGTTACAGCATCTTTTCTTAATGGTCCTCCAGTTTCTGGTGGCGGGTTCCAGGAAATAGGGACTCTCTTTTCTATCAATATTGGATGGGCTGTAGCAACATTCGTGTTTTTATCAGCGATAGCCCATTACTCTGTTTCATTGCCAGGAGTTTTCGGATGGTATACATCAAACTTAAGGCGTAATCGAAACTACGCTCGATGGATCGAATACTCGATAAGTGCATCCATAATGATGGCGCTCATAGCACTGCTGCCAGGAATAACAGATGTTGTCGCACTTCTCGGCATTTTGGCTGTGAACGCATCAATGATTTTATTTGGCCTGCTGATGGAGCATTACGAAGAGCCTGGCAATCCTAACTGGATTGCATTTCTTTTTGGAACTCTGGTTGGGTTAGTGCCATGGATTGGGATAGCAATTTATCTCTGGAGTCCCTTAACTGAAAGTTCACCACCAGGATTCGTTTATGGAATATTCTTTTCCATGTTCATTTTCTTCAACAGTTTTGCTATTAATATGATTCTTCAATACAAACAAGTTGGGCCTTGGAGAAATTATCTATTTGGAGAGTCCATGTATATTTTTCTCAGTCTGGCTTCAAAATCTGCGTTGGTTTGGCAGGTATTTGCTGGAACACTGGTACCACAATAGGCATAAATAGTATTAATCAAAGTAGTTTATGACTTGTCAGCTGTAGTAACCGTCTGCTGGCAGTGCGCTTACGCTCCACTGTTATACCGTAGTAGGACTTTAGTGCATCAATGACGCTCGACTTCATGATCTGCCTAGATAATCTTGTTGCATCCTTTGGAATGCCCTGTTTACCGGGGCCGATAAGGGCTAATAGTTCTGAGGAAGTTCCTTGCCTGAACCCCTGATCTCTGACAGCCCACCTGATAGCCTTGACTAGTCTTGGCGTAGTGCCTCGATCTTTAGGTGGCTCTACGATCGATACAGTGGGTGTTACTCCAAACTCCAACTCATGCCACAGCTGTGGAACAAGGAATTTCCTGTTTAAAACATATCCTTTGCTTCGATAGAGGCTGAGGTTGTAATCGTCAGTACGACTTATGAATTCACGCTCCTTGCCTGATACCTTATCTATTGTGTACCAGGTAACCTTAAATGGGAGCCGACTCAGCCTATAACCCTGGGCTAGTAACCAATCAGTCGTTCTTGTTCTATCCATAAAAAAACTCCTTTTTTAATAGTGTGCAATCGTGTACATACCCTATATATAAAGGTAAGCGTGAATAATGACGATGCAGTTTCAACTTTGCTATAATCCTCCGATGTCTAAAGAATCTACAAAGAAGGCGTTCCAGGAGGAAAGGGATTCTTTGATAACCTATCGAAAGTCAATCCTACTATTAATACTATCAGTATTTATGTTGGTCTTGGCAAGCTGTAGCAGCAGTCCATCCGAGGCTGATATTGAGGCTACGGTTCAAGCTAGAGTAGAAGCAACGGCAATTGCTCAACCAACTGCTACACCAGCACCCACACCGACATCCACACC
>Ga0114905_1001471_pt1 | contig 12907 bp, 25 predicted proteins | sample MalvireepMed_b05_FD_83499 | JGI IMG/M metagenome (GOLD analysis project Ga0114905, IMG submission 83499) | Marine viral communities from the Global Malaspina Expedition - Malaspina viral metaG DeepMed_b05 | ecosystem: Environmental > Aquatic > Marine > Oceanic | place: Mediterranean Sea...
CGAAAACCCCTTTAACTGTTGCCCTCTTTGGCCATTGATTCCAGGTACTTGACGTCCACTCCTGCGATCTCGGCGAAGATGTCCATTAAAGAGCCCTGTTGACCTCCAAGCCTTCGTTCCCTACACGATTGACAATCACAGTCAGGTAAGAGCACGCGCCAAGCGTCGCGCCTTTCTCCCTCCTCGATCATCTTGATTGCCATATCTAGCAAGCTGTCCCAGATAATGACCGGAAGCCTGGCATTGTGATCGTGCCATTCAATAATCGTTTCTGCTGTTGTATCCAGATAAGCAGCAACGAGGGAGGCAGGAGCGCCAAGCAGGGCTAGATCCTCAATAAGCTCATACGCTCCTCGGTGCTCTGGCGATCTGGTCTTCAGCTCGTCAAAATATCCCCGCGTGCGTTTTTTCTTACAGCTCATTGCAACACACCAATTGCACACGCTTTGACGGTTCTCTTAATACCCTCGATTGATGCACCTAGATAGACAGAAGCCCTCCACGGGTTGATGATCAACGCGAACAGCGATCCAACAGCCGCACAAAGGAAAAAAGCGAAGACACCAGGAATCAAGCAAATGATGGAAATATAGGCGATCCATACGTGTAAGAACTCACCCAAAGCCTCGTTGGTTGTGCTATGATGCGCTTCGAATCTTTCAGAAGGATCAACCATGGCAGCACCAAAGAAAAAAGCCCCGGCCAAAGCGTCTAAACCTGCAAAGGCGACCCCGAAACCACCAAAGAAGGCAGAGGCCCCGCTTGGCCTTCGTGCTCGGCTTATGAATTGCCACTCGTTTCCCCCTGGCCCTGGCTTGATTGAAGCGAAGAAATAGAAACTTCGATCCTTGCTTGCCCTGTTCGCTCTGCATAGAAATCCGAGGTCTTGATCTCTGCTATCTGTGCATCGTCAACAAAGAACAGCCCCTGACAACAATCGCTTATGGCTTTGGTTAGGTTGTCTAAATCGGGCCGTGTATCCTTGTAAATCCGATCGGCGGGCACTTTGGCCCCTTTAAGCGTCTTTTGCTTAAGCCTTAGTGGCCTTGGGTGCATAAAGGCAATTGAAAGCGATATAGGCCCCTTTATGGGCTTTTTAGGTGCATATGGCCGCATAAACAAAGATACGTCCCGCTCAAACTTCTTTGTCTTCGAGTCTTGATAGGTTGCGATCCTGCCGTTGATGATGGCAGCGCGAACCCTTCTTTTCGGTTGCGGTGCGATCGGTATGGTTAGCTCTACGTGATATTCCATAGCTAGAAATCCATGTGTTCGAGTATGCCAGCGATTGATCGCGGCTCTCCGTTTGAAGGCGCCGGAAGTGTCTTCGTGTTATCCCAATCCCCGAGGGCGTTGCTCTTGGCCATGTGTGACCGATAAGCGGCACGGAAAGCGGCTCTGGGTGCTGCTATTTGCTCATAGCTACACAAGCACAAAGAACGCCAACCTCCCGCCGACTGTATGCCGCGATAGATAGCCTTGGAGCGTTGCTCGTCTGGGTCAAGTTCCAGCGGCCCCGGTTCGCGATAGCTGCCGCGATCCCGGATAAGATCGAGCACCTCACCGAATACCTCATCTGCATCATCAACGGCTTCGATTTTCTTTGCTGCCTCAACCCTTGGAACATTGGCAACAATGGCCGCGATAGGTGGCCAGCTGGAAACTGTCCTGATCAAGATCATCTTGTGAATTGCGATCTGGACTTCCTCATCGCTAAACGGCTCAAGATACGATTCCCAGTGTTTCCCGATCCTTTGTGCTGTTGTGCCGTCTGGGATTCTGTGTCCGTTATCCAAAAGTGCCTGTAGTGCCTCGCCTAGTGCCCGCTTACTTGCCATGGTTCACCTCGTTGTTCTGTGATTGTTACGTCAATGATCTGCTCGTCTTCTGGAAAGAAAACAGGTGCCGCTTGTTCGTGCTTATGAGAGTCCGAATCATCAAGCTCCAACGCCTTCGATATGTTTTCATCCCTGGTTAGGAATTCGATATCTGCCCGCCACCTTCTATCGTTGTCCCCCCGCCAGTGTCTGTTTTTGCAGCAAAGAAGGAAAAACTCTGAAGGTGTTGTGTCTTCGCCTAGCTCTTTGAGAAGTCTATCAATGCCGCGCTTTCTGTTTGCGCTGAGTCTCCGACAAAGCTTGAAGCCTGGAAGGTTGTCTTTCCTGCTGTGCTGTTCTGCGGTCACATTATAAGCATCTTGCACCCTTAAATAAGGATTTTTGCGCTCAGTAGGGGTGCCTTTAGGGGGTTTTGTTTTGTTAATTGGTTTGTTAATTGTTCTTAGTTCTTTAACCGTGGAATTAAAATGTTTGTTAAGCTTGTTAACGGGCGCGCGCGAGGGGCCTGTTTCTTCGGTGATTATAAGCTTATTTACGGTTTTCTTATTTTGGGCGCGTTTACGCTTATTTTCCAGGGCTGTAATCTTTTCTTCTATGGCATCTGATAGAAGCCGTGAAACGGTGACCCCCTGCCCTATAGCGGCAACCCTGAAACGGCTCCAGAGATCCTCGTCTATCCTCGCTGTAATGTTTTTATCTGTCATAATTGTTTAATTGTTTAATTGTTTAATTGTTTGTTTGTTTGTTTAACTTAATTGTTTAATTGTTACGCTTAAAGATAGCCCTCGTCCTCGCCCGCCCAAACCCTGAGCCGCCCGGCAAGCGACAAAACCCTGTCAGCATAACGAAAGGCCCTCGGCCCGGGGTTTCTTCCTGCGTTATACATGGCAAGCCCCGATCGCGTGTTTCCGGCCTTTTTGCGCCAATGCGCCCAAGCTTTGAGACCTGCCTGCACTGGCTCGCCTGGCCAAAACTTAGGGATCGCCTGAAGCGGACCAACAGCTCCACATCTTGAGACCGCGTGAAAGTCTAACCGGCTTTCAACATAGGCAACCGCCACCAGCAGCGAGGGATCTTCTCCGTTTTCTATAGCCGCATCAGCCACCTCGGCACACGTCGCGAACGCTTCGCCATAGCTGCCCCGGAACGGCATAGAAAGAATCAAAGAGCATAGGAGCGCCGCTGTCATTTCTTCGCCTGCCAGCGCGCATTGAATCCCCTAACATCGTAATGAACAAAGCCGATCGCACGGCGGGAGCTGCCTCCAGGATATAAGCCGACCCCTCCCTTAGAAATACGGCCATCCCGGATGAGCCGCAAAACCACCTTGTGTAGCTCTGTAGCTTTCATCCCCGACACACGAAGATCGGCGGCTTTCGCAAGCAAATGCTGCGAACGCTTAACCCCTGTGTTATTTGCCGGGGTCCTATATCCGGAGTGGATTCGGATCGGCTTGCCTATTTCATCGCGTATCGTTTGCAGGTTCGCCGCAAGCATTTTGACGTTTCGCATTAAGTCCTCGGGGATTTTCCCCCCGGTTTCAAACTCTGAAAGGCTAAAATTTGTGGTTAGTTTCATTCCCAAAACCTCAATCCTGGCTGATGTGTTTCAACAATTCCCAAAGCGCCGCGAGGGGAAACGAGGTTTACAGGCGAGGTAAGTATCCACTCGAAGACCTCTTGACCCGCAACAATATAGAAGTAGCCCGTCCTAATAGCAGGCAGCGCCCCGTGTGGTTGCCCTCGCTTGCTTGAGCAATAATTGGCGTCTGTTCTGTTTAAGTTTTCGGTCATGGTGCCCCCTTAAAACGGGATGTTATCAACGTCAAAATGTTCCCCGTCAACGTCTGGAATCATGTTGAGCATTTTTGAATTTGCTTCTATTATATCGGCCTCTGTCAAGGTTTCCGGGGGCTTTGCTTCTGTTGTTTCGCGCGGGGTTTCTTTTTTCTTCCCGCGTTTGCGCTTTTTGATCGTAGACTTTACGGTCTCCATGGTGTCAACAGGATCAGCCGCCAGAGTTTCCGGGCTCATCATACGCAAATCAGAAGCGGGGCTTCTGCTCTGCTCGGCTGCGGTTTCCAGATCGAGTGCGTCATCAAGCTCCAGGGTTCGCGGGAGATAGCTGCAAAGCCTGCGGACTGCTGTTTTTCTCGCCATCGCTGCAAAGTTTGTTTTCCAGGCGCCTGATTTACTTTGGCTTGCTATCTTTTCTATGTCGTCCAAATAGACAACAGTAAAAAGCTGGTTACCATCTGCAAATTCTGCAACGGCATAGGCAGCCTCCACGGCCCCCCGGTTTTTTCTGGGTATCTTGTGGGGGATGTCAGGGCTTAAACCTTCAATGTGCTCAAACTCGTCATTTTCGCAAACCTCCGTGGGCTTGATCGATCGAATCGCGCCCTTCGATGATCTAATGGCGATAGACACCAGGCCCTGCCAACCCGGTATAAACGTGCATTTTCTGCCGTATGCTATGAGGTGCCCGTGACCGTGTAGCCCCGAACAATCCAGGCCCATCCTGGCAGCCTGCAACACTGCCTCGAATACGCTTTCCTTCGTACATTTGGCAACCGCCTGATCTTGGTGGATCGCAATGCTCGCGGCTTGGATGAATTGCCGAGCCGTCAAGTTCTTTGACATGGCCCCGATCGCGGTTTGTTTTTCCTGCAAATATTTTATTATTTCACTCATCTTCTACCTCGTTAAATTTTGCTCTAAAGGTCCGCTGTGGAGCCCCTAACTTTGTGTACATTTCAATGACATCTCGGGACGGCTTGATCGATGAAACGATCCCCCGGTAATCAACGCGCCGGGGCTGTTTTGTGTGCCGCCATGTAATCCGGTAATCAGGCCCCTCGATTCCAGCAGCCTCGCCCATAACAAGTTTTAGCGATCGCTCAGCTTCTTCTTTTTGAGCTTTCGCCGTTTGATAATTGGCCTTTGCTAACTTGTATTGCTCAATCAACGGCCTGTGTCTTTCTTCGCCCTGAATCAGGGTTCCGTCGTCCTGTGGCCAAAGCCTGGTCAGGTTTTTATTATCTCGATCTGTGGGCTCTGGTGGGTTTCCGTTCATCGTCTCCCGCCAAAACTCGCCAGCCTCAAAGAACAGGTTTTCTTCAAGCTCTTGATCGTGGGTGATTCTGTAGTGCCGGAACTCAAGACCATGGATTAAAACGCATAGATCCCAGTGCGGCATCAAAGGCCAGCCTTGCAGCCTGCACAACTCGCGGCAAATGGCCAAATACCACAAACACTGGATAGCGTGCCTTGGAGGGTAGCGTGTGCTCTCCGTAGGCCCCCAGAGCCTAGCCTCTTGCCATGAAAAAACGCACTTGACCTCAAGCCCATAAAGCCAACGCCCCTCGCTGTCTACGATTAGCCGATCGGGGCTTCCGTATGCCCAAGGGATCTTTGGATGCGTGATCGTTATTTGTGGATCTATAAAGTCCAGACTCGAATCGTCAAGAATGCCCTTCTCTTCTGCATATCTTTCAGCCGCTACAGGCTCAAGGCGCCTCCCCTCGCGCATCGTCTCTGTTTCTGCAAAATCACCCGCTAACCCGTGTTTTTCTAGATACACATCAAGGGCTGTTTTGTATCTGTGAAGGCCAACAACCGCCGAGGCCTCAGAGCCGCCGAGGCCGGATGCACGATCGAAGGCGAAGAAGTCTTTAATATGAGAATCAATCAACATGGTCTTCGTGTTCTGAATTGCCCTCATAACCAAGAATCCGTCGCAGCTCTTGATCCGTTACCCGCCAGAATCGGCCAAAACGGAACGCCCGGATCTCTTTGTTTTTAATTTTGGCGGTGATTGTCTGCACTGAAACAGACAGCCGATCCGCAACCTCTTGCAGCGAATAAGCCCGCGAATCATCGCTCGGATTTTCTTCTTTTTGCTTCCGTATAAACGCGGGAAGCTCTGTGTCAGTTGGTAGGTTCATCTCACCCCTCCTCGGTTGATGCTGTTACGCCGTATGCTTCCATAACCTCTCGTCTGCTCGCGCAATATGGTTCAATTATTTCGTCGTGCTCTGGGCTTTCTCCTCTTACATCTAGCCCTGCATCCATAAGCCTCTTGTGGACGATCCGTCGCGCAAAGTATGAGCAAGGTCGAAGCGAGTGCCGGTACTTGAATGCCCAGAAATATGATATTCCTAGGTATGCGGCTGTCCCCACATTCTCTTGGTCCATCCTGTGCAAAGCCATTGACTGTGCATCGTTCATAGTTTCGGTGTTCAGTAGATACATCTCACCCCTCCTCGCCCGCAGCAAGCGCGTGCTCGGTCCAAAACTCAGCGGCTTCGATCGTCTCGTGGGGCCTCATTGCGCCGTCCCACCACTCACGAGGGGAGGGGTGCTCGGCTTGCGTGCCGTATGCCGTAAAAACAACGGGATCATCACCGTTGATCCCCACTACAACCATTCTCCGGCAAGGCCGATCCGGCCGGTTAATCAGTCGGCTAGGGCCGGGGCGATCGTTTCTGACTTTATAGAAAACATCGTCTTCTAAAATTGCAAAATCGCCCGCCGCTGGCCCATATAACGCAGATCGCAAATCAGGGCAGCCTTTCGGCAGTTCTGTAACCACAACAAAAAAACCAGGGGGTTGAGCTTTCACTGTTTCCCGCATGTGATCTAGATGTGGCGCTTTCAATCCGTGATCATCGTGTTTTATTTCAATTTTTGCTTCACTCATTTCGACCCTCCATTAAACGTTTTCCCATCATCATGTTTTTGTGAACTTCGTTTCCTCTGTATTGATAAACAACAGCAAATTCCTGGCCACATTTTGAACATTCAGCGTAGAAGCAAATACTGTTTTCGCCCCAATCGTGGACCTCATAATAATCAGCAATTTGTTCTTTGGCTTTGCAATATGGGCAAACCCATGCGTTTTTTGGGTCTGGAACTTTTCCTCTTTGGTCTGTCAACATCGTTGACCGTAGCCACCCCCAACCTGTTGGGGTTGGGGCAAATATTGAGCCGCTGTTTGGCTGTTCACTCATCTCACCCCTCCTCGGTTGATGCTGTTGGCTGTGCCTTGTGGCGCCCGGACCACAAGAACAAAAACATTAAACCCCAAACAATCTGCTTTCACGAAACGCTTAAAAATCCGCACGCTTAATTCAGGGCGCCGGGCTTTAACCTCGCGCTTCTTTTCCTTTGCGGATTCTCGATCCTGATAGATCGCGCCCGCTACGACGCGCCCTCTCATGTTTTCTGTTTTTTCTCCACTCACCGATCTACCTCGTCTCGTTGTTTGCCCAGACGCCCGGAGGCGTTTCGCTTCCCCATGGGATACGCTCATCAGTGGGTTACCAATTGATTTTTAAAGAGCTGGATGACTGGCACTCACCCGCGCAACCGTTCCCGCAGTTAGGACAAGACCACGAGAGGGTTTTCTGCCGCCGCAATTTTTGCTCTATTATGAGTGTTTGAACGGATAAAATTTGTTGGTTAACCTGCTCCATTTCATCCCTGCCCCACGTCCCTTTTTCAAACATTGCAGCCCTTCGCGCCTCAACTTCTTTAAGGTGTCCAATCAGCGCGCTTATTGTCTCTGTGTTTTTGCTTTCCACCATCTGACCTCGTTTCGTTGTTTTTGCGTTGCCCATATTCAGATAATTGCACACCTATCATACCCTGTCAACACTTATTATCATCTATTGTTGTTTGTTGGCAGTAGACAGACCTGCCCAACAGCGCAAATAAGGCCCTCCCTTCTACCTATCTATCCTAGCGTGCGGCCGTCCCTACAGCTACAGCGCCCACAACTAACCCGGCCGAAAACCAAAGTCCCTTTGACTCATACCAGGCCGGGGCTTTTGGCTGTTTTTGGGCCTGTTCCAGGGCTCGATCGGTTGCTCTTAAAGCGTTGGCTATAGCCGCCCGTTCCTGGTGGCATCTCGCAAGGCTTGCCGCCCCTGTCTTTTTTTCCTTTTCTGCCATCGCTCGGCATGTAGGGAGATCGACCTCTCTTAGCTGTACCAATTCCACTGCCCACGATTCCGGAATTAGAATACCTGAGCACGGCGCCCGCTCCCTTTTGTCTAAGGGTGTTGCCTGTTCGCATATAGGAGGGGCCGAAAGAATCAACAAAGCAAGGATCGTGCTCATTTGCCAAAGCTCCTATTTAAAGCAGCAGCCAAGGCCGCGCGCGAATCGCCTGCGGCTTCTGTTATTCTGCGCGCCTTTTCGCTTATTTTTTTCATTTTCTGATCGTGCTCTTTTCTAACTTCCGCGAGGGCTTTTTCTTCTCCATCCTCGGCGGCTTTTTCGGCCTTGAAAAGTGCAATTTCAGCCTTCGCCCTGTGGACGGATACAAGGGAATTAGCCTGTGCCGCCATCACCCGCCGATAGAGAAAAACAACAGCAACAAAACCCAAAACAAACAGGGCTCCGATCCTGGTGGCCATCGAAGACAAAAAGCGTTTTATGCGAAATATCATGCGTAATTCGGGAAGGGGCAGAAAAGGGTGGCGGGCATCCACCCCACAAACAACGAGGCTCCACCCCTTCCCAAAGAGGCGTTAGGTCGAAACGCCCCTATTTTTTCCAGTTAGAAGCGGCATCGGTTAAACCCTGCGCGCCCAGATAAGCGATTAAAATCTGTTGAAACTGATCCCCGGTGACGATCCCAAGCATAACCGCAGCCCCGGCCACAATAACCGCGAGCAATTTCCGAGACAGACACTTATTTAAAAAGGCTTTCATGCTGCCCCTCCATTTAGTTTGGTTTCGATTTTAACGAGCCGCTCTCTGATTTCTGCAAGCTCTTTCCAAAGTTCTTTCCTGCCGTTTCTCTCGGTTTCGGCCCCTGTTTTTTGGCCTTCTTTGACCTCGGCCACATCCTCTTCAACGGCAACAATTTTGCAGGCCACCTCGTCAGATTGCCCCGTCAAAGAGCTTTCCATTTTTTGAAGCCGAGAAGCCAGCCTCCAAACGATCGGCATGATAACAGCAAGGATCGCCCCCGCCGCCTGAGCTATTGGAAGAAAATCCTCCATCAGTCATCGTAGACAACGGACAAAACGCCGCCAGCAACCGTAAAATGGTGGGCGCGATCTCTGTCAACGCCCTTCAAGGCTTTTCTGTTTTCAATCTCAACAACCGTAAACCCCTCGCCCGCCACTGGCCGCGTTAGGGACATGTCGGTTACCTGCCCGCCTGCGTCTTCTAAGCCATAAAACATTTTATCCCTCCAATTTCCAGCCCAAAAGATACACGGTCAACCTGTTAACATAAGCGCCGCCAGTGGGATATTGATTGTTCCACTTGTACCACATAATATTTGCCGGGGTTCCCGTGGTAAGGCCCACGCCGCCTGCCAGCGGAAAGTCCATTACCTGCTCAGTGTTAATAAGCCCGCCTGCGGTATGGGTTGACGCAGACCCATCTGCGCCGCCATTGACAACGGTAGTACCGAGGCTAGCCAGCGTCCGCAACTGCATTTTGTCCGCGTTTATGTTCCCGTACCACGCCTGATAAATTTTGAGGTTATTTAAGCCCTCATTGTGATCTTGGTTTGCTGCGAGTCTAATTTTGGCCCTGCCGGGGGCAGCAGGCACCGCGTTTGCTAGAGAAATAACCGTGTTTGATGCGGCTGTTGCAGAAGTTATTATTTCAATCCCCTCCCCCGTTGATCCGGCCCCGTCTCCAGTAATATATTGACACTCACCAGGCGCAAAATTGATGAACGGTACCATGTCATCGTTGCCGCTGTCGAAATCTTCGGAATTACTCACGCCGAAAAGCACTTGAGAAAAGAGCGTGTAACCTGCCGGGGGGGTGTAACCGCCCGTTGCAAATGTGTTGCCAGCCAGCAAGCCGATCAGCGCCGGATCGGCCCCACCAGCTTTGGATATGAGGTGGATATGATAGAATTTATCTGCGGCTTCCGTTTCCCCTGAAATAAGCCCACCTGCCCCAGCATCTCCGGGGTTAAACTTAAGGGAGGTTGATGCGGTAGGATCGCCGCCTGTGTTGATCGTCAATATCTGGCTGGCCGTTCCGGTAGCATTGAAGACCTCAACAAACACGTTGCCATCGTCCCTGCTACTCACCAAACAGGCCGAGGCATCCGTAGGATCGTCGTATGATTCGCCGCCTGGTAAATATTCCCATCTGCACCCGAGGCCAATTGACGGAAGCCGGGGCGCGTCTATATTTGTTCGCGCAAATTTAAGCGCCATGATCAGCCTCCGTCTTCCTCGTCAAGGTTGTATGACCGGATATGGCAAACGCCGCCAGATGCGCTAACCCAAACCACCTGAAGCCCATCATAAAGCCCCTCAATAACGATGGTGTCGTTTGCGGACAGGCTCGATACGTCGGTGTACTCATCGCCCGGACCCAAAACCCGGACCGTCCCAGCGTTGCCAACTAGTTGCACGATGTGCGTCGAATATCTGTTGAAAGCATAGTCGGTATTAGGGGTTATGGTGGACCCTGCGCCGCCCGTCTGCGGGAAAGATTGATTTTGCATTTGTCGCCTCCTGTGATCGTTGTACCACGTCGCGAGGGGTTTTTGTTGCTATGCAACAATTTCAGAATCGAAAGTAGCGTATAAATTCACAAAAGGAACCGCGATCGTTGACGAGCCGTCCGAAGTCGTGAAGGCAACCTCGGCTAATGACGGGCTGTCCCCGTTCACCTGGGCTAGGTTCCAAGGCCCTAGAAACACCTGAACCCACTTAATCCCCGCCGCAAACTTGATCACAGTGGCAGATTTTGCCTGTGAGTTATACGTTGCAGTGATAATCAAGGGATCTTCGGGGTCAACTTGCGCGTTGGCAACCTGAAGCCCTATCCGCATTGATCGCGCATCTGGTGGGGATATAAAAGCCCCGGTATGGATCGCGCCCGCCTGGCCTATGATCCCCGCCGTCAAAGGCGCCCTTTGTGGGTAACCCCTGTGGGCCGCAAGCTGATCAGAAAGCGCCGCTTCATGGTGTTTTGAAAGTACGGGGACATCTATTCCCTCTTTCGGGTATGCGGTGAAGGTGCCAACCGTATGATATGACACAAGGCCCGCAAGATATTGAGACACCCCATTAACGTATGCGCTTGCGGACATGATTAATCCTCATAAACAACCCAAGATTCTACAGAAGCCGGAACCCCGGAAGCATCAACAAAACCCAAATTGAGAAAAAAATTGCCTGCGTCGATCGCGCTAGTTGTATATACTACATTTGCGTCTGCGCTGGTCGCTGTTTCGTAATCTGATCCGGCCTTCAAAAAGCCAACCGTGCCAACAGGCGCGATAAAAGACAGCTTGAATTGTGCCACTTGGGCAAAATCCGCGAGCTGATAAGCGCCAAACAGCTCTAACTCGTCAGAGACCAAAAACGTTTTTGATCGATCTGAGCTATCAGTCATCGCAAAATAGCTTAAAGCGGGGCGCCGCCCTTTGATTATTGCGGCCGGTGAATTTTTGAGCCGCCTTACTAATTCAGCCGATAGAGCATAGCCACCAGCAAGTATAGAGCTTGGCTTAGTTGGCAACGTGCCGAGGCCGGTATAGGGCGATCCCGACTTGGGGCGAAAAAAAGCCCCGTAGATTTTCAGGGTTCGCGCGCCTGAGTCAACTTTACCTTCGATTGTTGCGAACTCTGGATCGCCAGTTCCCGTCCAAACCCCCATTGAATAAAGATCGATCGAAGTGCTTGTGAGGGTTTGGGTTACCGATGATCCGTCATAGGTACATTTTATGGTACCCGTCCCCCCGTCTACCGTTGCATAGATTAGCAGCTCAAATCGGCAATCCACAGGGGTTATCATAACCCTGGCACATGTGTCGTAGGCCGTGGTTTGTGTCGTGTAATATGATCCGATCGATATGCCGCCGATCGCTGGCAGGTAATTGTCAAGCAAGTGCTCGGCTCTCTGGGTGAGCCCAGCATAAAGCCCCGCATTCCTCGGATCTCCCGGCTTAGATTTGATTTTAATCCATGTCACGAGACGATCCCCCCATCGTTGACAAACGCCCAGTTTCTCATTCTAGCTGAGGCGCTTGCATACACGGGAAAAAGAAGCCTGTCGTCAGCTGCTACCGTCCACGAGGCGCCCGAATTAATCGTTATAGTGTCCCCGGTTATGTCCGTAATTACTTTCGCTGTGTATTTTGTGTCTTCTTCGCCTGGTCTATAAATCGCTATATATTCACCCTCTGCGAACCATGCCCCTCGCCCGCTTGGAACTGTAAAAACTGTTTGTGAAGCCAGGGAATCGATCTCTGTGTCCGGGGCGTAATAATCCCCGTAGACCTGGCCCCAAATTGCGAGGGATATTGAGCCCCCCGATCCGTCAAGGTTTCGCGAAACGCCTATAACCCTGCCGGATATTGAGGCGGCCCTGTGGCTTCCAGATGGAAGATCCGACCATGCGTAGTGGGTGCCGGATATGGTAACCCGATCGCCTGGGTTGACGCTCCAGGCCGTCGCAGGCCCAACCGCTATTTGATAAACATAAACATCGGACAGGATTTGGTCCGGAGTCTGAACCGCCATGATCAGCGATTCGAGGTTAGCTGTTGCCCACTGCGAGGGCACCTTAAACGTTTCTTTTTTGATTTGCCCCTCGGCCGCAATTCTGGCTTTGTTTTTGATTATCATGGGCGGCTTTGCTGGGTTTAGAAATTCAACCTCAACAACATTGGGCGGCTTCTCGCGTAGCCCCAGCTTAATCGGTTGCGCCATGATTTCAGAAAGCCCGATCGTCGTTTCTGTTTCGGCCTCCTGCGGTGCGTACATTCGCCCGATCGCGATCTCTGATTTGCCGCTGGTGAAACGCTGAGTTATGGCAACCTTTCTGGCTATAGCATCAAGGAAAAGGCTTTTTGCTTCCAAATCCAAAACAATAAACGGTGAAATTGTGTCTTCTGCGGTCTCCGTTGATAGGCTGGAGGCTGTCCAGTCTCCCGGAATCCTAGCGCCCCATCCGATCGGCAGCTCATCAAAAGCCCCGAAGCTGCCATCTGCGGCCGGTGCAAATTCAGCGGTACCGCTAGAGTTTAAAAGCCTAGCCCACGTTTCGCCAATGAGGGCGGGGGTTGCGATCTCC
>Ga0114905_1001483_pt1 | contig 12861 bp, 13 predicted proteins | sample MalvireepMed_b05_FD_83499 | JGI IMG/M metagenome (GOLD analysis project Ga0114905, IMG submission 83499) | Marine viral communities from the Global Malaspina Expedition - Malaspina viral metaG DeepMed_b05 | ecosystem: Environmental > Aquatic > Marine > Oceanic | place: Mediterranean Sea...
CGTAGAGATCCCCTTGGGCAATGGCCACACCATAGCGCATGGCGGTACCGCCTTCTTCTATGTGGTAAAGGTACCTTGCCACGGCATCGACATGGATATCTCCGGGACGCAGTTCGTCGTTCGCCAATACTCTTTGAGGGAGGAACCTGGGATGCAGCCCCCAAGGGTTTGTGGTCGCGGGATCATAGCCAAGCGGAGTGACCTCCGCGTCCCAAGCGGCTTTCTGTTCTTCGCTGGGCCAGTTATTGGCAAACGAAAGCGTCGGGATCGACGACGGGAGCAGCGCCGCAGTTGTCTGTATGAAGTGTCGTCTCGTCAGCATCTCAAGTTTCCCAAGTACATAGTGAACCGGTTCGATCGCTTGTACGCGATAGATGCGGTATAAAACCTCCAGCCCCTGTAGCATCAAGGGTCTTCGCGGTTTTTGTAGTGGAAAGCATCACATCCGTCGAAAAGTGAATCTCCTGCAGTTCTGGTCGCGACAGAACCCGATCAGATTGGCCATGAATCCCACTAGATAGCAGCCGTTCGCTGATACCGACCTCGATCAAAGAGCAATGTGGGCGAAGCAATCCATGCAGCATCGAAAAGGACTTGAAGCTACAGTTACTTTAGCCTGTAGGAACCGACTCGGTCAAAGATAGTCCCGGCCAGTTGCCGGGCCAGGAGCAAAGAAAATGAGTGGAGCCGAGCGCCGGGAGTGGACTGTCAGCGGCATGGATTGTGCCGCCTGCACTGTAAAAGTGACGAAGGCGGTCGAGCGCCTCCCGGGCGTCAGAGATGTAAAGGTCGCCCTGATGAGCGAACGCCTTTCGCTTGATCTCGAGCCTGCCCGGACGGACCCGACGGAGATCGAAACCATCGTGAAGCGTCTCGGATACGGAATTGCGCAGCGTGGCGCTACATCGGAGGGAAAACCGCTCGACGCCGCGGACAAGCCGCATAGCCATGGTCACGACTGTGACGGCCATGACCGTGAACACCATCACGACGGGACGCCGCCAGACAAGGGCGACGCGGGGCATGGCAGTCCAGGTCACGTGCATGACGACCCCGCCGATCGCGGCAAGAATTGGTATCAGACCGACAAGGGCCGGCTGGTGATCTTCACCGGCGCCTTGCTGGTCCTGGCCTGGGGGTTCGAGCTTCTGACCTCGGCGGACTACGGCTACTGGGCCTTTGCCCTCGCCTGCGTGATCGGAGTCGCCCCAGTGGCCAGGCGCGCCTTCGAGGCCGTTCGCCTCGGCCAGCCTTTTACCATCGAAAGCCTGATGACCATTGCTGCTGTCGGCGCCTTATTTATCGGCGCAGCCGAGGAAGCGGCACTTGTCGTGTTTCTTTTTGCAGTGGGCGAGGTGCTGGAAGGCGTGGCCGCTGGCAAGGCACGCGACGGTATCCGAGCGCTGGCCAATTTGGTGCCCAAGACCGCGCTTCTGGAAATCGACGGCAAAACTCGGGAAGTCCCGGCCGAGCAGCTTCAAATTGGCCAGCGCGTTATGGTACGTCCCGGCGACCGGATCCCCTCCGACGGCGAGATTTTCGAGGGCACTAGCGGTATCGACGAAAGCCCGGTCACCGGCGAAAGTGTACCCGTTACCCGGGGTCCGGGTGAGAAAGTCTTTGCCGGGTCGATCAACACCGAAGCCGCGCTTCGCGTGACGGTCACGAAAACCGCGGCGGACAACACGATCTCGCGCATCATCCAATTGGTCGAGGACGCCGAAGACGCCCGCGCGCCGACCGAGCGGTTCATTGATCGATTCAGCCGCTGGTACATGCCAGCCATCGTCGCGCTCGCGGCACTGGTCATCCTGATCCCGCCGCTGTTGACAGGGGCGGACTGGGGTACCTGGATCTATCGTGGCCTCGCATTGTTGCTCATCGGCTGCCCCTGCGCGTTGGTGATCTCGGTTCCGGCCTCGATTGCCTCTGCGCTGTCCTCAGGCGCCAAGAAAGGTCTGTTGATGAAGGGGGGCGCGGTGATCGAGTCCACCGCAAAGGTCTCGGCCATCGCCTTTGACAAGACCGGCACGCTGACCCATGGCAAACCCAAGGTGACCGACGTCCTGCCCGCCCTTGGCGTCACAGAAGACAACCTGCTGGCCGTGGCCGCCGCAGTCGAGACCGGATCGTCGCACCCGCTGGCTCAAGCCATCCTCCGCCGAACGGAGGAGGCCGGGATCGAGGCTCTGCCCGCGACAGAAGCGCGCGCGATCGTGGGTAAGGGCGTTGAAGCGCTGGTCGGCGGCACGAAGGCCTGGGTGGCATCGCCACGCCATGCCGAGGTGGCCGGGGGTATCGCCGCCGGCCAGGCCGAGTTCGCGGCACAGCTCGAGACTGAGGGCAAGACCGTGGTCGCGGTGTTCCGTTCCGGCCAACCCCTCGGCCTCGTTGCCTTGCGCGACGAGCCGCGCGGCGACGCCGCCGAGGCCATGGCCCAACTGCGGGCGATGGACATCGCCCCGGTTATCCTGACCGGCGACAATCCCCGCACGGCCGAGGCCATCGCCGGGAGGCTCGGCATGGAATTCCACGCCAGCATGATGCCCGAGGACAAGCTGAGGCTGATCCGCGAGATGGGCGCATCCGGCGGCGTCATGATGATTGGCGACGGCATCAACGACGCACCAGCGCTAAAGCAGGCGAACGTAGGTGTGGCGATGGGCTCCGGCACCGACGTGGCGCTGGAAACCGCCGATGCGGCGATCCTGCGCGACAGGGTGGTGGACATACCTGCCCTGATCCGGCTCGCCCGAGCCGCCATGGCCAACATCCATCAGAACGTGGCCCTGGCACTGGGTCTGAAAGCTGTGTTTTTGGTAACGTCGGTGCTAGGGTTGACCGGGCTCTGGATCGCCATCCTGGCCGATACCGGCGCAACAGTGCTGGTCACGCTCAACGCCCTGCGACTGTTGCGCTTCAACCCGTCTGACAATCGCTAGCATTTCCACGCAGAGCATACGCAGCCTTGAAACAAAGTTTCAAGACTTGGATTGAGGTTCGGCTCGTCAGTGTAGCGCTCCACAGAAAAGGACCTAAACACGAGGTGCGAGAGGATGTCGGAAAGTGGAAAGGAGAAAACATGAAATTGAGATTCGACACCTTCGATGCTTCGTCAACGCCGCTGATCATGGCAGTTTCCGAAAGGCTGGTAGCGTTATGCGTATCCGACAGTCATCAGTCAGCCGTTGCATCCGCGACCTTGAGGATCGGCTCGGAACATCATTGTTTCACCGTCATCGAAGCGGCGTGAGCCTAAACCGCGCCGGGCACCAGTTTCTGCCTCGCGCACGTCAGACAATTCGCGGGCTTGATGAGAGCTTGCACGCGATGGCGGCACTTGGCAGATCGGAAAACGGCCGTATAAGAGTCGGCATTTATTCATCGATTGCCTCGGGCTTTCTGGCCGAATTGCTGCGCTCCTTCGGGGAGCAGCACAATCATGTGCAGATCGAATTGATCGATGGAAACCCGGAAGAACACGTCGCTGCCATTCGCGGGCTCAAACTCGACGTCGCTTTCCTAACCGGAACCCGAACCTGGCAAGATTGCGACAGCGCATTGATGTGGTCGGAAGGTGTTTTCGTTGTCCTGCCTGAACGCCATGAGGTAGCCATCCGGACAGCAGTCGACTGGCGCGAGCTTAGCGGCGAGGCTTTCATGGTCAGCGAAACAGCGCCGGGCCAAGAGATCTATGACTATCTGGTGAGGAAGCTGGCAGAGCTCAGTTGGCACCCTGACATACATGTGCAGTCCGTAAGTCGAGATAACCTGCTGTCATTGGTTGCCATTGGGCGAGGTTTGACCGTGGTCAGCGAGGCAATGACGGTGACGACCCATCCGGGAGTGGTCTTTCGACCGATCAAGGGCGAGCGCCTTCCATTTTCTGCAATCTGGTCGCCGAATAACGACAACCCAGCGTTCAGGCGTCTTCTGAGCATGGCAAGGGCTAAGGCAGAGCTGGAAAATCGCGGGGTGATCAATGGGCATCCCTGTGGGATTGAGCAGCCCGCCTCGCCTTCGCAAACCCACGATCCGTCGCCATGAACCGCTCCAGCATCGGCACGATCAGCCGGACAGGATCGGCAACAGCTTGCCCCGTCTCCCGTCCCAGCACCTCTGCATAGGCGACAAGATCGCGATGAATGGACGCGGGCAATTCCACCGTCACTTTCACCGGCTTTTCGTCGGGCAGAGGCCCAAGCTTGAGTTTCGACATGATCAACCTCCTGCCGGTTCGAATACCAGATCGCGGGTGACGATGATCCTGACCGGGAACCCCGGACGGATGGTCAGCGTTGGCGCGACCTGCAGCTGACGCTGGACGATCTGCTGACCGGCCTGGTTGATCGTGTCCACCGCGCCATCGCGGATCGCCTGGACCAGGCGGTCTTCGTCATCGGTGGCGAGGTCCGCGCCGATCGCGAGCAGCGTGGACAGACCCGCCGCGCGCATCAGATCCCACCAATGGTAGTTGACGCCATCTTCGAGACCGGCATAGCCGCTCGCATCCGCCCCCGGCAGACGTTCGAGAACGATGGATCGGCCACCGGGAAGGATCAAGCGGTTCCAGACCAACAGCGCGCGGCGTTGGCCGAACGTCACACCGTCATCGTATTGGCCGATGATGCGGGTTCCTTGTGGGATCAGCAGCAGCGATCCCGTCGGACTGTCATAGACATTCTCTGTGACCTGCGCGGTGATCTGGCCCGGGAGATCGGAGCGAATGCCGGTGATGAGCGCGGCAGGTATCACCGCTCCCGCCTGAAGGATGTACGGTGAGGCTGGCGGCTGAATGCGATCGGATGCGACGGTCTGCCGGTCCACCGGACCGTTGAGGAAAGCCGTATGCCGGCTCCCCTCAGGTTGCTCGGCACCACCCAGGCCCGGAAGATTCACGCCGCCCCCGGCCGTCGTTGCCCTGCCAGACGCCGTCTGGAAGAAGACACCGCTCAGACGCGCGGTTTCCTCCTCTGCCCTACGGCGCTCCGCGTCCGGATCGACGGTCGGGCCCGCAATCGGCGGAGGACCCACGGGCACTCCCCGCTCCTGCGCATCGAGGATCGGTCGCCCTAGGTCACCGGGCAGTGCGGGTCCCAGAACCGGTCCGGTATAGTCGGACGGCAACCCTTCCAAGCCGTCCGCGGCCGGTCGATTGTCGATGGAGTAGAGTTCTCCACCTCCCGACCCTGCCTCACGGGTCTGGAGCGCATAGATCAGCGCACCCCCGATACCCAACAGCGCGACCGCTCCGACACCGACCAGAACCTTGCGCGACAGCCTGGTCACGCGGGGCGGATCGGGACGCAGACGCATCGGAGCTGCAGGATCGGTGTCACTCATGACGCCCCTCCCCTTCGCGCATCCCCCTCCGCCCGCGCATCCGCCTCGCGCTCCTCCATGCGCACGATCCGGACCACCTGCTGGCGGTCTCCTGCGCCCAGCCGGAGCTCCGCCGCACCGAAGAGGCGATCCACGATCAGCACGTTCCGGTGGATACGGCTGTTGACGATCTGCGGCTCTCCATCGGCGCCAAGCACGAAGAGCGGCGGCATTTCGCCCTGCGCGATGCCAGCCGGGAAGACGACATAGACACGGCGGCCGTCGTCGAAGACAGAAACCGGGCGCCAGGGCGGGCTTTCCCCCTGGATCTGCAAGCCGTAACGATGATTGCGGGCCGATGGTGCCGGGATGGTCGGCGCGGTTGCCACGGCCTGTTGCCCACCACGCGGCGCTGCCGGATAGGCCCAGGCGACCGAGGGCATGTAGAGCGCCTCACGGGCACGCAGCTCGATCGTGTACACCCGCCTGTCAGTGCTGATCACCAGATTGGTCGAGATGTCGTCCCGCGTCGGTTTGACGAGGATGTGGACGCGGGCGGTGGACCCGGACCCGCTCTCCGTGTCGCCGATGATCCAGCGCGTGGTATCTCCCGCGGCGATCGGGCCTGCACCGGTCAGACGCTCGCCCGGCTCGAGTGCGATGTTGGTGATCTGACCCGGCGCGGCATAGACCTGATAGAGGGCTCCTTCCGACCAGGGATAGATCTGGATCGCATTGTAATAGCCCTCGCGGCGCGGTTCGACCCGGGCGGCGGCATTGGCGTTTTCGACACGACCGGTTGGTGTGCCTGCCGCCGCTCCGCCATGCGCCACTGTCCAGACTGGCGGCGTATGCAGCGGCCGAGGACGTTCCTCGGCGGCCGAGACAGGTGGAGTGGGCAGCGGCGGCACGGACTCGTCGTAGCTGAATTCCGGTACCGGGTTGCTGGCGCACCCCGCCAGCACGGACGCGGACAGCAGCAAGGCCACCAACATAGGCGTCCTGACGCCCGGAGACCTGGTTGCATGAAGATGCTGTTCAGTCATTGGCTCATCTCCCGCGACCAGGAGATCGCATTGACATAGATTCCGAGGGGGTTGGCGCGCAGGCGGTCGGCGCTGCGCGGGGTCTGGATCACGACGGTCAGGATCGCGGTCCAGCGCTCGGTCGTGGAAAGCTGACCGTTCTCGTACTGGCGCTCGGTCCAGGCAACGCGGAACGATCCCGGCGAGGCCCGGATGACCGAGGACACCTCGACGGCGATCTGCTGACGGCCGACGCGGGTGAACGGGTCGTTGGCGCGAGCAAAGTCGTTCAGCGCGGCCGCGCCACGGTCCGTGGTGAACTCATAGGCGCGCAGCCAGTTCTGCCGCACGATGATCGGGTCGGCGGGGATGGAACGAACCTGTTCGATGAAACGGCCAAGATGGAAGGCGATCTGCGGATCGGTCGGCTCGTAGTCGGCGGAAGCCGGAGCGACAGCCTGAGCCTCGCCGAGCGCGTCGACCTGAACGACCCAGGGCACGACGGTGCCACGCGCGGATTGCCAGACCAGGGCGCCAGCAAATCCCGCCGCGAGGATCAGGCTGCCGAAGGCCATGTAGCGCCAGTTGCGGGCCTGAACGCGGGCGGAGCCGATGCGCTCGTCCCAGACCTGCGCAGCCCTCTGGTAAGGCGTCTCTGGTTGAGGTGTCTTGCCATAATGCGTGGCGGAACGCCTGAAGAGGTTCATGAGCGGTCCCTTTCGGAGAGATTGACGGAGGTGCCCGCGCCGTGACTGTCACCCGACCGGACGGCGTGAGCGGCAGCGCGGACGCCATGGCTCACGGCCTGGCTATGGCGCATGCGCTTCGCCCAGGCTGGCGGGCCATCGGGAGCGGACGGGCCGGAGCTGTCAGGCTTAGGTGCCGCGCCGCCGACCGTGCCCATCGAGGTGGTTCCGCCCGTCGCCACAACACCGCCCTTTACGCCCTCGGCGTAGCTGGACTGGATCCCGCCAGCCGCGCGAGAGGACGCCTTCTTGAGCGGTGATGCCGCGGCAGCGGCCCCGGCGCGCGCCACACCAACCATCCCGCCGGGGAGACCACCTCCGCCCATCGAGCCAAGCGTGTAGGCGCTCGAGGCAGCGCCCGCCGCGGCCGCACCGCCGCGTGCCAGAGCGGCGCCACCGGAGAGCGCGGACCCGGCCCCGCGCGCTGCGAGCATGGTTGCCCCTCCGGCCCCGATCGCAGCGCCACCAACGGCAAGGCCGGTGCCTATGGCCGCCCCCGCGCTGAGTTGCGGCCCGCCGGACACCAGACCCGAGGCGATGCCGGGGCCGAAGATACCGAGGCCCAGCAGAGACAGGGCGGCCAGCACAATCGCCATGGCGTCATCGATGGTCGGCGTCACACCTCCGAAACCCGCGGTGAACTGACCGAAGAGCGTCGATCCGATTCCGATGATCACGGCGAGGACCAGAACCTTGATGCCGGAGGAAATGACGTTGCCCAGCACGCGCTCGGCCATGAAGGCGGTCTTGCCGAAGAGTCCGAAGGGGATCAGCACGAAGCCCGCGAGGGTCGTGAGCTTGAATTCGATCAGGGTGACGAAGAGCTGCACCGCGAGGATGAAGAAGGCGAGGATCACCAGCGCCCAGGCGAAGAACAGGCAGAGGATCTGGACGAGGTTCTCGAAGACCGCGACCCAACCCATCAGATCGGAGATGCTTTCGAGCAGCGGCCGTCCGGCCTCGAGCCCGGTCTGGGCGACGCGGCCGGGGCGCAGAAGATCGGCGGCGGAAAACCCGGTGCCCGAGGCCATCAGACCGAGGCCCGCGAAGCTCTCGAAGACGATCCGGGCGAGGTTGTTCCAGTTGGAGATGATATAGGCGAAGACCCCGACAAAGAGCGTCTTTTTCACCAGTCGGGCGATGATGTCGTCATCGGCATCCCAGGCCCAGAACAGCGCCGCCAGCGTCACGTCGATGACGATCAGCGTGGTGGCGATGAAGGCGACCTCGCCGCCGAGCAGCCCAAACCCGCTGTCGATATAGCTGGTGAAGATGCCCAGAAAGTTGTCGATGACGCCGGTCCCGCCCATGGCTCACTGATCTCCCGGACGCTGCGGCGCTTCGGGTGAAGGCGTCCGGCCGAGGAACCGGTCACGGCTCTCGGCCCAGGCGGCGAGGCAATCGGCATCGCTGGAAGCGGCCTCGCCAAGCTGCTGGCACCGGCGCAGCGTCGCGCGGAGAGGATCGACAGACGACTGGAGCGCGGGCGCGGTGCTGGCCGGCGCGGGCCCCTCCTCCCGCGTGACCTCGATCACTGTGGCGGTGATCGCGATCGCCACAAACACGATGGCCACGATCCGGGCCAGTACCTTCCCCTCCATCGTCTCCCCCTCCCTGCCCTAGTTGAACATCTGCGCGTTGCCGGGTTGGTAGCCCGCGCCCGGCGTCAGGAAGCGTTCGCGCTGGATGCGGCCTTGTTCTGCAGCGGTGGCGCGCTCGGCCTCGCTCAGCGCATTGGCGCGGCCGTTTGCCGAGATCACCGCGATCAGATCCGAGAGCTGCTGCGATTGCAGTGCGAGGAGCTGGTTGCCCGCCTGTGTGGCCTGCAGAGCGCCGACCGCGTTCTGGCTCTGCCCAACGAGCGCGGACATCTCTGCGCGGTTGGCATCGATATTGCCGACGACACCGGCCTGCACGCGCATGGCATCCTGTAGGCCACCGACCGTGTTCTGCCACCGGGACCGGGCCTCGGCGATCAGTTGCTGGTCGGTCGCCGTCAGGGAAAGGTTGCCATAGTCCTGCTGGAACATCTGGTCGATGCTCTGCACATCGAAGGCGATGTTCTGTGCCTGCGCCAGTAGTTGTTGCGTGCGGCTGACGTTCTGCTGGATCTGCTGGAGCGCGGAATACGGCAGGTTGGCGAGATTGCGCGCCTGGTTGATCAGCATCTGCGCTTCGTTCTGGAGTTGTGCGATCTGATTGTTGATCTGCTCCAGAGCGCGCGCCGCGGTCAGGAGATTTTCGGCGTGGTTGGTCGGGTCGTAGACGATGAACGGACCGCCGCCGATGCCGAAGAGCGCATGGGCGGGCGGCGCTGCGATGGGCGACATGGCAATGGGCATCGCCAGCGCGAGGGCGAGCAGTGACGGGCCGGCGAACCGGGGCGTGATCTTGCGATTCATGATGTGATCTCCTCTTCTTTCAGGACAGGTTCTGCGTCCTCAACAGCGATGGTGGCCGGAGAGGCTCCGTCCGCGTCGAGGGCGATATTGGTGAGGTCGGGGATCAGGTCGGCGGCCCAATCCAGGCTGTGCGCCTTCAGCCAGGCAGCGAGGAAGCCGTCTCCGCCGTGCTCACCACAGATTTGGGCAATCAGCGCCTGATCCGATTTGGACGATGCCGCGCACAGCGCGAGCCCAACGTCACTGAGGCCCAGTTCGAACAGCCGGTTGCCGCGCCGCGACTGACAGTAGTAGTCGCGCTTGGGCGTGGCCCGCGCGAGGATCTCGATCTGCCGGTCATTGAGGCCGAAGCGACGATAGATAGCCGTAATCTGCGGCTCGATGGCCCGCTCGTTCGGCAGCAGGAGCCGCGTCGGGCAGCTTTCGATGATCGCAGGCGCGATGGCGCTGCCGTCGATGTCGCTGAGGCTCTGCGTCGCGAAGATCACCGAAGCATTCTTCTTCCTCAGCGTCTTCAGCCATTCGCGGAGCTGCTCCGCGAAGGCATCGTCATCGAGCGCGAGCCAGCCCTCGTCGATGATGAGCAGCGTGGGTCGTCCGTCGAGCCGATCACCGATCCGGTGGAACAGGTAAGAGAGGACGGCGGGCGCCGCGCCGGTTCCCACCAGCCCCTCGATCTCGAAGGCCTGCACATCCGCCGATCCCAGCTGTTCGGTCTCGGCATCGAGCAGCCGGCCATAGGGTCCACCCACGCAGTATGCGCGGAGCGCCTGCTTCAAATCGTTGGATTGCAGCAGGACCGCAAGCCCGGTCATGGTCCGCTCGCCGACAGGGGCCGAGGCCAGCGAGGTCAGTGCCGTCCAGATATGTTCCTTCACATCCGGGGTGATCTGGATGTTCTCGCGCGTCAGGATGGCGACGATCCAGTCAGCCGCCCAGGCGCGCTCCGACGTCTCGTGAATGCGGGCCAGCGGCTGTAGTGAGACGAAGCTCTCATCTGCGTCGGTCAGTTCTCCGCCGAGGTCATGCCAGTCGCCGCCCATGGCGAGCGAAGCGGCGCGGATAGAACCGCCGAAGTCAAAGGCGAAGATCTGGCTGCGCGAGTACCGCCGGAACTGAAGCGCCATCAGCGCCAGCAACACGGACTTGCCGGCGCCGGTCGGGCCGACGACGAGGGTGTGACCGACATCCCCCACATGCAGAGAAAACCGGAACGGGGTAGAGCCTTCGGTCCTGGCGTAGAGCAATGGAGCGTCGCCGAAATGCTCATCCTGTTCCGGCCCCGCCCAGACCGCCGAGAGCGGGATCATATGGGCGAGATTCAATGTGCTGATCGGTGGCTGGCGGACATTGGCATAGGCATGTCCGGGCAAGCTGCCGAGCCAGGCATCGACGGAGTTGACCGTCTCGACCATGACGCTGAAATCGCGGGACTGGACGATCTTTTCGACCAGCCGCAGCCTCTCGTCGGCGCGGCGGACTTCCTCGTCCCAGACCGTGATCGTGGCCGTGACATAGGCCATGCCAGCCAGATCCGTGCCGAGTTCCTGCAAGGCCATGTCGGCGTCAGCGGCCTTGTTCGCGGCATCGGTATCGATCAGCGCGGATTGCTCGTTGGTCATCACCTCCTTGAGGATCGCGGCGATGGACTTACGCTTGGCAAACCACTGGCGGCGTATCCGGGTCAGAAGCTTGGTTGCGTCCAGCTTGTCCATGAGAATGGCCCGGGTCGACCAGCGATAGGGAAAGGCCAGCCGGTTCAACTCGTCGAGCAGGCCCGGGGTCGTGGCGCCGGGAAAGCCGGTGATCGTCAGGACGCGAAGGTGATGATTACCCAGGCGCGGCTCCAGCCCGCCGGCCAGCGGCTGGTCGGGCAAGAGCGCGTCGAGATAGACCGGCAACTCGGGCACGCGCACGCGGTGCCGGTTGGTCGAAATCGTCGAATGCAGGTAGGTCAGCGTAGCGGCGTCATCGAGCCAGTGGCAGTCCGGCATGAAGCCGTCGAGCAGCGCCAGCACGCGATCGGTACGGTCGATGAAGCCGCGCACCTGTTCCCAGGGGTTCACACCCGAGGTTTCGCGTCCCTCGTAGAGCCAGGATTCTGAACGTGCCGCGTCCTCCGCCGGTGGAAGCCAGAGGAGCGTCAAAAAGTAGCCGGATACGAAATGGCTCTCCTCCTCCTCGAAATCGGCCTTGCGCTCGGCATCGACCAGCGCCGATGCCGCATCGTGAAAGGTGCTTGTGGGATAGGTCGCGGCTTCGGAGCGCTGCGCTTCCACGAAGATCGCCCACCCGGAACCGAGGCGACGGAAAGCGTTGTTCAGCCGTCCGGCGACTGCGACCAGTTCGGCCGCGACAGCGCTGTCCAGATCGGGCCCTCGAAACTTCGCCGTCCTCTGAAACGAGCCGTCCTTGTTGAGGACCACGCCCTCCGCGACCAGCGCCACCCAGGGCAGGTAGTCGGCGAGGCGCGAGGCGGTGCGACGGTATTCTGCGAGATTCATCATGGGGGTTCACACCGAGAGATGACCAGGAATGCGCAAATGGCGGCGCGCGACTTCGACGAAGAGCGGGTCGCGCTTGGCAGCCCATACGGCGGCGATATGCCCGACCGCCCAGATCAGGATGCCGGCGAACCAGAGCTGGAGGCCGAGGCCGACAGCCCCGGCCAGCGTGCCGTTGAGAATCGCCACGGATCGCGGTGCACCGCCGAGCAGGATCGGCTCGGTCAGGGCGCGGTGAACCGGGATCGAGAAGCCCGGCACGTCGTCGAGCGCTTCGAAGGCGACCGCCATCAGACCAGCGCCCCGCCGCCGAAGCTGAAGAACGACAGGAAGAAGGACGAAGCCGCAAAGGCGATGGAAATCCCGAATACGATCTGGATCAGCCGCCGGAAGCCACCGCCGGTATCGCCGAAGGCCAGCGTCAGACCGGTGACAATGATGATGATCACCGCCACGATCTTGGCCACCGGCCCCTCGACGGAGTCGAGGATGGATTGCAGCGGCGCTTCCCAGGGCATGGAGGAACCTGAGGCATGAGCGGCCGGGGCGATGAACAGGCTGACGTAAGTGGCGGCGACCGCAGTAGCGATGTGCTGGCGGATGCGCAGGGCGTGACGGATCATTCGGGATCTCCTTGTTCGTGAGAGATGGCGGGTTCTGAAATGGCATGTGAAATCCGGTAGTCGCCGTCCGGCCCCAGGCCCTCGACGCAGGCGAGTTCGGCCAGACGACGTGCGGAGCCTCGACCGGCCAGGACGGCGACGAGGTCGATGGTCTCCGCGATCATGGCGCGGGGCACGGTAACGACGGCTTCCTGAATGAGCTGTTCGAGACGGCGAAGCGCGCCGATCCCGGTACCGGC
>Ga0114905_1001487_pt1 | contig 12821 bp, 12 predicted proteins | sample MalvireepMed_b05_FD_83499 | JGI IMG/M metagenome (GOLD analysis project Ga0114905, IMG submission 83499) | Marine viral communities from the Global Malaspina Expedition - Malaspina viral metaG DeepMed_b05 | ecosystem: Environmental > Aquatic > Marine > Oceanic | place: Mediterranean Sea...
GATTGGACCTTCAAGGATTTTCCATGAATTGCGCACTGATGGCCAAGACCAGTAAATCAAAGCGACCATCGAAGGCATCAATAGAAACAGATGGCCAAAAATGTCGATCCGCTTTTGCGTTTTTGCCGAGACTTTCGCATAGAACACATCGACCCGTACGTGTTTGTCGACCAGCAGCGTGTAACCCGCCGCCAGCATGAACAGGGTGGCGTGCATGTAGAGGACGCTTTCTTGCAGCGCGATGGAATTCAGGCCAAAGGCATAGCGTCCGACCACTATGATGAATTGCACAAGCATCATTGCCAGCGCCAGCCACCGCACGACATAGGCCACCCCTAGGTTGACCCTGTCCAGCGCACTTGCCAATTGCTCCATTGCCTGCCCCCTTAACAATTACAAAGGGCGCAGCTTTCGCCGCGCCCTTGCAAGCTATCAGTAACCCATTACGAGATTACGCGCGTTCATCTGTCCGTTGTCAGCATAGACCATATATCGGCCGACCGAGTCGCGATACGCAACGAAACTCTCGGTGATACGCTTCACCAACTCGTCGTCGTCATTGCGCAGGTCATCAATGACTTCGCCAGCGGCCTTACCCATTGCCGTAATGACATCTTCGGGGAACATCTTCACCTGAACGCCATGATCAGCAACCATTGCCTTCAATGCGAGGGCATGTTTGGTCGTGTATTCGGTCCAAACCTGATTATACAGACTATCACAGGCCGCTTTCACGACCAGTTTCAGATCGTCTGGCAGGTCATTGAACACCTCCGCGTTGATGCCACATTCCTCAGCCGATGAGGGTTCGCCAACACCGGGCCAATAGTAGTTCTTGGCAACTTGATAATAGCCGAGCGCACTGTCGGTCCAAGGGCCAATGAACTCACCTGCGTCCAATGCGCCGGTTTGGAGAGCTTGGAACATATCCGCGCCGCCCATCGCTTCGGCAGCCATGCCCATCTTCGCGGCCATTTCCGAGGCCAGCCCAGTGGTCCGGAACTTCATGCCCTTCAGATCTTCAGCAGATTTGACTTCCTCGCGGAACCATCCCCCCCATTGCGGGCCGGAGTTACCGCAGAGGAATGGTTTGATACCGAAGCGCCCATACATTTCGTCGTAGAGCTCCTGCCCCCCGCCTTGCATCAACCAGCCAACTTGCTCATCTGCGCGCAGACCGAAAGGTTGCGATCCAAACAGCAGAATGCCCTTGGACTTCGATCCCCAGTAGGCCGGCCCACCGTGATAGAGCTCAGCGGTGCCCTCCCTTACCACGCCAAAAACGCGCCGCCCGGGCACAAGTTCACCAGCGGGGTACAGTTTGACCTCAATACGCCCGCCAGAAAGCGTCGTGATACGGTCGGCAAGCAGCTGAGCCGCCACGCCAGGCCCCGGCAGGTTTTTCGGCCACGCCGTGACCATCTTCCATTGGCGTACATCTTGCGCAATGGCAGGGGTTGCTAGAGCGGCGGCTGCGGTGCCTATAGCCCCGGTCGTCAGAAATGTCCTTCGTTGCATGTGACCCTCCTACAGTCATGCTAGTGAGACCAAGGCGCAGGTTAATTTTTTCCGCCCCAATCAAATCCGTGCATAAAGCTATTATGTAGACACATAATAGAGTCAATCTTTCCTAGTATAAATCCCGGCCAAGCAGGCAAACCCCGCGCAATTATTGTGCGCAGAATCTCGGTCGCGCCCCCACGGGTTCGGATTATTCTCGAGTTGCGCAGGCAGCCCTCTCGCGGAGACCCCCCGTTTGTAGGTGTCGCCGACTAGACTATGTGAGTGTAGGGAAGCTCGTCCGCGCAGGTGCATTTTTCCGCTGCCTCGAACACTGACAAACCAGACAGCGCCATATCCACATGGCGACTGTGGCCCGGGCGGCTACGTTCGAACTGGGCGATCATTGCTACAAGCCGCGAACAAAACGTCACTCAGCAGAGCTTTTCAATTCACGTGTCCAGAGCCTCAACGGTTGGATGCCTATGTCTGGCCTTTTAAACTTTATGTCTATACCTTATGGGATCGTTTCATCGGGTCCCCCTTTTAGTCATAGAGTTGGAGAGCGCATCATGTCCGTAACCTTCCGCGAGGTGAAAGCTGATATGCTCCGTCAGATCACCCGCGGCGAACTGGCCCCCGGTAGTGCAATGCCAAACGAAGTTGACTTAGCTGCGCGCTATGGCTGCTCGCGTGCCACTGTCAATCGCGCGATGCGCGAACTCGCCGATGATGGCTTTATCGAACGACGCCGGAAGGCTGGCACGCGCGTACGGCAAAATCCGGTCAGGCATGTGCGGATGAACATCCCTATTGTCCAACAAGAGATTGAGGAATTTGGCGCGGTCTATCGGTATGCACTGGTGCAATGCCAAGCCGAACCCGCACCGAACTGGCTACGCGCCCGGATGGCGTTGGAACGCAATGATCGTGTCCTACATCTGATTTGCATGCACTACGCCGATGATGCAGCGTATCAGCACGAAGATCGGTGGATTAACCTCAGCGCCCTGCCAGAGGCTGAACGGAACGATTTCGCCAATGTGGGTCCGAATGAGTGGTTAGTGTCCACCGTCCCCTTCACGGATGCACAGATCAGCCTCCACGCGGTTACAGCCGAGGCCGCTATCTCTGAGTATTTAGATTGCAGCGAAGGCGACGCTCTATTTCAGACAGAGCGCCTGACCTGGCTTGAGGGCCGGACGATTACCTTCGTGCAGCTGACCTATCGCCGCGGTCATCGCATCACCATGCAATATTGACAGGCGAGAAAGCTGGCGGATCGACGGTGCTATGAACATGGACCCTTTGCCAAAAAGATAGAACCTCACCCTGTCGAGCTAGCATTTTCGGCTGGTTCAGATCATTCTTTAAGAGTGCTTTAGTTGGCAGCCGTCTTAGAAATTTGAAGCTCCTGGCCGAGAGGGAGAAGCGACAACACCGTCGCTGGGACGGTCATGGTCGATCATGATGACAGCGCAAGGTGATGGCCAGCGCGATAGCATCATGAGCCAAATCGAGACATAGCGGCCGGTCTTTGCTAATGGCCGTATCACCCACTTGCAACGCAATCCCCTCCACCTGCGCATTGCCTGCAATCAGGTGCAACACGTCAGTTCGCCCTACTTGGCCAAGCTCGCTGCTGCCAGCCTCACGAGCAACATGCGCCTCGCCAACGCATCTTTCGGCATCAAACATCAGGTTGAAGCCACGTATCGGACCTTGGCTCAGCGTGGCTATTATCGGCATAGCCCCGTCAAAGGTCACAGGGACCGCATGCCGCGCCATCATAGCGCCATCCGGTCCGTGGAGTACCAGACCATCACCCTTGATCACGGTCAGAATACGGATCAGGCGCGGGAAACTGGAAAACCCTCCTTCCCTATCGACATCGGCCATGCTTAATCGCCACAAAGGGCCGCTCGCATCTTCTTCTTGAGCGATATTGCGAGTGATCCCGCCGCCATTTTCCCAAGGTGATTCGACCAAGTCATGTTGCCGAATAAACTGCATATCCCCCCCGCGCCACAATCTGGCCTTATGTCCCCGATCAACACATTACCCTGTAAACGTTTTGGGAAACGAAGTGTAGAATGAACAATATTCTACCGGTTGCTTGAGCGCCTGGTTTCACCAGGCCTGAAATAGGTGCCGAGGGCCGTGAGAGCGAGAGCTGACAGGAAGCCCACATGGAAAGATACGGCACGCGACTCGTTAGGAAGGTGACGATACGGGAGTTGCGCGTGAGAAGGGCCAGCAAATCGGACAAAGAAAGACGACCGCCATGTTGCGGGAGCGCGATTTGGGCGCTGGCGTGAGGTTGAAAAACTGTGAGAAAGCGGTGGCAATCAGGCCGTTGTCATAAATTCGCTACCTGCTCATGAATTGAACTAATTCGACCAACTATGTCCGCCCCGAGGCAAGGCAGCGCACCGTGCCTTGACCTTCGCGGTCATCACAGTCTAAGTCAGCCAGAAAATTTTAAAAATTCATCTTGAAAAATTTAGGAAGCCACATAGTGAAAAAAGCTATTATCACGGGCATTACGGGCCAGGATGGGTCTTACTTGGCAGAGTTCCTGCTTGAGAAAGGCTACGAAGTTCACGGGATTAAGCGACGGGCTTCTCTCTTCAATACGAGCCGTATCGACCACATCTATGAGGATCCCCACAACGACAACTCCCGGTTTCACCTGCACTACGGAGACCTGACGGATTCCTCGAACCTTACCCGTATCATCAGCGAAGTGCAGCCTGACGAAATCTATAACCTTGGTGCCCAATCACATGTGGCAGTGAGCTTTGAAGCTCCCGAGTACACCGCAGATGTCGACGCGATGGGCACTCTGCGCCTCTTGGAAGCCATCCGCTTTCTAGGCTTGGATAAAAAGACGCGTTTCTACCAAGCCTCGACATCAGAACTTTACGGGCTTGTACAAGAGATCCCCCAGACCGAGACGACACCCTTTCACCCGCGGTCTCCCTATGCGGTCGCAAAGATGTATGCCTATTGGATCTGTGTGAACTACCGTGAGGCCTACGACATGTTCGCCTGCAACGGCATCCTGTTCAACCACGAGAGCCCGCGCAGGGGTGAGACATTCGTAACCCGTAAAATTACCCGCGGTCTGGCCAATATCGCGATGGGTTTGGAAGATTGCCTCTACATGGGGAACATCGATAGCCTCCGCGACTGGGGCCATGCGAAGGACTATGTCCGAATGCAGTGGATGATGTTGCAACAGGACAAGCCAGAGGACTTTGTCATTGCAACTGGCGTGCAATATTCGGTGCGAGAATTCATCCAGTGGACCGCATCAGAGCTAGGCGTTGATCTGGAATTCAGCGGCACTGGCGTCGATGAGATCGCGACTGTTGCGAATATCACCGGCGACAAGGCGCCAATGCTTAAGGTCGGCGATGTGATCATGAAGATCGACCCGCGCTACTTCCGCCCCGCTGAGGTCGAAACACTTTTGGGTAATCCCGCCAAGGCGAAGAAAGTTTTGGGCTGGGAGCCAGAGATTACGGCTCAGGAGATGTGCGCAGAAATGGTAGCCGATGATCTGAGAGCGGCTCATAGACACGCGCTCTTGAAGTCTCATGGCCTTCAGGTTCCAGTCAGCCTGGAAGGATAAACCGATGAAAATCTTTCTTGCGGGTCATCGCGGAATGGTCGGGGGAGCAATCCTCCGAAAACTTGAAGCTCGCGGCAACGACGAGATCATCACGAGGACAAGCAGTGAACTTGACCTGTGTGATCAAGTTGCAGTGCGGGAGTTCATGCAGTCAGAAAAGCCTGACGCCGTCATATTGGCTGCAGCGCGTGTAGGCGGCATCATGGCCAACAACACCTATCCGGCCGATTTCATCTATGACAACTTGCTGATCCAAACAAACGTGATCGGGCAAGCGCATGCGGCGGGCGTACAGAAACTGCTCTTTCTCGGGTCGTCTTGCATCTATCCACGAGACGTTGAACAACCGATGGCTGAAAGCGCTCTTCTGACGGGCGTCCTTGAGCCAACGAATGAACCTTATGCGATCGCCAAGATCGCTGGGATCAAGCTGTGTGAAAGCTTCAACCGACAGCATGGGCGGGACTACAGGTCGGTCATGCCCACCAACCTTTATGGCCCAGGGGATAACTTTCACCCGGAGAAAAGCCATGTCCTGCCGGCGATGATCCGAAGGTTTCATGAGGCGAAGCTGACCGGCCTCGAGAGTGTCGTGATCTGGGGAACGGGGACACCCCTCCGAGAATTTTTGCACGTCGATGATATGGCGGAGGCGAGCCTATTTGTCATGGATCTGCCAAATGACATCTACGAGCGAGAAACCAAGGAAATGCTGTCCCATATCAATGTGGGATATGGCACCGACATAACGATCAGGGAACTGGCCGAGCTCGTTAGTGAAGTGGTTGGCTTTGAAGGTGACATTGAGTTTGACGACAGCAAACCTGACGGGACACCCAGAAAGCTGATGAACAGCGAGCGCTTACACCGGCTGGGCTGGAAGGCGAGCACAGCGCTGCGAGAAGGGATCGAAAGCACCTACTCTTGGTACCAAGATCACATTGATGACTTTCGGTCGAAGTAGAAACAATGAAAACTCAAGAGAATACCGCGCGACAAACCATCATGGTCCATGACTATGCTGGCCACCCGTTCACTGCTGAACTCTCAAGAGAGCTCGCTCGCAATGGATATATTGTACATCATGTCTTTTTTGCCGGCGATAAAGGGCCCAAAGGAAGGAATCTCCGTGAGGCCGATGACCCCGACCTGCTTACCTTCCATGCGATCGACATTGACCGGGACTATTCAAAGACAAACCTTTTCGCCAGAAGAAGCTGCGACATCGAATACGGCAACAAGATTGCCGCTTTGATTGGAAAACTGCGGCCCGGCATCGTTCTTTCCGGGAACACCCCCACAGAAACGCAAGAACCGATCCTAAAGGCCACAAAAAAACACGCGGCAAAGTTCATCTTTTGGTGTCAGGATTTCTACTCGATCGCCGCCAAAGAGATCCTTTCAAAGAAAATCCCGGTTCTAGGGGCCATGATAGGTAGCTACTACACTCATTTGGAAAAACGCCAAATGAGAAACTCCGACCACATCGTCCATATTACGGAAGCATTCCGCCAACAGACGGATGAATGGGGAATACCAGCCGAGAAAGTAAGCGTAATCCCAAACTGGGCAGCGATTTCCGCAATTTCGGTCAGAGATAGAGACAATTCTTGGAGCGCGGCACAGCAGCTTAGCGCAGGTCGGCGCATTATCTACTCCGGCACTCTTGCTCTGAAACACAACCCGCGTCTTTTGTTGGCCCTAGCCGAGAGCATCGATCCCCCCGATGAGCTGATCGTCATCGCAAATGGCGTGGGTATGGACTGGCTGCGCGAACAGAAGCTCAACAAACCAACTCTTCGATGTCTGCCTTTGCAACCCATTGAAGTGTTCGAAGAGGTCTTGGCCTCCAGTGATGTTCTTGTGGCTGTAATCGAAGAAAGCGCAGGAAGGTTTTCCGTTCCCTCGAAGGTTCTTAGTTACCTCTGTGCAGGACGCGCGATCGTTCTTGCGGCACCATCCAACAATCTCGCCGCTCAACTTGTTAGCAGCACTGGAGCAGGGCTAGTCTGTGAACCAACAGACATTGAGGGCTTTGTCCGATCTGTCCGTAATTTGTTGGGCAACTCCGAAGAACGTCAAAAGAGCGGGTGCGCCGGGCGCAAATATGCTGAGGCGACTTTCCAAATCGATAATGTAGCGACGGCATTCTCCAAAATTTTTGAAAGGTTGCGTTGAGTATATGGCTCGCTCCAACATTTTGGCAATCGGGCCAAAAACACCCCCTACACATGGTTTTGCCGTCATCACGGAGGCGGCGGTTCGCCTTCTAACGGAGAAGTTCTCTGTTAAATACATTGCCATATCCAGCAATAAACCGAACAGCATACTTCGCCACCTTGAGCAATTTTTTCTATTATGGGCCAGCCTCATTCACATAATGAGACATTACATGGCGAAAGGCTCGACGGTCTATCTTGGATTTAACGCCGGTTACGGCCAACTGTATAACCTGCTCCAAATTTGCTCCTGCCGAATTCTTAGGCTTAAATTAGTCATACACCACCACTCGTACGCATATATAAATGACTTTTCTTTACTTAGCTGGCTATGTCTCAAAGCTGCAGGATTAGAAAATACGCACATTACGCTTACCGAGAAAATGGCATTGGATCTAAAGGCAAGGTATCCAATCAACTTCTCTACCATTGCCATTTCAAACGCGACATTCGTCAACTGCTCTCAGGCTCTTACCCAATCCACATCTAAACCGGTGAAAGTCGGCTTGATCAGCAACTTAGACGCTTCCAAAGGTCTTTACGATTTTCTGAGTATCGCTGCGGCAGGGAAAGAGCTGTTTTCGGATCTAGAGTTCCTCCTAGCTGGGCCGATCAGACTGGAAGAGGACAGAGTGAGCGTCGACCGACATGTAGAGCAAGGAATCGTAGATTATCGAGGACCTCTTTATGGCAGCGACAAAGACAATTTTTTTGACGAAGTGGATTTGTTGATTTTTCCAACCCGGTACAAACACGAAGCCCAGCCAACAATCATATATGAAGCTTATTCTCGACGAGTTCCGGTTGTATCGGTTGACCGAGGAACGATCGTGACCACCGTAGTTCCTAAAGAGTTTGTAGCAGAGAGTATGAGCAAACTGGAATCTCTCTCAATTGAGATCATTCGCAGCATGGTTCACGATCGTGCCTACGTTAAAGAGCTTTCAGAACTAGTCTTCAATGAATTTGAAGCGGGCCGGAAGACCGGGCAACACAACTTTCTGGAAATCTTTAAGGCTGATCACACTCATGGCGAACCGGTCCAGAACTAAGAACCTTGCATTATTGATAGCTGGGTATCTAGCCGGCCAAGGCTCAATTCTTTTGGCCAGCGCAGCTCTCATGGGTAATGGTGAATTTGAAATAGCAGCAGGCTTCGGGCTTGGCATTGCTGTCATCTCTTTACTTCTTCAAATAGCCGATTTCGGCGGCCTGACTTACTTGGCGAAGCAGAGCCATTCTGAGAGTTATTATCGCGATTTCACCGCTTTATTGGTGACAAGGCTCATAGTAGCCCTAACCTCTATTATTATACTATTTACACTACAGCACTTCTTTACATTTCTTGGAAGCGTGCCCGCGATCATTTTGATCGGTTCGGTTCCCGGCATATTCTTGTGGTGTTTCAACGTCCTCGGGCGGCTTGACGGAATGAACCATTCGGGTCTTTCAGGGGCTTTCACAGCCCCACCTTGGGCCTTTGCAAGTTTCGCGTCCCTCGTTTTTGAACCATACCTTATTGGAATTCTATTTTCACTCGGCGTTTTAGCCTCCATTTCCTTGCAAGTCATCGCGGAAAGAATACTTATCGGCAAGCAGTCGTTTCGAGGCAACGGGTTGACCTTGCGGCATACTTTGCTCTGTGCAAAAGAATCCGGCGCTATACTATTTGCAACGATCCCGGGCCAGCTTACCGGCAGAATTCACATCTATGTTTCTTCTATATTTTTGCCTGTAGAGGTAGCCGCTGGCTTTATCTTTGCACGAAATGCTTTGAACGCAGGCAATAATCTCGTGTACATGGCCAGGCGCATAGAATTTCCGAGACTAGTCGCATTGATGCAGCGTCCAGCGAGAATTTCAGAGATTCTCGCACTGCAAAAAGTTAGTGCTGTCGCTTCACTTGTCATCGTTGCTGCAGCCTTGCTTGCAAACGCTGGGGTCTACTTTTCACCTGCATACAAGCCGATTGAAAACTTGAGCGGCGCTCTCCTACAAACCGCAGCCTTTAGTTTGATATTACCACTGACTACGTTTTCCGGGGCGCTAACACAGGCTTTGTTCGCCAAAGGTCGAGCAATGTTAGTTCTACCAGTAACGTACACACTGCTATTTTCATCAACTATTTTTGTGATACCGATGGCGAACTACTTCGGGGTTACCGGGATTTGGATAGCTACTTTGCTTTCCAATGCTTTAACGGTTCCGATGCTGTTGGCCGCCATTAAAAGGACAAGTAAAAAGTGAAGATTCTTCTTTGGGGCGCCTATCAGCAGGGCAATTTTGGTGACGATCTTATGGCTTGGGTCTTTGCTCGAGGCATCAAGGAACTTGGACATAGTGTTAAGGTATTTGGTTTGAGCCCTTCAGAAGCTGAGGATTTCGGCTTGGAGACGGCGACGTCAATAGATGAGGCACTCGAAGAAGCGGATGCCGTCGTTTTGGGAGGCGGAGCAGTGTATGAAAAATGGTGGTCCATAAAGGATATTGGTAGAACGGCCCTCATACCGCAAGTCCGGGCATTTGAACTAATGTACCTTCAGCTTGGCCTCGCTCTTAGACGTCATCAGAAGCCAATCCATTTCCTCTCTGTCGGCAGTGATGGAATAGAGAAAACTTCGCAGCTGTCGCCGTTCCGCAGGCTCGTTTTGGCGTCAAAGCAAGTTGGCTTGGTAACGCTTAGGCTTAAGCATGACCTACAGTTAGATTTTGCCCGCGGGGCAAACTACCGACATGTGCCTGACGTATTATTCGCCACGCCCAGGCTGATTACCGAAGTGCCCAAGGCAAACACACACCCAAAGGCATCCCCTGATACGATTGTCCTAAACCTGCATAAAAAGCATACTGATCGTATTCCTGCCCTCATGTCCGCAATCAGATCAAACTGGCCAAATGCGAATATATTCTCTATGGCAAGTCACTTGCCGGAAGCTGGCCTAAGCTACGAATGGTCACCAAATGCTTCCGATCCGATTGAGCCCTTGCCGTATACAGGCGCAAGGAGTGCGCTGAACATCTTGGCGAGCGCTGACTTAGTGATCTCTTCGAAGTTACACGTTGGAATAGTGGGAATGGCGTACGGAAGTGGTTTTTTAAGCCTAGGGGGGCGATCCAAGGTTAAACTCCAACTTAATGAGATGGATAAGCTGGAAACCTGCTACGTCGACCCGGAACAATTCAGCAAACTCAAACTAGAAGAAGTCCTATCTTCCGCAGCGAGTCAATCAGCGACGTCGATTGAAAGAATGTCCAGGTTGTCAGATAACGCAAGCTCACATTTTGACATGTTGGCTGGAGAGCTGAATGGCATATGACCTTTTTCTTTGTATTATCCTATTCTGTGGGTGCTTGGTAGCCTTACGCTTGCAAGGCGGCCTGTCCGCCATTACCTTCTTTTGCCTGCATTCTTTTATATCGTGTATTGTTCTAGTGTGGGTAGTTGCGTTCGAACGTGACTTCACCGACTTCAAAATTGGAACACTCTGGTTTTCGGCTATGCCCATGTCAGGCCTAGAGAATGTGGTCACGACGACAATCCACTATTATGTATTCTTGGTCTGTATTTGCCTAGCTTCACTCATCGGCATTTCTGGTAGAGTAGCCTATACTGGCCAACAGCAGCAGAGTTACCGATCACTAAGGAAAGCGATCACATTCTCCTTTGGAGACTATCTGCGCAATGCGAAGTGGGTAACGCCACTCCTTCAAGTAGCTGCGATTACTTTACTGGCTTTCTCCTTATGGCATTTCGCCTCACTAGATAGCGAGTTACTTTTCCAGAACTTCAGCTATCTAACTATCACCGACCCATATGCTATGGGATTGGAGAACAGCCTTCTAATTATCTATCACTCACTTTACCGCTTGGTTGGACTGATATCAGGTCCACTTTCCTTGTTTCTGTTTTTTTCAGGCAGAAAGCTCACCGGTTTCCTATTTCTTCTGCTGTGGATATACGGGCTCGGCATGCTTACGATTACGGCATCCCGGTTCTCATCGATTTATCTTTTTTCGATGTCACTGTTTTTCTTCGCCTTCGGAAACACCACTTTAAACAGAATAGTAGGATTTGCGTTCACTGTCGCAGGGATCTTTGCATTGCTTTTCTCTATACAATCGAGAACCAGCAATGTTTTTGGCGCATCTGTACTTATCTCAAACTTAGTCGACTTCCGGTTCGATTTAGCCATCGACTACCTTAACGGGTTATTTTTTAATGTTTTTGAGGGCGCGATAAATGTAGCCAACAGCATTAATCTGTCACCCGAATTGCCAGCACGGTATCAGATGCTATCCCTATCGCCGTTAGTCTCAGCGATAGACAATTTTGAATCGATAAGAAACTCAGATCGAGCGAAGTTTGCACAGTTTGTCCCCATGGGTGCTTTTGGGGAAGTCTATGTATTCGACCCAGTTTTCAAAGTTGTATTTTTCGCGGCTCTTTTCTCTACCTTTCGGTATATTTCAGCTGCGAAGTACCGACTGGGACAGGTCAAGTTTCTCTTAATCACGGTTTTTCTGGTGTATGTCTTCTACCTTTTACCTTCATACTCAGTGCGGACGACTTGGCGATTTCTCTTTTTGTTTGGAATAATTCTTCCGTTATGGAAATACGTGCGATGCCACCTGCCCAAAAAGCCTGCGAAACCTAGAGCAGATACATGGATGCCTATTAGGTAGTGCTGCTGTATACTTAATCTCCACTCTATTGCGACCCAGCAAAGCAAAGGCAGTAGAAGCTTTCTTCTCTGCTGGTTAATACGCTCCTGCCCTAACGCTGAACGACTACAAACAACCGTGCACATCGCACTGGTGCGCCTGATAGACGATCCACTCAGCGATCGGTCTATCGCGTGAGATCGCTTGAATCGTTTCCGGCTGCGCCTTCGGCGGCTGGCGGCTCACGTCCCTGAAGAGCGCGTCTCCGGCTACATTCTCCGGCGGTAGACAGGACCCGGCAGAGAGCGCGGTCCAGATCGGAATCAGACAGGTTTTCAATCTCATTTTGCGTCCCTTTCGAGTCTTCGATGTGTTGAAGGCGGTTGGTGTTTTGGTTGGCGCGCAGCTCACGCTCGCGATCCTCGACGGCATCGGCTCTCAGCCAGACCACCACGCCGATCAGGACCGCCACCCCTACCCCGCTGGCGACCAGCTGCGCCTGCAAGTGGCCTAGACCAAACATAGCGTGACCTCTTCGGCCCGGCGGCGGACTAGGCCGCGCACCACTTTACCACCCGCTCGGTTCCACCAGCTGATAGCCTCGCACCCGCCCTTGATGTCGCCGACATTGAGCCGGCGGGTTGCGGTGCTGGTGCCTGCGCCATGCCAGCCGACATTGAACGCGAGACTGGTGTAAGCGGCCTTTCGCGTGGGTGGAAGCCAGTAGGCCTTTGCTTCGTCACTGACATAGGCCAGCCATTTGTCGCGATACTCTGCGATCTCCTCGACCAGCAGCGCTTTGC
>Ga0114905_1001490_pt1 | contig 12814 bp, 11 predicted proteins | sample MalvireepMed_b05_FD_83499 | JGI IMG/M metagenome (GOLD analysis project Ga0114905, IMG submission 83499) | Marine viral communities from the Global Malaspina Expedition - Malaspina viral metaG DeepMed_b05 | ecosystem: Environmental > Aquatic > Marine > Oceanic | place: Mediterranean Sea...
ATCTAATATTATGATGACGATTATGCGAACTGGCCTCGAAGACCAGCCGGAATCGGTCCGGATCCGTATAGAGATTATTATGCTCGTGTGTTATCCACTGGCCTTGTGCCAAATTCTGCTGAATATATTAAGGATACTGCTTTAAATTTTTGTAAGAAACAGAAATTAAAAGAGGCTTTAGTCAAATCTGTTGAGCTTATTAAATCATCTTCTTTTGATGAAGTTTCGAAGGTTATTGACGAGGCTTTGAAACTTGGTTCGGATAATAGTTTAGGATATGAATATTTAGCTGATTTTGAGAAGAGGTTTGAATTGAAATCCCGCGACCCCGTAACAACTGGATGGCGCCACATTGATGAAGCTTCGCTTGGGGGTTTGGGAAAGGGGGAACTTGGCGTTGTCGTAGCACCAACCGGGGCGGGAAAATCCATGGCTTTGGTCCACCTTGGCGCCCAGGCACTTATTCTAGGCAAAAATGTTTTGCATTATACGCTAGAATTGGCGGATACTGTTGTGGCAAGCAGGTATGATTCGGCTATAACTGGTGTAGAGTTGAGAAACCTGCCCGTGTTTAAGGAAAAGATATATGATGAAATTAAAGATATTAGCGGTAAGTTGATTGTAAAAGAATACCCCACAAGATCGGCGTCAATACAAACAATCAAGAATCATATCGATAAGTTGCGCCGTCGAGATTTTATCCCCGGCTTAGTTATCGTGGATTACGGGGATCTCATAAAACCTGAATCGTCCGGAAAAGATGAGAAAAGACACCAGTTGGAAACTATTTATGAAGAACTGAGAGGCCTTGCACAATTATGTGAGTGCCCTTTATGGACCGCATCACAGACAAACAGATCAGGATTAAACGCAGAAGTGATCACAATGGAATCTATTTCAGAAGCATTCAATAAGTGTTTTGTCGCGGACCTTATTTTCTCTATTTCTAGAACGATAGAAGACAAAAATACAAATACTGGTAGGATTTTTATAGCCAAAAATCGCAATGGCCCCGATGGTTTAATTTATCCTATTTTTATGGATCCCAGCAATGTAAAAATTAAAGTTTTAGATCCAACTAATGAAAGTATTGATGATATTATTGAAAAATCTTCCAAAGAAAAATTAGAAAATTTGAAACAGAAGTACGCAGCTTATAAGAAAGAAAAAGGAGGAGACTGAAGTGGAGCTATCAAATAAAATTCTGTCAGATATTACGGTATATATGAAGTATGCTCGGTTTTTAGACAAAAAGAAAAGGAGAGAAACGTGGGAAGAACTTGTAACTCGTAATATGAATATGCATTTAAAAAAATTTCCTAATCTAGAATTACAGATTAGGAAATCTTATAAAATGGTTTTTGGAAGAAAGGTTCTTCCATCTATGAGATCGATGCAATTCGGGGGAAAACCTATTGAGGTGGCGCCAAATCGTATTTTTAATTGTGCGTATATGCCTGTTGACGACTGGCGCGCCTTCGGCGAAGCGATGTTCCTTTTATTAGGCGGAACGGGTGTTGGATACAGTGTACAAAGACATCACATCGAAAAATTACCTGAAATAAGAAGGCCAAACATGAAAAGAACGAGAAGGTTTTTGGTGAATGACTCGATTGAAGGGTGGGCAGATGCCATTAAAGCCCTTATGAGATCTTATTTTTATGGCGGCTCTCGCCTCCGATTTGATTTTTCAGATATTCGTTCGAAGGGCACCCGTTTGGTTACCTCCGGTGGTAAAGCCCCCGGTCACCAACCTCTTCGTGAATGTTTGGTCAAGATAGAGGGCATGTTAACTGATAAAGCAGACGGCGATCACCTTCGCCCCATAGAGGTGCACGATATAGTTTGTTATATCGCAGATGCTGTTCTTGCCGGCGGTATCCGTCGCGCAGCTCTAATATCGCTATTCTCGGCTGACGATCAAGAAATGATTTCTGCAAAGACGGGGAATTGGTGGGAAATAGATCCCCAACGTGGGCGCGCCAACAATTCAGTAGTTCTTTTAAGACATAAAATTGATAGAGAATACTTTATGAATTTGTGGTCGCGCGTTAAGGCATCTGGAGCTGGCGAGCCTGGTTTTTACTTTTCTAATGACAAGGACTGGGGTACCAATCCATGCTGCGAGATAGGCCTCAGGCCACATCAATTCTGCAACTTAACTGAAGTTAATGTTTCTAATGTAGAAGACCAAGAAGATCTTGAAGAAAGAGTGCGCGCCGCAGCTTTCATTGGAACTTTGCAAGCAAGTTACACCGATTTTCATTATTTGAGAGATGTGTGGAGAAGAAATACAGAAAAAGATGCATTAATCGGCGTAAGTATGACAGGCATAGCATCAGGAAAGGTTTTGGCCCTTGACATGACCACCGCAGCTCGGATAGTAAAAGAGGAAAATATTCGGGTCGCTGAATTAATTAAGATTAACCCTGCAGCTAGAACTACTTGTGTTAAACCAGCCGGAACAACCTCATTAGTTTTGGGCACGTCTTCGGGTATCCATGCATGGCACAGCGAATATTATATTCGTCGACTAAGGGTTGGTAAGAACGAGTCAATTTATAATTATTTGTCGTCAAGTCATCCGGAGTTAATAGAAGATGAATATTTCAATCCACATACCACCGCGGTCATATCAATTCCGCAGAGATCCCCAGTCGGCGCCATATTAAGAACTGAATCAGCACTTCAATTACTCAAGAGGGTTAGACATGTTACTGACGAGTGGGTTCGAACAGGTTTTCGCAAAGGACAAAATACACATAATGTGTCAGCAACTATTTCAATCAAAGATGCGGAGTGGACAGATGTTGGAGAGTGGATGTGGGAAAATAGGAATAGTTATAACGGCTTATCCGTTCTGCCTTATGACGGCGGCTCTTACACACAGGCTCCGTTTGAAGAATGTTCGAAAGAAACCTACGATGTAATGTTTGATTCGTTGGGAAGAGTAGACTTGTCATCTGTGCGAGAAGAAGATGATAACACTGATCTTACAGGGGAGGTGGCTTGTTCTGGTGGGCTGTGCGAAGTAAAATTTGTATAAAAGTTGTTGACATTTTTGATAGAATATCCTATAATATAAGAGACCATAAAAAAAGGAAGGCCGTATGCCTAAAAATTTAAGTAAATTACAACCCACCAACCGACATTTGTTGGTTATACCACACCCCCCGAAGAAAGAGGAGAAGACAACAGTTCTTCTTCCGGACGATTATACCGCCACCGTCGCGACTTATGCAGTTGCAACGGTAGTTGATGTGTCTTCTGATTGTAATGAACAATTTCGCAAATTAAAATCTCAAGTTCCGGATAAAAGAGAGGTTTTGATTAACCAGAGCATGCTGGAAACTGTATCAGTAAAAGGAAAGAACTACCACCTTATACTAGAAAATTATGTTATTGGTATTTTTAAAGAATGGGGATCCCGATGAGAATAGGTCTTTTACTAGTTTGTTTATTATTTTTTATTACTTGCGAGGATAGCACACATGAATACCCGCCTAGGCGAGACGCAAATACTTCTTTAACTGTACCCGACGTAACGGTTTTAGACTCTTCTGCGCCCGATGCTGACGCATATATTATAAGACAATGGGACGCCGGAGCACCCGATATTGGGCCCGACGCCTCTCCCCCAATTGTTTGTGAGCGCCTCGGCATGCGCGAAAATTGTGATATTGGGGGCCTTTTGGGCCCATGCGCGGAGGGCCAACGCGTTTGTTTTGTGACTAGTTGGTCCGACTGCAGCCCAATTAACTTTCCAAGAATGGAAGTCTGTGATGGAATCGATAACGACTGTGATGGCCAACTGAATGAATCTCACCCAAATTTGAGAGATGAGTTTGCAGAACCTCAGCACCCTACACTGTTTGTAAGTTGTTATACTGGGCCCGCAGCCTCAGCAAAAGAGGGTACTTGTATGTCTGGCATCTCGGTGTGCCGAGAGGTATCTATCGCCACCGACGCCGGCATCGAAACCCATTATGAATATGGTTCTTGTGAGCGTCAAGTATTGCCGTCCGCAGAAGAATGCGATACATTAGATAACGACTGTGACGGCCAGACAGACGAGGGTGTTTTGAATGTTTGTAACGAATGTGGCGCAGATCCAGTTGAAGTTTGCGACGGCGGTCACTTTGATGAAGACTGTGATGGGTTGGTTGATGAAAATTTATTAAACGTATGTGGTGAGTGCGGCGAAGATCCTATTGAGGTGTGTGATTTAGTAGATAATGACTGTGATGGTCAAACTGATGAAGGGCTATTAAATGCTTGTGGCGAATGTGGTGACGCGCCCCGCGAGTTATGCGATTTTGTGGATAACGACTGCGATGGAAACATAGACGAAGATTTTGCCGATGAAGTTTGTGCATGCGACCACCCAGATTACGTCCCCCAGCCAGAGATCTGTAACGGCGCCGACGAGGATTGTGATGGATTTATAGATGAGGGCCCCGACGGTGGCCCCTTGTCTATGTTATGTTCCACCGACCTTATTACGAATGAGGTATTGACATACGATCGCCGCGAAGACGGCCCGCAGTACGTTGCTGGGGACTGCCGCCTCGGAGCCGCCTTTTGCGAGCGCCGCCGTGATGCGCAGGGCGCACTACAGTATGGATATTTTGACTGCCAGCAAGAGATTCGCCCCGGCGTTGAGCGATGCAATGAAGAGGACGACGACTGTGATGGAATCGCCGACGAAGATTTTTTACAGGGCAGTGTAGCTGTCATGATGGTTGTGGATGTCTCGGGCTCTATGGACCAGAGGGAGTTGGGAATCGCTTTTGATGCCACTCGGAATTCCGTGCAGAGACTTTTTAATGGCGGCGTAGTTGACGTTTGCTATATGCTGTCGGTTGTTGGTAACGATGACATGCCTGACCCATACTTATTCTATCCTGGAGACACTTGTGTTCCAGGAGTTGAGGATCCTCAGGTGGTTCCCATTGAAGATATGACTAACGCGGTTAATACTTTAAGATTAAATCTGCAAGCAGGTATAATCAACCAAGGAGGCTCTACCGAAAATACGTTAGATGCAATCGGAAAATTCTTCACTGACGATAGAATTGATTGGAATAGGGATGGTGTCAACGACAGCGTTCTATGGAGTACCAACCGACCAGCGGCGCAGATTCAAGGTATTGAAGACGCCTGGGACATAGATCTCAGCGAATACACCCACCGCATTGTCATTGTTATTGGGGATGAACAAGCGCAGGGCGTCGAATTTAATAACCATGCCGCGGCAAGTGCCATGGCACACGCAAATGGAATGGTATTCATAATCGGCAATCCTCAAAACAGTTGGAGTTATCAGCCGCTCATTGACTTTGGTGCTGTTCACTCCAATGGCTTGGCTGGTTTTGGTGCTCAACAAGAGCAGCAGATCACAGATGCAATTACGGAAGCCATCGAAGAGGCTGCCTGTATTAATAACCGGCAGGAAGAAGAGGAAGAAGAAGAGGAGCAGGCTTCTAGTATTTTTAATCAATACAAATATGTTATGTATACGTACAACGCCTACCGCAACCATTATGATTATGCTTTTTCTCAATGTTTTTAAACGAGGTCGTGATAGGGTCCTCGGTACAATCAATGCTTTATGCTTTTTTTACGGACCGGTATCATATTTTAAACCCCAGTTTTTTGCCTCTTTTTTATGAGCGTTTGGACATGAATATTTTTGGGACAAAAAACACGAAAGAAATTTGGACGCGTCTTAAGCTCATGAATTCTTTTTTGGGCAAAGAGTTGGGTGGTGTAAATTTAAGGCAAATAAGAATAGAGGATAAAAAAATAAGAATGACCTATGTCCGTAGTGTGGTTGAGCATGAGTTTGATAAATGTTTCGTCTTTAATACCGAAAACTTATTAGTAGAAAATGAGATAGCACACCCAGCGGAGACAGAGTTTAAAGTTGTTGACGATTTTGAAGTTAATAATTTGGGAAAACAAGCATTAACTGTTGAAATCATTAACCGCAGGACACCGTTCATCAACAAAGTAAATTTTTATACTTCGGGGCGAATAGATGGTGCTAAATATGTTACAGATTGCGTTTCAGAGTCTACTTTGACTAAGGAACAGCTTGGAAATGTTGATTACTCAGATACGATAGCGAAATTTATAATTCAAGACGTGTTGAAAAAAACGTATAAAAACCCTATAGTTAGCCATCGTAGCAGGAAAGCCGTGCCCGTTGAACGAACCGTATATAAAAATTCTGAAAGTGTGAAATTTCTGAATTTATCTTTAGAAGAGATAGTCGATGCATGCAGCGCCTAAGGGCAGAAACTTGGCGGGAATTATTCCTCTATCGGGGAAAGAAAAAACCTTTGGCATGCCTTGGTCAGACTATTTACAGCCTATATCGGAAGATTATACTGCTTTGGAAAAAAGCGTTTATGAATGCGCCCTTGCGGGTTGCGACAGCATATGGATAGTATGTAACGACGACTCGGCGCCTTTAGCCAAATATCGAACGGGGGATTATATATTGGACCCACAAATATTTAATCATTGGTCTTTTTTAAAGAATAAGGAAGATCACAAAGAATATATTCCCATTTTTTATGTACCTATAAACCAAAAAGATAGAGATAGAAGGGATAGTTTTGGGTGGTCCATTCTTCACGGCTCTTTAACTGCTTTTACTGTTTCGTCTAGAATAAGTAGCTGGTCAAAGCCTACAAAATATTTTGTATCCTTTCCTTGGGGCTTATATGATTATAAAATAATAAAAAATCATCGTGGTCTCATAAGGGGAAAAGAATCAGTTTTCTTTTCTCATGCTGGTAAAACGGCACGAGATAATAAATATTTGCCATTTACCTTCTTTCCAGAAGATTGGTTAATTTATAAACGAGCGCTAAAAGAAAATTGTACAGGTGGCGATCCGAATCTTCCTCTCAAAGAAAGATGGTCTTCTAAAGATTTTACGCTTGACAAAATTTTTAATCATGGTATTATAGAGATGGATCAAAAAATAGAGGTGGGGCAATATTATACTATGGAAGACTGGTCTAGTCTTTTGAGTTATTATAAATCTGACTTAAACTTAGAGCGCCCATCTAAAATTGTTTTAAAACCTTATAGGAGAAAGAAATGAATAGAAATAATAGCACCATTCCTTTTGTTGGGCTTCACGCACATTCCGTCGCCGGTTCGCCCTTTGACGCACTTGGATACCCTCAAGAACATATGGATTTCGCCTTTGAAAATGGAATGGATGCTTTAGCACTGACCGATCATGGTAATGCAAATGGCTTGTCATACCAGGTCTTGCATGCGAAGAAGATGATATCTGCTGGTAAAAGCTTTAAACCAATTTTTGGCGTCGAAGCTTATTTCATACCATCAGTTACTAACTGGAAAAAAGAATATGAAAATGTGAAGTCTTTAGCTAAAAGAAAGTCAGAGTACGAGGTTGACTCTTCTGGCACAACTGTCGAAGACGACGAGTCAAAAAAGAAAATGAAATCAATTCTTAATCGCCGGCGCCACTTAATTCTTTTAGCCCAAAATCCAGTTGGCCTTAAAAATATTTTCAAGATGATTTCTATTTCCTATACTGGCGACAATTTTTATAGGTATCCACGCGTTGATTATTCACTGCTAAAAAAGCACAACGAAGGGGTTATTGCGGCTTCTGCGTGCTTGGGTGGAATTTACGCGGGTAACTACTGGGAAAATAGAGATCAAGGATCCACAGCAGTTATTGCGGCGATGCGCAAAACTACCCTTAAAATGCAGCAGATTTTCGGAGATCGTTGGTACGGGGAACTACAATGGAACAACATCCCAGAACAACATGAATTAAATAACTATATTATTCAGATGCATCGGGAATATGGAATCGAATTAATATCAACCGCTGATAGTCATTATTATAATCCTAGTGCCTGGAAAGACAGAGAACTCTATAAAAGACTTGGTTGGCTAGGCCGATCTAGGCCAGGATATCTCACGGAAGAACTACCGGATTCCGTCGAGGACGTCGGGTACGAGTTATATCCTAAGAATGGCGACCAAATGTGGCAGTCATATAAAAAATATTCTAAGCAGGCTGGAGTGGAATATGATGATCATCTTATTTTGGATTCGATTAAAAAGACCTACGATATAGCACATGATCGCATTGAATCGTTTATGCCAGATAATACCGTTAGGTTGCCGGATTTTGTAGTACCAGAGGATTCTACCCCGGCAGAAGCCTTAGCTTCTTTGTGTTTGGACGGGGCCCGCAAGATTGGAGTTCTGAAAAACCCAGAATACTCTGACAGATTAAAAAGAGAAATTGATGTTATTGATTCTAGGGGGTTTTCTAAGTATTTTTTAACTATGAAAGCTATTTCCGACCGCGCGGTGAGGTCGCAGCTCGTCGGCCCCGGTCGCGGTTCCGCGGCGGGGTCTTTAGTATCTTATGTGTTGGGGATTACACAGGTCGATCCTATCAAATACGGTTTACAATTTGAAAGATTTTTGACGAGAGGAGGCGCCGGATACCCCGATATTGATTATGATGTATCGGATCCCATGACTCTTAAAGAAGAATTAATTTCCGAGTGGGGCGACAATACGGTGGTTCCAATCACCAACTGGAATACATTACAACTTCGGTCTCTTATGAAAGATATTTCTAAGTTTTATGGGATTGAGTTCGCAGAAGTCAACAATGTAACGAGCAAAATGGTGTATGAAGCCACTCCGCTAGCGAAGAAAGAACATGGAATCACCGCTGGAGTTTATGTCCCGACTTTTGAAGAGTTAATGAAATATTCTACGACTCTTCAGAATTTTCTAAATAAGTACCCACAAGTTAAAACGCACGTCAAAGCTCTATCTGGCCAGACTCGTTCGGCTTCTAGGCATGCCGGCGGGGTAGTCGTGGGTGAAAACTTAGACGAATGGATGCCACTTATAAATAGCGGCGGTGTGCGCCAAACACCATGGGCGGAGGGTCAGAATGTTCGACATCTAGAACCTATGGGTTTCATTAAATTTGACATTCTTGGCCTCGCTTCTTTAAGAATGATGGAAGGCGCCATTGAGCGAATTCTTCGTCGCCATCACGGAATAGAGAATCCATCTTTTGGGGAAATAAAAGAATTCTACAATAAAAATCTACATCCCAATGTTATTGATTTAAATGACAGATCAGTATGGAAAAACGTTTTTCACTCTGGCCGATGGGCGGGCATTTTTCAGTTTACAGAACCTGGAGCTCAAAATTTCTGCAAAGCAGCAAAACCTAATAATATTATTGATTTATCCTCTGTTACATCTATCTATCGCCCGGGCCCACTTTCGGCCGGAGTGGATAAACAATTTGTGCACGCTAAAAACAACCCTGTGGAAATCGAATATTTGAACGAGCATGTGAAGGGAGTCACAGAAGAGACTTACGGATATCTTATATTTCAGGAGCAGATAGCGCTGCTCGCTCATAGATTAGGAAAGAATTTGTCTTTGGACGAGGGCAATAAGCTTAGAAAACTTTTGACGAAGAAGGGCACAGGAGAAGTACAAGAACAGAAGGATTTAATCTGGCTTAAATTTTGTGAAGGGTGTGTGGAAAAAGGCATGCCCAAATGGCAGGCGAAAGAGCTTTGGAATAAGTTTGAATATTTTTCGGGTTATGGGTTCAATAAATCCCACGCTGTATCCTATTGTATTTTATCGTTTCAGTGCGCATGGCTATTCAATTATTATGAGCCTGAGTGGTTGGCCGCTTACTTGGATAAAGAACCGGAAAAGAAAAAAGAGAGAGCCATCTCTACCGCGAAGTCTTATGGATATAACATAGAACCACTTAACGTGAACACCTCTGGGGTATCCTGGCAAATAAGTGAGGACAACCAGACGCTGATACAACCTCTAACTTCGATTAAGGGCTTGGGTGATGTGGCAATTCAGCAGATTATAGCTCATCGTCCTTTCAACACAGTAGAGGATTTTTTGTTTCATGATGAGGTTAAATATTCGAAATTGAATAAGAAGGCTATTGATGCTTTGGTAAGAGCCCAAGCCTTGAATTGTTTGATGGATGATAGGTTTACAGGCCTGCGACATTTTTGGTCAGCTATAGCCGTTGATCGGCCTCGAAAATTAAAGAACCTGGAGGAAAACATAACAACTTATGCCGCAGAGGGAGATTTTACAGAAGAGGAAAAATTAGAATATCAAGTATCTCTCACCGGTGTTTTCCCAATTAGTGCAGTGATCACCGAGTCTGTTCGTGCTAAACTGAATCACCTCTATGTTCCACCGATTTCTGAATTTGATCCTGATCTTGGGGTGACTTGGTTTATACCACGAGAGTGTATTTTGAAAAAAACAAAGAATGGTAAGGACTTTTATGTTGTTAAAGTCATTGATGATAACAACGAGACAAATACGATAAGGTGCTGGGGCATAGACCCGAAAAAAGATCGGGTTCATATTAACCGACCTTATATGGCGCGCCTAAAATATGATCCAAATTGGGGATTTTCAACATTTAGTATGAGGAGAATGTTTAAACTGTTAGCATAAGAAAGGAAAATTATGATTTTTAAAGAAAAAGCAAAAATATACAGGATGAGAGAAACAGCGAAAATCCCAGTTAGGGCTCACGGTGGAGATGCAGGAATAGATTTTTTCTTTGCACCGCCGGACAATGAACCGATTATCATTGAGCCGGGATGTTCAGCTATTTTGGCTACGGGTATCAAAATAGAAGTACCTTCGTGGCAAATGTTACAAATTATGAACAAATCAAGTGTTGCATCGAAACGCTCAGTTATTACCGGGGCGTGTGTTATAGATTACGGATATAATGGAGAAATATTTATCAACCTTCATAATATTGGGACGACACCGCAGACATTTACACCAGGGTCGAAATTGGCACAGGGGGTTTTTATTAAAATTTCGCGACCGGATTTAATAGATTGGCCGGATGATAATATCTATGGTGTTTCCACAGATCGTGGCAGCGGCGGTTTTGGTTCTACAGGAGATAGATGATGGTATCACTTGAAAGAAAAATAAGAAGAAAAAAGCAAAATTCTGTTTTTAAGGAATTCAAAAAAAAGATGAAAAATCTTAAAAAGTTTATTCGGTGTTCCAAATGTGAAAAGGCGCCTGCACAAGGTGAAAATATTGATGATTGGTATATGGAGAAACACACTTCGGAAATAATATTGGTCTGCCCAGAGTGTGGGAGAGATACAAAGGTTTTTAATAATGAGTGAATTATTTTTTCAAACTGGTTTGAGTTTTGACGATGTCCTTTTAGTTCCGAAAAAAAGTTGTATAAATTCGAGATCGGAAATTGATATATCTTCCACGATTGGTGACGCTTCTTTTTCGTTGCCTGTTATTTCAAGTCCCATGGACACAGTAACAGAGTCACAGATGGCAGCTACGATGTCTGACCATGGTGGCTTGGGGGTGATTCACAGGTATAACACAGTTGAAGAACAGTGTAATTTAGTTCGTGACTGTTTGCCTGACCGTGTCATCGCCGCAGCAGTTGGTGTTACCGGGGATTTTAAAGAACGCTCCCGAGCTTTATACGAAGCCGGAGTTAGAATTTTGTGCGTTGATGTGGCCCACGGCCATCACATTCTTGTTGAGAGGGCTTTGAAATCTATTCGCGATATTCTTGGAGAAGGAGTATCAATTATGGCAGGAAATGTTGCAACGGCGGAGGCCTTTATTGATCTTGAGGACTGGGGCGCCAATGCCATTCGCGTGGGAGTTGGCGGAGGTTCGATCTGTTCGACCAGAATACAAACTGGTCACGGCATACCTACATTTCAATCGGTTTACGCATGTTCTTTTGTCTGCCGAGACGGTGGTGCAAAATTGATCGCGGACGGAGGTATTAAGAACGCTGGTGACGTTGTTAAATCAATTGCAGCGGGCGCAGATTTTGTTATGTTGGGCTCTCTCCTAGCTGGGTCTAAGGAATCTCCCGGCAGTGTCTTGAGAGGAAGGAATGGAAAAAAATATAAAGTGTACAGAGGAATGGCGTCGGTTGAGGCACAAGAAGCCTGGAGAGGTGAAGCACGCTCATTAGAGGGAGTTTCCACAACTATACCGTACAAGGGCTCGGTAAGGCACATTCTGTCAGATCTGAAACAAAATATAAAAAGTGGTTTTTCATACTCTGGCGCTAGAAATCAAAAGGATTTTAAAGAGGAGAGAACGTTTATCAGGCAATTGAATGCTGGTATAACAGAGAGTAATACTCATATCTTGAACAAGAGATGAACGTTAAGAAACAAAAAAAAGTAGTTTTTCACGAACTAGAAACAAATTACGCGGATTTCCTCATAAGATTAAAATATGATAATATAAAACAGGGAGATTTTTTTAGATTTTTGATCGGCAGCTACATCCAGAACAATACTGTTATGTTAAGTTTGGTTGAACAACATAAATTGCATGCAAAAACAATGGGTAAAACTTCAATATCTAGAGGGAAGAAAGATATTGAAATTTCAGAAGGTTTATTAAAAAGTTTGGGATTAACTGACTCCGAAAAAGAAAACATATTTGATATAATAGAAAGGAAGGAAGATTGAGTGAACAAGATGACTGCCCGCACACCTGTAAAGCAATTACCGAGCGGGAGCGTTGCGAAAATTGTGAGAGCAGGTATTGGACTGATTACCCCGACGCTTTAAATTGTACTTTTGTTGCTATTAGGAAGCATGGAGGGATGGCACTGTCTGAGGTGGCGAAAAGATTGGATTTGAGTTTGGTTCGTATTTCTCAAATAGAGAAGAAAGCAGTTGCGCTCCTTTATAAAAGGATA
>Ga0114905_1001498_pt1 | contig 12748 bp, 19 predicted proteins | sample MalvireepMed_b05_FD_83499 | JGI IMG/M metagenome (GOLD analysis project Ga0114905, IMG submission 83499) | Marine viral communities from the Global Malaspina Expedition - Malaspina viral metaG DeepMed_b05 | ecosystem: Environmental > Aquatic > Marine > Oceanic | place: Mediterranean Sea...
GAAACCTAAAGTATAGAGATGGATGATTCCGATCTTTGTAAGTTCTGCGATGATAACTCTCTGGAGTCTCTGAATAGTTCGAGCAAATCGAATGTCTTTCTGCGCGAGAGTGGTCTTATCTTCTTCGGCGCCCTCACCCATCGTAAGATACGATTGGGGGATTTTCAACGCAGAGAAAAGCTTGTCACGCAAATACTTAATATCATCAATTGCTGTCATGTTGTCAGCGCCTTTGAGTGACGTGATATCTGTAGCAGAGCCCGGGCGTACCGGAATGAAATAGTCTTCTTCAATACTCATTGGATTATAACGAAGATCGATTTTTCCAGTGGTGGGATCAACTACAGAATGGCGCTTAAGGTTTGTTACAACCTTTTGCATATATTGTTCAACATCTTCTGGAGGGATGCCCCCAACATCAATCTTAAACATGCGCCGTTCAGATGAACGAATAACGCGATAAGCCATCATAGCATCTTCCATCAAAGTTAGTTGGCGCCAGATGCGACGGGCGGGCTCAAGAATAGAAGTTCCATATGGAGCATACTTATCATTTCCAAGTACTCGGAAGTGGGCAATCTGCCAATTCTCAAAAGTCATTCCTGCCGAGTTCCATTGATATTGAATATAGTTAGGGTTTGTGGCATCCTGGCCCTCTAGCCTCTCGATGTCTACTGTTGGTAAAGCTAATACAGATTGAACTCCATATTTATCGTCAATGTCAAGATATAGAAAGAAGTCGCCATATTTGCACATTGTGCGGGCCCAGCCAAAAAGGTTATATCTAAGGTTAAGAATGCTGTCAAACAAAACTCCTAGGACAGCTTCAATTTCTTCATTAGGGCATTTAATATTAAGCATAGGCCGCAACTCTGAATACGTTGTCATTTCATCTGCATAGATATCCATTGTAGATGCGATCTCGGGCATATACTCCATTTGATCAAAATCTATATATCGTTCAGAGCGCCGTTGGTTTGCGATAGCATTAGAGGCGACTACATCAAGCGGGCTATAAAGCGTCTTCTTAAATTGTTGTCCTGACGCAGATTTAAATCTTGAACTAAACTTGTCAAGATGTTGCCTTCGAATCCGGCGGCCGGACTGGGATCGATAATTAATAATTGGCCCTGAAAAAAGCCTTGTTAACGCCTTAAATAATCCTGATTGGCTGTTTGCTGGGTTTCTGTCTGGTGATGCCATTTATAATCTCACTTAATAATCCATTTGTATTGTTCATAAAGCTTTGCTGCTTCTGATGTTTTGTCAAAGATGTTATCTTTTTTATATCCTTCTTGTCCACTAACGCGTGTATTCATCGTAGTTTTAGTTGTGATGATTGCATCAACGAATGCTTTCTTATAATTTAAATCTCGTGCATTAGACTGAAGTGCGGTATCGTGGACCCAACAAGCAATAGCTAATGCCATAATTAAATCATCATTATACCCTTTCATTGCTTGGGGTTTTCCGTTTTTCCAAATAAAAGTTTTCATTTCATTAAATAAGCGTGTAGAATACACTTTAATTAGTTTATTTCTTATAAACTCTTCTAATTTCGCAACTATTAAAGGCCTCGTCTTCATTGTAGTTGAAAAACCCGGAATAGCGGATGAGCGGAATTCCGCTTGATGCTGTTCAATATATTCATGTGTTGACTTAATAGAATAATATAAATTAGGATAACCGTATTCTATCAGTTTGTCAAGTACTGTATAGCCAATATTATTATTTTCTACAACCATCATCGCATTTCCGAACTCTCGGCCAACTTGATTAAGCATGTTTGCAAATAAGTCTGGCGTTAGTTTTCCTTGATATTCTCCAATGATTTCAAGAGTTTCTAGCTTTAAAACATGAAAAGTAGAAAAATCGGCTCCGTCGCCGCGAGACACATCTACTACCATTAAATAATTACAGGTAGGATCAAACTCTTCCCAAATCCAAAAATTACGATCAAAGCCTGTACGGTACTTGGGCTCTTTGGTCATGGAGACTAACCATTCCATACAGTCAGGATCGATTACTGTTTCGCCTGAAGTGTTGAAATTGCACTTAAGTTCTTGCGCGATCTGTCGTCTGGACATATTTCTAGTTTCTTTTCTATACCATATCTCGTCTCTTTCTGGGTGTACATCCCATGGAAGTGTTGTAAGATTAAAGTTGTTGGTGCCGGCTTCTGCCTCGGTACATGTTTTATGAAACCAGTTTCCCACTCCGTTAGGAGTAGACAGGGCAATGCAGCGCCCCCCTGTTGATAATGTAGGATATAATCCTGTCCACAATTCTTCTAAGTTTTCAATGTGCGCTGCTTCGTCTAAAACCAATAATGACAAAGCTTCTGATCGTCCAGCATCTCCAGACGTAGAAGCTGCTTTAATAGAAGAACCATTTGATAGTTCAAAAGAAGTGCGATTGTCTACACTAATAGTGGCAATCTTTAGCCAATCTGGAAGCTGTCGCATGATGCCTTTGACTTTCTTTACAAGATTTCCCGCTGTCGCAAATTTTGTTGCCATAACAAGAATGGCTTTATCGCGGTGAAATAACATCATCCATACAATATAACCAGCAGTAATAGTTGAAATTCCAAGCTGACGTGCTTTTAAGATAACATTAAAGCGATAATCATTAAAGTCTCTAAGAAGCTCATCTTGAAAGTCATAGGTATTGAATAATATAAGCCCATATAGTGGGTGCGAAATTCTAGCATATGTTTTAAGAAAATAAGATGGATCTTTTCCGCATTTTAATATCTCTTTGACTTGCTGATTTTTGTCTAGTTGAAAACTCATTCATCTTCTTTCGTGACTACTTGAGGGGGCGACGTCGAGAGCGGTGCTTGAGTCGGTGGAGCGCGAAACCGGCCAAATGATTTTTGCATTGCTCCAATAGTAAGGGGATTTTCCCCTGTTGTTGCCGCAATTAGGTAGTCAATGCTAGTATCTACGCTCTCTATTGCTTTTAAAATGTCTGCGCCTCTATTAAGCTTTTGTGATATGTCGCTTAATAAATTTAATATTTCCTTACTTGATTCGATTTCTTCCTTAATGATTTGTTTAAGTTCTGATTTGGTAATTTTCATAATTCTTCTCAGTACTCATCGTCGACAACTTCGATCTCTTCGGTGTTATTTGCACCAGCAAGTTCAAAAATTCTATCGCGCGCTTCCATGGCCATCTCATTAAGTTCACTATCGACAGCAGCTATCTCGTCTCTCTTGCCCCCAGCTTTAACGTACATATCCTCAAAAACAATAGAAATAGCATCCGAAATTACTTCTTCCATAGTTGTTGGGTATTTTTCTAAATCAGAGCCGTGAGCCAGTACTTCTTCGTCGGGGACTCCGGTTCGCCACTCACCTTCATCTATGGTAGATATATGAGTAACTTCTTCTGTAATAAGTTCTTTAAGTCTGTCAATAGAGATCTTCATTTTTCAACTTCGGAGCCTTTTTTGCGGGTATCATTCTTAGGGCGCTTGCCTTTCCAGCCGCCCAAATCAAGAAAGGTTTTCCAACTACCTTCAACAGTAGATTCTGATGGAGCTTCAACTTGCATTGCTTCATCAAGGCCCCCAACCTTATAGCGGCATTCGGCCGTCACCCATGAACGAATACGAGAGGTGCTTTCGACTCTCATATCGACCTCACCTTCTTTAGTAAGTTGCACGGAGTTACCGGTAATCTTGCGATATTCTTTTTTAAGAAAAGAAGCAATCTCAGATATACGCTGTTCTATATCGCTCTCAAAACCATTAGTATATACTTCTTTTAATTGAACTTCAGAATGATAAGAAAGAGACATCAGATTACCACGAAACCTTACATTAAAGCCATCTAATACTCTCTTGTCAAGAATTGGATCCCCTTCTTCTCTTTGAAGGCCCACCAGTACAGGTTCTCCCTCTTCCGTTAGTGCGCCATCATATGCATTAGCGGCTGCTTGTGATAGTCCTTGTATGATTTCGTATACTGTTGCCATTATGCTGTCTCTCCTTTGCTAAGTTTATCTTGCAGAATTTTCATCACTCTTTGTATTAACATCTTGTGTGTAACAAGATCTACCCCTGGCTCATTAGCAAGCTTGAGTAAAAAGTTATCAACCTGATCAACAATACCTTGTTCTTGGCTACTCAGTTCAGCGGAGGCGGCTTTTCTAGTTTCCATTCCGGAACGAGCGAATTGGCTCTTGCCCATGCTTTTGCTTTGAAGTTTGGTAGGATCAGTTTCGGGTGCGGGGGCTGGTGCTTCTGCTTCTTTTAGAGTTTTGAGAATCATATTCTTTAAATCTCCTTTAGTTATTTTCATTTTTTGGTCTCCAGCCCTTTTCCCATCTTTCTTCTCTGTCTTCCACATATTGAATGTAGCACTTATAGCAGCAATCATATTTGAGAAGACAAACATCATCTGTCGATTTTCTAGCCAAAGAAGAACACACAGAACAATGCTGTAAAGAATCTCTATTAAATAGTTTCTTTGAAACCTTTATACCATTTATGTCAATCTTCTCTTGCCACTTGTCGTTTTCATTAGTTTTTTTATATAACTCTTGCATTTGCTCAAGATATTCTCTTTCTTTAATCTCGTCCCAGTTTGCGCGAGGATTTTGAATAGCCTCATCGCCATATTTTTGAGCAATGGCTTTTTCAATTGCAACAATTTTATCTAAATCTTTATCACTCATTGAACAATCTATAGGCCCCATATGTTGCTGCAACCCCTACCGCTATGCCGCCGGCGCCCCAAAGCCAATTGTTGCTCGGAGATTGTTTTAAGAGCGCCCTTTGCAAGTGATCGATCTCTTCATCCTTCTGAAAGATCAGAAGACTTGTTTCTTCGTGGAGTGCATTATATTGAATCTCCCAATTTCGGAGTTCTAGTTCATAGCTCGCCGCTTCGACTGAAAGCTCGTATTCAATTCGTGCTTGGCATGCGAGGTTAGCAGTAGACTGGCGCGCTAAGATTTCCGACAATGCCGGCACATCAAAGAGCACGCCTTCAAATGGCGCACACTGTTGGTGTCCCAGGAATGTGAACTGGCCTGTGTCTGCTGCTTGAGCAGGGCCGCCCAACATTAATAATAGACTAAGGAACATAATCAAATCCGTACATCAACATTATTGTCTCAGATAATTCTTCTGGGTCTTCAGAGAATTGTCTTCCGAATTCTTCTCTCCGACTCTCGATCACTTCTAGCAACTCTTCTTGGCTCTCTTGGTAATCTCGCTCTACTTGTTCTATGGTGTCTCTATAAACTTGAAGAGATTCTTCCATATCGGCCATTTGCTTTTGGTGGATCTCTTTCAAACCAGCAATTTGTGCTTGAAGCGATTGCTCTGATGCTTCATAGGCAGCTTGCATCTGTTTATAGTCATAACGCATTTTGCCCATTATAGCAAGACCAAGCAGGGCGATCAAAACACCCTTCCAATTCTTCAGTAAAAACTGAAGCACCGCCTGCTGTAAGGTCATTTAAGCCCCTTAAGTCTCTCAACGATATCGACAGCACCTTGGGTGCCTACAAAAACGGTACTAATGATAACCCAGTCCCCACTGGTAAGATAACCTGCAAATGCTAACGCAGATGCAGTCATCCATACCAATAACTTACGAGATGTAAGCTTCAGTAACCAAACATCAACAAATCCTTTGTGTTCTGCCATTATATTTCCTATAGCAACCAGTGAGCAAACAGCACACCGTCAAGCCAAACTAGGCCCACAAGGACCCACCAACTAAGACGACTGACGCCACCTCGAACTTCATGCCACATAGCCCAGCCTCCATCGAGTGCTAGCCTCCATAAATGTCCTACGCCTGTGGTGGCGCAGTCCCATACTTTTCTTAATAAGCTCATTTTATTTACCTCTATTTTTTGCTTTTACGCTTTTCACGCATCTCTCATATTTTTCTTTATCTTCTCTTCCAACAGAAGCAGTACAAATAGCCCAAGGATTATTCTTTTCCTGTTCCTCTAAGTATGCTTCTAGTTCTTCTTTAATATATTGTCGCAAAACAATGCCTTCTCCTACTTGCGGGAGTGGCTCCGTTGCTGCATGATGAATCGGAGAGTATTCGGGGGGCTTGCGTGCTGCATCTATTTCTCTAGCGGCACGCAAAATAGCTCTTTTCGTTCGATCTAATTCTTTTTGAGACCCTCTATCTCTAATAAAGTTTTTATATTTTTTCGGACTCTTGCTTTGATACCAATCCATCGCTATCGCCATCGCTTGAGGGCTGGGATGTATGGGATAAGGATCTGGCTCTTCTTTAGAAGGCGGCGGCCTTGCAAGCGGAAGGGCTCCTGGTAGATCTCCTTCTGGCTCTTCATATTCATCTCCTGCCTGCGCAGCTAAGGAGCGATGAGGATCTAAAGCTTCTTCGATCTCTTCATGGATGATCTCCATCAACTTTGCTTTGGCAATTAATAGGGACATTCAGGCTTAAACCTTACAGGGGGATGTGTGTCTAGCGGAATGCCGATACGTTCTATATCATTTAATCTTTCGTGTGCTCTGTGATGCGAACAGCATGCAACTGCCAAAGCAAGTAATGCTAGCCCTACAGCCAGCACATCCAATCGACATAATTTTAAGAGCTTTGCTTTCATTTAATATCCTACATCATATGGGGATTCGTCGGCATATGGATCGCGTGGCTCTTCTTGTGCGCCTGCATTTAAAATGTCTAAAATCTTTTTGGCGTTCCTTCTTGCTGTGCTGGCGCTTGGTTGGCGGAACAAGTATTCATATGTGAAGGTTCCCTCCGTGTGTCCAATCTCACTTAAGGCTGCCATAACGTCGACCATGGTTGCTGCCGGCAACTCACTTTCTAGAACTTCCTGCGCCATTTTTTGGATATCTTCACTAGAAGTGCTTTTCGTCATCCTGCCAGGAGGTAAATATTCATTTAGCTCTTCTTTAATAATCTGCCTGAGTTGTAGTTTCGTTACTTTCATTATTGTAGTGCTGCCCAGGTTAACATTATAACTAGTGTTATGATCGTTCCAAGCGCAAGAGATGCGCCGAGAATGTCGGTCCACTTAATTCCGCGCCAGTCGAGCCAGTGATTTAGTTTATTCCAAAGTTTCATTCTTCGCCTTCTTTCTCTACTTTCGAAGTTTTAACAACATGATGGCCGGCTTTGACTAACTCGCGTTGAGCCTCTTCAGCACTCCCTGCTTCTACCTCTTTGGTGTGCTTCCCTTTTTCTTGCTTGCCTGTGGCAGGACGTGGTTCACCCTTCTTATTGTATTCGACTTTCCACAGAACTTCTTCAAGCTTCTCATCCATAAAATATCGAGGGTCGATAAACTTCTTGTTCTTTCTCATTATACTGCTCCCCATAGGTACCAGCCGAGGCCAAGGCCTGCGGCAAATGCGCCAAGTTTGACGGCTCCAATTACAACATAATCTTCTAGGTTGGCTTTTAATGTAACAAGACGCTTAAGAAGAATCCATGAATCTTGCGCTAAATCTCGGGGTGTGCTCATTTGTTATTTTCCTTTGGGTAGCCCATTCATACATAGTATGGCAACAAGTCCAGGCACGTTATCATTAATATAAACGCCTGAAAAAAGTGTATCAGTTCTGCCGCCAACATATCCAATCGCAGCATCCAAGTGCTTGCTAATTTCTGGATCGTTTGCCATCTCAGAAGACGCAATTAATAATAATGCGCCAGTTTTTGGCTTTCCTTTAGGGGAAGGGCACGGGGAGCGCTTCATACAGTTCTGAAGGATCATTGAGCCTAAATTAGGTGTGGCAGGATCCTTAACCATTGTCGAACCGATAAACATTCTTTGGGGCGTCCTCAAACAACTTTCGAGATCTTTTGTGTCAAACGATTGAATCGGTGATTTGTCTGAAGATAGCTTTAATACCTGTGTCCATAGCTTTGCGAACGCAGTATTAGCAGACGGAAACAAGTTAAGCATCCCAACTTTACCACGCAACAGTTTAACTTGGCGCTCATTATCCAGAACAATATGAGTATGCTTCGATACGTCATTTAAAAGTGTTAGTGCATTCTTGCTAATCGTAGGATTCAAGCTCTCCTGTGCTGTGGGCCACGAAACGATGTATACAACTTCGCCTTCCGCTTGAACAGATTTTAAATAGCGCTCAAACACACTGTGGAGCGAAGCGACGGCAGAACCAGTTCCACCGCCGCCTCCAGCGCAAACGAACAGCCAGTCTACTTTGCCTAATTTTGTGCGGAGGGCGTCTTCTACGACTGTACTGTTTGCATCAAACACAGCTTTTCCTAAATTCACATCTTTTCCAATACCATCGGCATCGGGAATCAAAACAACATGCTCATCACCCACATCGTCAGGAATATCTTTAGGAGTGGTATTGACAAGGAAAGTCCTGTTATAACCAAGATCGAGAAAGGCTTTGGCCATCTTGCCGCCACCTCCACCTACGCCGACAACAGCACAATTTAGTGCTGCCGGAACAGTATTCTCTGGAAGTAGGTTTTCATGGCTTACTTCTTCATCGTCCCCATAGTGATCGATGAAATCAAAATCATCGAATTCGCTAGTTGTGGGTGCGTCGAGGGCAGGTGGGTTTTCCTCTACTGCCGGCTCAACAAAATCAAAATTGTCAGGGTTGCTCATTTAAATCTCCGTTTATTATTCCATTGTAGTGCCGCCACCAGAATGACGTTGGCCGCCGGCTGCGTCGGTGTAAGCGTTTGCAACTTTAAGAAGCTGTTTAATAGGCATCATTACTTGTTGTATGATCATCGAATGCTGATCGTCTGGATGTCTATCATTATAAATAATAGTGGCTGCCCATCGATGATGGCCATCTAATAAATAGCCGTCTTTCGATACAAGTACTGAGGCGTTCCAGGGTTTCCAGTCCCCATTGGGATCTTCTGCCGCTGCAACTTTCTTTAATGCATTGTCCATATACGTATCTTTTTGAGTAGGGTTTAGCTTAAGAGGATTGACATCGGGTACTTCCTTAACTCTAACCTGATCTCCCCGGGGCCATTGGCCCTGGTCATCGGATGAGTTCAAATATGCCTTTGTTGCTTGCCCTATATCAGGAATCTTTTCAGGCTCGTTAGTCTCGATGCCCTCGGGCGGATACGATTCTAAATCAGTTTCAAAATCCTCGACATCCGGAACTTGGGGCATATTTGCTCTTTGGGTACCTAATACTTTTTTACAAGCGTTGGGGTATTCGGTACAAAAATCATTGCTAGTATATTGTCTCGCTTCTTCATTTACAAACTGGCGCCAATTTTCCATCAAGAGTTTCATTTTAACATTCCTTCTAATTCTTCTTGGATGATCTTTTCAAGCTCCGCTCTTTCAATACCTTCGCCGTAGCCCAAATTGGCGGTGCCGGCTCGGCCGGGATTTGCGCGGTGAAAATCGCGGGTCTGCTCACGGCCGTACTTGTCGCGATACGCGACTTCGGCTGCCCAGTCGTCTTTTTCTTTCTGGCGATGGGCTCTGGCCTTTCTTTCTGGGGCGCCCGCTTCCCAAGCGCGCTGGGCCCGTTCTGCGGCCTCTTCGGCCGCGGCTTTGGCTTGGTTGGCCAGACTCTCATCGATATACGCCGCCATGCGGGTAACGTGTTCGAACGTCCGCTGCCAGTTGGGCAGGAAATCTTTGGGGGTAGTCTTGATTGCGGACACTCGCTGGAGGTCCTTGGCGACCCGGGTGATAGCCTCGCGATCATTATCATCGCCACCCTGGGCGACGGCTAGCCCCCACTTCTCCATTATCTGTGCCATTAGATCTATCGATGGCCGAAGGGCTTCCCATTTCTCCTTGCCTTTGAGTTTCGATGATAGAGAGACAAGCGGTTTTTGGGTGTCTTCGTATTCATAGTCTTTCCAGTCCCAATTTGTGTTAAAATCGACTGGGACGGCTTTCGCCCAGGGCCCGAAGAATTCATCTAGCTGTTCAAGCTCTTCGTTGATAACTGTCATTAACTGTGATTTGGTGAGCTTCATTATTGGTTTACCTTCGCGTATCCTTTCTTTTTCTCAATTACAATCTGCATATCAACACAATCCTTGAGAGAATCGAGGTGCGAGATAAGCAAAACATTTTTAAAATACACTTTAATTAGTTCCAAGATCCTAATAAAACCCTCCATATTTTCCTCGTCCAATGCGGTCCCTGGTTCGTCGAGGATGAACAAGTCCGACTTTGGAAGCGAAGAAACACTCAAAAGAGCCAAGCGAATTGCCATCGCTGCCATTGTCTTCTCGGCGCCTGATGCCATTTCAATGGGTCTTTCGTCATGTTTTGGGTGTTTGATAAATATATCAAACTTGTTGCCGTTTGTCTCAAAGAACACTTCAAACTCAACAATGTTGGCGAGAACTTTTGCAATCTCTTGATTGATCACTGGAATCTTTTTTTTGATAATATCATAAGCGATTCCATTGGGGTGCATACATTGCATAAGCAAATCGTATGCGGCATAATCATTTTGAAGACCAAGATAGTCCTTCTTTTGTTCTTTTAGGGAGGAGGCCTTTTCTTCATAGGAACCAATCTTCTTGACAATTTCTAAGGTTAATTCTTCACAATTTTTAAGCTGCGCTCGTTGTGCTTCGGATGTTTCTTCTAATTTGTTCTTTTGCTTTAAAAGCTTTTCAAGGCTTTCAATTGCTTCCTTATTTTGATTATATTCTTGAACCTTGATATCAATATCCTTTAATTTTAATTCAAGGTTTGCTTTCGAGCTTTTATTGCGCTCTCGCTCTAGTTCGAGATCACTAATGTCTTTTTGCATTTCATCAATCAAATCATTGATAAGACTATATTCCTGTATCTTTTCTTCGATATCCTGCGGGTCTAATGTGTCTACTCGATTGATAGCTACAGAAAGATCGTGTGCAACGAGTTCTTTATTCGCCACATCGATATGTGCATCCTTAATAAAACGGCAGGTGGGATAAGAATCCCCACAAGGAATGCTCTTGAGAAGGGCCTCCTTTTTGCTAATGTTTTCAACTTGGACTTTAAAAGTATTAATCGTTTTGCTTAACGCATCGATTTCATCTTGAGTTTGGGTTAAAATATCAATATCAATTAAATCCAAAAATCCAGATGAAATTTCTGCTTTTTGTCCTTTAAGATCGATTGCGGTTGTCTGTTCTTCAATCTTTTCTTCTAAAAGCCTAAAGGTTGTTTGATCCTTTTTTTGCTCTGTTAATAGTTTTGTAATATCAATAAGCTCGGTAGGAACTCCACTAATCTGTTCACCAAGCGAAATAAGCTCATCATCTGATTGGCGTAGCTTTTTCTTTAATTTATTGCATAGCCTTTTATTGCTCGTAGCCTTTTTCTTTAAACTTGCAAGCTCTTCTTCTAATTCGCCAATCTCGGTGTCATATGCATGCCCTTCATATTTTCTAAGCAATGCTTTTGCTTCAACCGAATCGTCTTTGGCCATCTTGAATTTCTTCTCAAAGACTTCCAAATCCAGGAACTTGGCAATGATTTCCTTGCGACGGGTCGAACCTTCATCAATGAATGTCAATGCGCCGTGCTGGCTGGCCAGAGAAGACACTAGAAAATCATCCATGGTACCAAAGTGCTTTCGAATATTTGCGTCGGTTTGAATGCGAGTATTGCCATTTAAGGATGTGACTTCATCTGTGACGGCATCGTAAACCTCAAAGTTCAAATCGGTTTTTGCTTCAAGAGTCTCTTCGCCCTTCAAGCGCTTGGTATATTTCTCAGAAGTCCTTTTTATCTTATACGTTTTGTCTCCGATCTCAATCTCTAAATATCCTGTGCAGGAATCTTGATGCTGATTAATAACGTTGAGGTTTTTGCGCTCATTTCTGGAGGTTGTATTAAACAACGTGTAAAGAGCAGCATCAACAATACTAGACTTTCCACTAAAGTTTTTGCCAAAGACTCCAATGATTCCGTTTAAGTTACGAAAATCAATTGAATTGTCTTTTCCATAATTAAAAAGATGATCCCATTCAAATTTTCGAAGCTTCCAATTTACATTTCGAGTTATCTCTTCGTTGTCTTCAATAATTTTATTATACTTTCGATTAAGCTCAAAAACTCTCTCAAGAGTATCTTCATCAGTTTGATAGTCTGCAAGATATTCATCAATAAGTTCTTCTTGAACATTGATATCTCGCAGGTTTTCTGTTTTAATGCCGTTTGTAAGATCTTCAACGGTGCCTCTTTCGCCGGCTGCCCTGTTTAAAAATGCAATGCTTTCTGGTTGAAAGCGGTGCTTCGCAATGTCCATTGCTCGGCGCATCGTGTTAAGCGGAAGGTTATTGTTGCTAACCAATCGCAGGCGTGCGCCTTGTGGCACTTCTAGATTGCGAGGCATTCGACCTTTAGGTGTCAGCGGGATAGTAAAAAACGGCTTAGGGTTCTTGAATACAACTGGTTCAATATCCCATTTATCCTTAGTTTTAATATCCCAAATCAAAATTCCTTTGTCGTTGGTCTCGCCATGATTTTGTTGGATGGTTGAGCCAGCATACCAAATGCGGCCATTATGATCCAAAAATTGGCGCCGATGAATATCACCGAGCATTGCAAAATCAAAATCCTTAAAAATAGAAATGTTATCTTCACCAAAACTCATCGTCCAATTTGTATCAGTTTTGCAATTGGAAATGGAGCCATGATAAAGAGCAATGTTTATCTTGTCTGTATCGCTGGGTTTCATCCAGTTATCTCGATCAAAGACCGATAAGACATTTAAACAGAAATTATCAGTTAAATCTACC
>Ga0114905_1001501_pt1 | contig 12741 bp, 7 predicted proteins | sample MalvireepMed_b05_FD_83499 | JGI IMG/M metagenome (GOLD analysis project Ga0114905, IMG submission 83499) | Marine viral communities from the Global Malaspina Expedition - Malaspina viral metaG DeepMed_b05 | ecosystem: Environmental > Aquatic > Marine > Oceanic | place: Mediterranean Sea...
ACTAATGCAGTTGGTGTTTGCGGCACTATTATGCTTTACGCACCCCACGCCACCGCCGTCACAATGGTGTCTGGTGATCTTCGATACGCAGATGGTGGTGATGTTTCATATATACAAGCCAATTTTGGTGGTCATAGATTATCCGCAGCAGACGTTGACGGTTTTCGTATCTACTTTGAAAGTGGCAACATTACCAGCGGCACCATTACAGCATACGGCCTAGCCAATGCCTAACTTTAACGAAGGAGTACAATAGATGGCAAATTACATGAAAAACGTAGACGGTGTTAACATCGAGATGACCGACGAAGAACACGCAGCTAGAGTAGCGGAGGAGAAAGTCTGGTCTGATGCAGCACCAGCAAGAGCCTTCTCTGGCCTGAGAAGCGAGCGTGATCAGAAGTTGGCAGAGACAGATTACTTCGCACTCAGTGACGTTACAATGTCCGACGACATGACAGCGTACCGTAAGGCACTGCGTGATTTGCCAGCAAGTTATGACAATTCCAGTGTAGTTGGTGAGATCACTTGGCCTTCTAAACCATGATGGAGTGCATCCATTGCGAGCATGACTGCCACTGTTCTGAAAAGCAGTGCAGTAAATGCTCCTGCGACGACTGCAATTGTCGTGAAGAAGATAAGTAATGGAGGTCGATCTTCGCATAATCTTTCAAGTCGTTAGCATAGCGGTTGCTATAGCTGGAGCCTTGGCAGTAGCAAAGCAGCAACTAAAGACTGTTATTGAATCTCAACGGAAGGATCAACGAAGAGTTTCAAACATAGCTAACTCTGTAGATAAACTTGAAACTGGTTCCGCTGCATTTGAAGCAGTAGTCCAAAGCAAACTAAAGATAATAAGTAGAATATTAAGTGTTGAAGCTCTGGAGAAAAGAAATAGAGAAATGGAAAATATCCAGGTAAGGCTAGACGGTCTACGAAGAGATATTGATAGACAAAAAGACGAATACCATTCTGCACACAATGGAAGACATCCTCCTATTACATAGAGAGAAAGAGACATGTTAAAAATATTAGCAGCAGCCCTAGCCCTTACTGTCCTTGTTGGCTGTCAGGCTACTACTGAGAAGATAGCAGAGAAAGTAGTAGAGGTAACGGTAAAACCACCAAAACTAGAGGGGCAGGTAGTAGGTATAACAGAAGTATGTAAGACTCTTGAACATCAAATGAATATCTTTAACGCCTTTAGCATAAACAAGGCAACAGGTATACAGATATACTACAATTTGATATACTCTGGAGAATGTGTCGTTTTTCCCAGACCTGCACTCGCCAAGAAGGTAAAGCTTGAGTTTGAGAAGCAGGTAGATAAAACCGATAAGATAGAGATATGGAAGGTAGCTTTGAATGAAGACGAAGCAGAAGTTAAGTTTTTCTGGACAGCGATACGCATAAGTGTTGCAAAACCAGATAAAACTAAAAAGAACGAAGTAGCGGCTTAAAAGGTAAACGATATGGCAGATGAAGCAGTAGCGACAAAAACACCTAGAGGACTTACAGTAGACGAGCGTAATAAGCCTATACTGGATGTTGTAGGAGATCAAGCTGTTGGTAGAACATCCGTTGGTGATTTAGGTGCTGGACGAATAGAATTACAAGGCCAAACAGTACAGCCTGAAGAAGAGCTAACTACAGCAGGAAAAACTTTTGAAAGTAGTCTTAGCGCACCTACTGCTCAATTTACTTCTTCAGATACAACGATAACACCACAAACAGCAACTCCTTCTGGTGCAGGAGTAGCACGAACTATCGATATTAACCAAGTTCCGCTTACAAATGCTCAAATACCTGATGCTGTTAACCTAGATGGAGTGTTATCTAATCAATCACAAGTAGATAGTGCTTCTGTAATTGATACAAGAACTAAAGAAGAATTACTCAGTAGAGGCACTCTTGCTGCTGCTAAGACTGCAACATTAGCACAGGAAGCTACTGTACAATATCAACTTGAACAGTTATATGCTTCTTTAGAAGATGGTAAGCCTCTTCCTGGCTGGGCTTCTGCGAATGTTCGCAAAGTACAGAACATAATGAATGCTAGAGGTCTTGGAGCTTCCAGTGTTGCAGCAGCAGCTATGGTACAGGCTATCTCTGAAAGTGCTTTACCGATAGCAGTACAAGATGCTAATAAGTACGCTACAATACAACTTGCAAATTTAAACAATGAACAAAAGACAGCTTTAACCAATGCAGCGGCTCTTGTCTCAATAGATGCTCGTAACTTAGATAACAGAATGAAAGCTGCTCAACAGAATGCTCAATCTTTTCTTCAGATGGATCTTACAGATGTTAAGAATGATCAAGCTGGAGCAGTCTTAAAGTATCAGTCAGAAGTACAGTCTTTATTTACAGATGCTGCAGCAGAAAATGCAAGATTACAATTTAATGCTAAGAATCAAACACAAATAGATCAATACTATGATCAACTAGGAGCTACTGTTTCAAAAGCTAACAATGATAGAGAAGTTGCTACAAAGCAATTTAATGCAGATCAATCCAACAGTATGACAAAGTATCTTGAAAAGATTGAAGATTCCAGAGATAAGTTTAATGCTAATATGCAGCTTCAGATTGATCAAGCTAACACCATGTGGCGGCGAACAATAAATACTGCTAACACTGCTCTGCAGAATGATGCAAATAAGCTTAACGCTTCTGCATTACTAGGTATGACAGTACAAGCTCAAAATAACTTATGGCAAAAGTACAGAGATGAAGCCTCTTTCTCTTTTCAGTCTACTCAAAATGAACTTCAGAGAACACATCAGCTAGCACAAGTAGCGATAGCAAATCAATTTGCAGAAGATATGTTTGATGCACAACTGGATGCAGAAACAAGTAAAGAAGTAAGTGGCTTTTTCGGGGATATCCTAAAAGGTGTTTTTAAAACTGCTGCAGATTCTCTTGGTAAAACTATATTCGGATAAATGGAGATTAAAATATGAGTATTCTTAGTGATGCAGCAGATTTTATTACTGGTGGACTATCAGGAGGTTTTGGTACTGCTGCAAATGTAGCTCTTAACGTAGTAGGTTCTCTTATCGGTGGAGGAGACGATGGAGCTTCTGGACAGGGTTTTGCAAATTCTAGAGTAAATCAACAAACACAAGAAGGTGTCTTAAAAGGTGAAGCTTTATCCTATGCCGAAAGATTAAGAAGACTTGGTGGAGTGTACGATCCAATGAAATACGGTCGAGGACAAGGCGCTGCACAAACGCAACAGACTAGAGCAATGGAAAGGTACTGGGAAAGGTATCGACAGTTAGCCGAATCTAATCCCTACTATACTAGTTATAGACAAATGGGACTACGTATTGACACAGCAGCAGGTATGTCTGCTAAACTAGTCAAGGATAGCCTGACGGAAAAAACTACCCATGAAATTGAAGGCGAATCAAAGAAAAGACTTAGCTAGTATAATAAGGTATTATTAAATGGCACTATCTCAAAAACCTCAAGAATTTATAGACCCTTTTGCAAGAGCTATTCCTGGACAGTCCTTAACGGATACTCCAGGTTCCAGACCTTACGAGAAACCTCCTTCAATAAGTAGCCCAGAAGAGTTTTTAGATATCATGGAGCCTACGTTGAAAGGAGAAGCTTCCCAACAAATAGCGGATATTCTGGATGTAGGAGTCTCCTGTGAAACGATAGCACATGGCATCTGTATGAAAAGCTTTACTGAAGGTATGATTTCTCCTGATGTAGCAGAACTTTCTAAACCTGGAATATTTATGATTGTAGCCCAAATTGGAGATGATCACGAAGTTGAGGATATGACTTTATTTAATGGTTCGGAAGATGAAGCCAAGCCAATGAATCCTGAACAAAAACTAGCTATGATGCAGAAAATGGCTCCCCATAAATATCAGAAACTTGAAGAGAGTGGAAGACAAGACGAAATGGAACTAGAAAGCATGATGGAACAGGAGAATGCTGAAGAAGAGATGCCTCCTGAACAGGATGGAAGCTTTATGGATATATCTGCTCCTGAAGAAAGTTATGAAGAGTTTGAAGAAATGGAGGAAATGTAATGGCTATTAAATTTAATCCAGGTTCATTTCTTACAAGTTTGAGAGGTGGTTATGGTCAAGGCAGAGGTGGTGGATCACAGCTTACTGACAAACAGTTTGCCTGGAGAAAAGGCGTAGAGAGTAACCTAATTACGCAAAGGTTTAAAGAACAGAGAAGCATTATAAATCTTGAGCAAGACTACAAGGATAAAGTACAAAGAAGACGGGATCGAGATGAGGAACGTAACGACACATTTGACATGTATTTTAACGACCATAAACCACGTAGAGAAGATTTTCATAAAAAAACAGGAAGCTACAAAGGTATAGGTGTTCACCCAAGGATGTTCTTTGCAGCAATGAACTCCCCGAAAGGACGTAAGATATTTGGAAGCTACTATCCTTACCAAAGAGTTGCCAAGGGTACGCCAGGAAGCCTGGATGGTTGGGCACCAATCTCTAACAAAAAGAATAGCTGGATGTTCTCTGAGACTGTTGAAGAAACACAAGCTCTAGCTTTTTCTGATATGGAATTAGATGCGAAAGTTTATGCTGCAGAGTTTGAACTTGCTGGAGATGATGGTGTAAATAAGTTTCTTAAAGATCCAAAGTATTCTCAGCTAGGTTTTACCATTAACAAAGCTAATAATGAAATTGTTACTCCTAACAGATTAAAAGTCAGATCAAAGAGATATAGGGATCTAGCTCTAGGAAAAACTCCCCAAAAGGCAGCGTCTTTATATCTAGATCATACACGACGAGAGACAGATAACTTTAAACAGGGCAGAATTGAAAACCCTGTTAAGTATGTTTTAGATAGAGATACTACAGGTAAAGTAGAGGGCTTTGCTAAACCTCCTGAATTAACTTTCAAACCTTTAACAAAGATAAGAGAAAGAGGGAAAACAAATCCTTATCATTCCTCGCAACAGAAAATGCAGTCTTTCATTTTTAACAAAGCACGAGAGATAGCCAAAGAGAATAACGTAAAACTTGGTAAGCCTCAGTTAGCTGCCATACTAGCGGCTGCTCATGCTGAATCATCTATGGGTGTTCAGAATGTAAGAGATGAAGGAGGAACGTTAGGAAGATCCAGAGGTATCTTTCATATACTGTTAAATAAGCATAAGGACGTTTTACAACCAGGTGAAATAAGAAACATAGACGATCCAGAAACAAATCTTCGTCTTATATTAACAAAGATAAACAAGGGAGCTTTAAATAATCCTGCGTTTATGAATGCTACAACATATGCAGAAGCTTCCAGAATATTTACAAAAGATATAGAGATACCTGCAAACATACCTGAAAAGACACGAGAAAGAAAGGATTTTGCAAAACAGTTCTATAATGCAATGGTTTTAGATACTGGTAGAAAGCCATATGAAGGAAAGACGGTTAGACAGAATAGAACTAACAACCTTCTAGATAGAATAGGAGAACTGCGAGATAAATCAAAGCAAATAGAAATTCTAAAGAAGGCACTAGGTGGTAAGAAATCATTAGAAATTGAGCCTATGATAGGAACAGAGGACAGTCCTAACACTAAAAATATAGACTTAATACTTGAGGCTGCTCCTATACAATATGCAGGTCTTACTAATCCAGATTTAGCAGCGTCTAACTGGGAGAAAGCCCGCAATGTACTTACGAGATCTAATAGAGTAGCTAATAAAGAGTTTGATTTGCGACAAACTAAGATTGATATGGATGCTATAAGGTCGCATGATGCAGGACATGAAATGACTCGACCAATGTTAAATAGCTCTTATTATTATCAGCCAAAAGGTCCAGGAAAGCCACGTATGCTTATCCCTCCTTATAAAAGCAGAAAAAAAATAGAGAAGATGGCTTTAGGTTTGTTAAATCAAGATACTTCTAGTCCTGGAGAGAAAATAAAGAATGTAGGCTCTGGGCATCTAGCTATGTTTGCTGTTACAGAATGGGAAGGTTATTTCAGACAATTAATGAGCCAATCTGATGATCACAAAGGAATGGCAACGGCGCTAGTAGACGCATATCGTGGTATGATTGGTCAGGACATAGCTGCCTCTGGAGGTGCTAAACCTTTTACAGCTAGATCTAGTTGGAATCCGTCATCAGCCAATTTTAGAATATTATCAAAGCTAAACTTTAAAGGTCAATTAGACGAAGCGCATGAAGAAAGAAAAGCAACTATAACAAGTGCTGGTTTAGACAGTGAGACAGTCTGGAAGATAACTACAGACATAGACCAAGATGGTGTTGAAATAGAAAGAGTAACGCCTCATTCAAAAGTACCTGAAGGTGCAGCATCTAATCAAGAAGGATACATATCTGCTGGTGCAGTATCTATTCCTGGTCAAGGCGGTCTTCGTGATCCAGAAGTTCCTCTGTACGGTCCTACTAATAGTCCAATGGCACAGATCCTTACTCCAGGAGCTACTTTTAAGTTTAATCCTGATAATAAAGGCTTATCAGACGAGCAAGTGAAAATATCACAGATTAGAAACGAAAGACTTAAAGAATTTCAAAACCTGATAGATACTGACTTGATTGCTAAAATAGGGCCACAGGTTTCTACATTAGAAGCTGCTTCAATAACACGCAATTTTCTAAAAAGGATAGAAGGCCAGCCTCAGTATTCCCGATTTAGAGGAGTTCTTGGAGTAGACTTAATTAATGGTCTAGCATGGAGAACTACGCTTGCTTTTATAAATGAGAACACAACTCCTGATGAAGTACAGCATGTTAATGGAACAAAGTTTAAAGTTTCCAGACTTGCCAGAAATGCCAAAAAGCTTCCTAATTCTGGTGAAGGCTCTTATGTCAAACTACCAGAATACAAGAGTGCTGCTCATTCACTGCAATTTGCCGCTCCTGTTGAGGATATGGGAGCAAACATACTAGCTACTTTTGAAGAAATGGGTATGATGCACTTTCAGGATAATGTTAAGAACATGTCTCCTCTTGTACAAAGAGTATATAGCGATGTATGGGAGACTGTTAAAGCCAACGCTCAAACAGATCCTGGTATGGCCTCTGTTCTCGCTGAATTTAGAGAGATGGCAGAGAGCAATGACAACGCGACAAGAGAAAAAGGAAGGCTTATGCTGAAAGCTCTGCAGATGAGTGGTGCTGACAGGGCTTCAAATTTAGGAGCATCTGTAGATTCTGCAATGGTTTGGTTAGGTTCTCTAGGAGTAATAGCAAAAGATTTTATACGTCCAGGATCTAACTCATTCTTTGATGCGTTTTCTAATAGTATTACAACTAACTTAAATGCTGACGCACGAGCGCATATGTTTATGATGGGAAGAGGAGATCCAAACTATGACCATTATTATCGTAAATCTGCAGAGGGAATAGGATACGATACTAAAGTACACGCTAAACAGCGGATTAAAAATAGAACGGAGAAAGTTGCACGACTTAACGGCTTCAAAAAAGAAGCTCTAGAGAGCTTAAAAATAAAGTTAGATAAGGCTGACAGATCAAAGCATCTAACTATGGAGAGAAGAGAGCGGATGAAGATGTCTGCTATTCTAACCGCTAGACGAACTTTTGATGCCATAGCTATGACTTATATGTTTGCAGGAATGGTACAAGGGGGATCAGGAGGACGAGCTATCTCCAATGAAGACTTTGAAAATATGTTCAACGCACTGTGGGCTGGAGGAGCATATGTACAAGCAACCAACGTTAAGAATGCTTTAAGATTTGTGCAAAATGTTTCTCAGAGAGCAAGAATTATACAAGCAGCAGCAGTAAGAGGTCCACAGCATGTAAATAAAATTCTGGATATTATTGTTCCTGCACAAGCTGGTCTTTCTCTATATCAAGCCCAATCAGATACAACACTAGCACAGAAAGTGTATGGTGGTCATGGAAACAGTCATAGTCTCTTTTTCAGTGGAAACGAGAATGAAGGACAGATGGGTGAAAAAACATCGAAATTAAAAGCCAGGTATGATGCCTTGTATGGAGTTTCAGATACAGACTCTGGAGGTAGGCTGTTTAAACATCCAAGCATTGATAGGAATCTTGTTGCAACAGGAAGTTTACGAAGACTTAAAGAGGTTATTGGAAAACTTCCTGCACTAAGCAACGATCCTGATTCAAAAGAACCGTATCCTGATAGGTGGACAGAAATGACACATAAGGTATACCATGCTTTTAGAACGTCAGCCCTGCCTCTTGAGATGAACAACATAGCTAGAATATTTAAGCTATCTGATGAGAATATAAGGATTATTGGAACTCGTACAGTAGGCCAGCAGTTTGAAGAAGGAGCTAAAAGAGGTGGAATAGATGGTGATATAGCTGGATACATGGCTACACGAATTATACGTGACATGCTTATGCGTGGTTTACGAAAAGAAGGAGAAAATGAATAGTGGCTCTTAGAGATGAATATGAAGGTTTTATTCCTTCTCCACAAAACAAACCTGAAGAACCTCCTGTAGAAGAAGTAGCGGAGGCACCTGTTGAACCTCCTGTAGAAGAAGTAGCGGCAGAACCTGCTGCACCTAGCCCTGTTGAACAGCAGGTTGCTGCTTTGGATATTGACATTCCTGCTAAACCTCCTGCAGAGGTTATAATGCCTGAAGGTTCTCCTGTAGTAGAGCCAGAGCAACCGTATACAGCTTTTGACGAAGAACGAGCCAGACAGACAAGAATAGAAGCATTAGACGCTCCTAAAAGAGTTACGTACAGAGATCTATCAAATGTTGATCCTAATGTTTTAAGACAGTACAAGGGAATAGTTCCAGGACATCAACCTCTGGCTAAATCCTCTACTCCTCTTGGATATGTACCGCAAGATGCCCACCTTCTTCTTAAACCAAAAGAATGGCGAGAAGCCCAAGCTCGACGGGCGGGAGAGTATCGTGAGCCGTTACAATTCTCAGACGAGCAAATACGACGAGATGCTGAAACATTTAGGAAAACACTCGATAAAAGAGCAAGAGACATGTTCGATTGGTCTTGGAAGAATTTTCCAAAAGAAGCACAAGAAGCTTTGTACACTTCAGCACAATCTTTTAGAAAAGTATTGTCACATGATACTCCAGCTTTAATAGAGTTAGGTTTTACACTGAGATATTATATAGGCGCACACGCACATAATATTCCTGCAGCAACGAGTAATCTAATGACTATGGTAAAAAATTGGAACTATGAAAGAACGGCTGATGGTATTAATACTCTGGAGGGCCACTTAAATCTGAAACCATATGAACAAACATCTTCTAAAAAGTACATGATATATGATGAAAACGGAGACGTTAAAGTAGATGATGACGGTAATATAGAATGGGTAGATTGGGACGCAAAAGCAAGATGGGAAATGAAACAAACAGGAATTGCTGAAACCTTAAAAACTATGGGAGATTTTATAACACAAGGAGTTTCTGTTTCTGAAAAGGATAGAGATTTCCTAGACAGAGTGCTTGCCTATGGTATTGAGATTGGTACGCCTTTATTCATATTACCCTGGATGGGTTTTGCAAGATTCGGCATGGCGGCTCTTGGAGGTAACAAAGCACTCGATAGCATTATGATGAGAAGGTTTCTCAACAAAAAAGCCAAAGCATTAGCTGGTGGGGATGATGAATATGCAGATGTGATGGTAAAAATGTTAAGAGAGCGAATGGGCAAAGGTAAGGCAGGTTACGATCCAAAAGACAGTACAAGTAGAGTAGACCTTGAATACACAAAAGTATCTCCTGACGATCCTAAAACTATAGAACGAGCAAGGGAGAATGTAGAGTGGGTTCATCGTAGAGATCCAGAGAAAGGTTTCTGGAAAAAAGCACGAGACTCTTTTAAAATTCAAGACAATCTTTCTAGAGCATCATCAGCAGGAGTCTATGGAGCAGGATCTGATTTACTTCTTAAAGAAATATTTGGTGCAGACTATCAAGAAAACTATGGGTTTGTTCCCTATATTTTTGCAATGGCAGGTTATATGAGAGGTGGAAGAGATATTGAACGAGCAGCTTTTAGGATGCCAGGGGCTGCATACCCTTTTACTGGAGATTTTTATACTTCTTTGTTTACTCCCAGAATGGCGGTAGGTATTCCAAATGCTATGATATATAATGGTATTGGAATGACTCTGTGGGCAGGACAGCATATTAGGGCAGGTCAAGCAAGAAAAGCAGAACAGATACAAGATCTGAGAGCGCCAGAACTTAAACAAAAAGCAGATTGGTGGGGTGACAAGCTAGAAAGGTATCAAAATTCTCCTATGGGTAAACTTATGAAATACATAGCTGCTGGCGGCGATGTTGTAAAAGGATGGGCAGAATTTGGAGAAGCAGTAAGAACTGGGAACATGGACACTTTTAATAGACTAACTGCTTCTTTAAGAGCTAGTCCTAAAGCAGTAGGACGAATGGCTCAAAGTTTTAGAGCTTTGAATCAAGAGCAACAACAGGCTATGATAACAGGTCATCAGCAAATGATGGACCTTATGCAGGATATGGTAACTGTTCATGGACCTGACGGATGGGACCAGCAATTGTTACTGATTAACCAAATGTTAGGTTTAAAGAAGCTTGAGACAATGAAGAATCTAGCACTAAAGGATGAATGGGGAAAAGGCTTTTTGTCTAAGGTAGGACTATTTGCTGTTGGTGCTGGAGATTTAGGATTAAGTAAAAGATCATTGCTATCCAGATTAGATGTACTTGATGAGATATACCAAAAGCAAATAGGGTTACTGGCAACAAATTTGAGACAATTAAAGAACAGTCCAGGAGCTACAGAAGGTAAACTAAAAAGATTACTCGAAACTGCTGACAAAACATTAATTAACGAAAACAGAGCGTATCAACAGTTCCTCAGAAAGAGAGAAGCACTCGCAAAACATATGGAAGTAGTTAAAGCAGGGTGGCCAGCAGAGCGGATGCAAAGATTTTCTGAAGAAGCTCAAGAAGGAGGAGGGTTATCATGGAAAAAGTATGATGATAATCCTGCATCGTATACACGACTAACAGATGAGGCTGTAGATGATATAGTAGTGGCCAGAAGAAAGGAATTCGAGGTTGACGGCCTTGGGACATTTGGTTTCTCACATCAATCCATGAAGCAATACGCGAGGGGATTTTACAAGGGTATTGATCAAAAACAATTTATGCCAGCAAACGGTTTTATAAATGATGTATCAGAAGATGTTATCTCTACAAACTTTGCAATTATGAATATGATAGGGGCAGAGACTAAAGTAGGTGCCAAGAAAGCTCTTGTTGCCTATGCAAGAAGGAACTACTTGGACAATATAGCTGCAAGTAGAGATCCTGTAGAAATGCAGAAACTTTTAGGAGAAATGTCTACAATATTATCATTGAGAAAGATTCAATTAAAAGGTGTTGGAGAAGATCAAGGTAAGTTTTTTGATGATCTGATACAAGCACTAGACCCTAAAGAACAAGGGGCAGGTGCTTTAGAAGATACATTAAAAGTATTAATCAAGCTGTCTGTAAGAGAAGGAGATGAAGCAGGTCTTGAAATACTAAATGATATTCTACCTTCTTTACTCAGAATAGAAGACGGACATCTACTGCGTATGTCAGCTTGGGGAAGAGTAAACGATAGTGGTCTTACAGGATATGATCTTCAAAGAGCATACAAAGATGCTTTTATGACTGACAGGATATTTGATAGATCCTTGTTAGATTCAGAGCAAGCACTAGCAGTTTTAACAAAGATAGGTAAAGATCCAGAGAAGATAAAGAAACAGCTAAAGCTGAGAGAGGCTGCTCAAGAGTGGTACAAGAAAAATATAGGGGAAGTCTGGAAGTCGTACCTTGGAAAGAGAATGATGCCAGCAGATAGGGAGATAATGGATAGTGTAACTCCTCCAACAGTTCCAGAAAGATTTACAGAGTTTCTTCTGGACGAGAGAAAGATAGATGGCGAAATAATGGGGATTACCATATTCAACAGGATATTTCCTGATGGCTTACGTAATGTAGAGTTAAAAACTTTTGATCCTGTTACAAGAGCAGAAGGTGTTACTCTTACAAGAAAACAAAAAGATTTAAGGAACGAGGCTAAGAAATTTATAGCACATTCTTTATCGCTAAGAATAAGAGAAGAGGGACCACAGTTTTTAGAGAAAGTTACAGAAAATCATTGGAGAGCTTTAAGACAGGCAGGAATACTTGAGCCTGAAGCTGTTAAGCAAATACTAAAATATAGAGATGGTGCGGCAGAATTAGCAGATAAGAGAATCCCAGAGGATATAAAATTCCTTTACAAGCGTATAAATGACAATTTAAAAACTCTTGATGCAATGGAGGTAAAAAGACTTCAAGAAAGCTTTTCCTCAGTCATTCTTCCAGGAGGAGGAGTAAGCACAGAAAGTATAGTTAGATCTTTATTTGATGCAGATTTTGCTAAAGGTTTAAAATTTTCTGTACATGAAGTTGGGCATGAAGTTGGTCAGCTTATTGAAGCAACGAGGAATCTTAGAAACCTGCAGGAGAAGCGTGGTGCAGGTGCAACAAGAGAAGTTGACGAAGCCGTTGAAGCTTTTGAAGGATCTCAACGAGGATTAACTAAAGAAATATGGGAAAAACCTATAAATATTTTATTGGATGCTGTTAAAGATACTCCATCTTTGATAGACGATATAGAAGATCTCATATTTGACTATATCCATAGAAATTCAATAGTTTATACTGAAACAAGAAGACCTATTCTGGGTAAATATGGTGCTAAAGAC
>Ga0114905_1001508_pt1 | contig 12680 bp, 18 predicted proteins | sample MalvireepMed_b05_FD_83499 | JGI IMG/M metagenome (GOLD analysis project Ga0114905, IMG submission 83499) | Marine viral communities from the Global Malaspina Expedition - Malaspina viral metaG DeepMed_b05 | ecosystem: Environmental > Aquatic > Marine > Oceanic | place: Mediterranean Sea...
AAACAAAAGAAGATGATTTGATACCTAGGTCTGCCGCCCCTACGGCAAGTGATGGCATTGGTATTAATCAATTACCTTCTATTGTAAAAACTATTGAGACTATTCAAAGGCAAATAAGAGGCATTAGGGGCTCAGATTTAAGTGCTGATGATGCGGCTAAAAAAAACAGGTTGCAAGCGGCTCTATTAAAGACTGAAAAATTAAGAGACTCTATTATATTCAAGTCACCACAAACAAAGAGAACTATACCGGGGTTTTAATGTATGCCACAGGAGTCACTACAGGCACTTTATAATAGCGTATCGGAAAACTATGATGTTGGAACCTTCGATACCTTTACACAAAAAATGCAAGACCCTACAAAGCGTAAGGCTTTTTATGGTGCTATTTCTAATGAATTTGACCTTCCTGAGTATGAACAATTTGAAGCTAAAGTAAGCACTACTGCACCTGCTATCAACCCACAAGATGTCTTTATCGACCCAGATGAAGATTTGATTGAAGAAAGTTCTTTTAAGCAAAACATATATGACTCTGTAAAGCAACAGGAAAACAGTATAGCTAAAAACAATCCCTATGGTGTTAATATGCCTAGGAAGAAGAGTAATGCCGAAAAGATATTTAATTTAGGTGGAAGCCTGATGGCTGATAGCCAAACTCTTTTAGAGTTTAAGGATATGAAGAGCGGCATGAAAGTAGGGGAAGACATCATTGATAACATTCTTGGTGTTTCTAAGAATAGCCCTGCAAAATTTTATTCTAACTATTCCGGGCTACCTGAAGACAGCCCAGAGGTTAAGTCCTTTGTAAGTATATTTAACAAAAGAAATAAAGAGACTCAACCCAAGCAGGAAACAAATTTAGATAGAATTATTAAGGCCCTTGAGTATGGAAAAGACAATCCTCAATATGTAATGAAGGCAGCCTCCTCACCTGACCCAGTTGAATCCCTGTCTAGAGGATTGCCAAAGTTTGTTATGGGCATTTCTACCTCTGAGTTATTAAAAAAACCAAAGCAAGAGTTTGATGGCATCCCCACTAAAGAAGCACAAGAAAAATTAGATAAAGAAAAGGCAAGGTTAAACCTTCCCTTTGATGCCACTGAAGAGGATTTTCAAAAGTATTATAATAAAAGAATCTTCCAAAAGGAAGTGGCAAAGTTAGAGAAAAAAGGCTTGACCAAACGTGATGCTTATAGGAAAGTAGCAAGGTTTGGAACTCCTCCAAGCGTCATAGACCTTGCAATGGAAAAGTCTATAACTGGTGCAGCTTTTAGAATTGCTGGATTAGAACAAAAAACTATGTTAGATGAATATCCCCCAAATCAACTTGAAGAAATTGTCTCTGGTGCATTTTCTATGATTATGCCCCTTGATGCCGCTCTTTTTAAAGGGGGAGGTAGCTTAGGAAAAATAAAAACAGTTGGTAAGGCAGCGGATAAGGCGGCTATGTTAATAGCTAAAAATACTAATATGCCGTTGAGGACTGCTCGTGTTTACATGAAAAGCATTATTCCAAGAGTTACCGGAGGTGCCGGTGGCTTTGCGGCTTTTGATTCCGGTAGGAGTATTGTTGACCAAATAGAATTTACTGGAACGGTTGACCCTATTGAAGTTGCGGAGCATACAATGAAAGGTCTTCTTACTGGTGGATCTGTTTCGTTTCTTGGAGGAGTTGGTTCATTTGCTGGTAAAAAATTACAGAAAGCGGTAGGTGCTCCTGTTTCCAAGCAAGCCACAGCAAAAGAAACTTTAGGATTTGTTGGTGAGGTTTTTGGACTTGCTGAAGTCCCTGCATTGTTAGAAGGTAAAGATGCAACCTTTGAGGATTATCAAAATGCGGCTGGGATGATAATAGGCCTTAAAGTCCTAAAGTCCTTGGAGCCAAGAGCGGGAACTGCATTAAGAGATAATACTGCAACTGAAATAGAAAGAATTGTAAAAGAAACAGGAAAGCCTTTGCATGTAGTTGCAAATGAAGTAGTAGGTCGTCCCTTAAGGACAGCTATGGAACTTGCAATGGAGGGCAAGACACCTGAAAAATCGGTTAGGGAACAGATTACAGAGTATGAAGTTACCGAGAAGACAAAGAAACCTATTGAGCCCGGTGTCAATAGAGCTGAAGCGGTTGTTAAAGAAGCGGAAACCATTGACCAATTAAAAAACCAAGGCTTTTCTCAAGTAGAAGCAGAGCAAAGAGCTAAAACAGTATTAAGAGATGCCGGTGTTAAGACAGAAGATATACTTAGGGCAGAGGCAGAAAGCCCAACAAAGACAAATGAAAGAGTCCAATTAAATCAACAGGTCAGACGACTTTCTGATAAAATGAGTGAACTTGAAAGGGCCAATGCAGAGCAAAGAATATTAGACGACCTGCAAATGCAAATAGATGCTAAGGTTATCAGACTTAATGAGATGGGTGTTGGTGAAGCTGAAATTAATAGAGTATTAGAACCTAAGACAACTCCAAGTACAAAAGAGATAGACCTTACACGAATCTCTGAGCAATCCTTATCTAAGCAATTTCCAAAATCAGAATTAGTGAAGTTTTTAAAATCTAAAGGGGTTGAAGTTTCTTCTAAGGATGCTAAGGTATCTTTAATACGAAAAATTAAAACCCTATCAAGGGAGCGATACGTTCTTGAATCTCAACCTAGGCCGGATATAATACCAACAGAAAGTGGAGTAATGCCTAAGACAACTCCAAGCACGAAAGAAGTCCGGCTTCAAATGAGAAGAAGGGCTAGATCAGAACAAGAAAGACTTGATAAAACATTACAGGAAAGAGATTTCTTTAATCGCAAGTTTGAACCAGACCCCATGCTTGAAGTTCCATTGCATCCAGCGGATGTCGGCAGGAAAGCAGTTACTGAAATACAGACTATAGAAATAGCTCCAGAGGTTGCTCCTGAATCAAGAAAAGTTATACCTGCTAAGAAGAAAAAATTAACTGGTATTGATTCTAAAGACAATCCCAAAGATCACAACATATCAGTTGGTGATGAAGTATATGTAAATCAGTCCGGGTACGCGGGGACAGTTAGGGGATTTAAACGCGGCAAGGACACTAATGTAGTAACGGTGGAGAATAAAAGAGGTGATGTTCAAGACCTTACAGACAGGAATCTATTTACCCCTAAAAAAGTATATGAAGAAAATGTAAATAGAAAAAATATACAACCTATTTTAAGCCTAGAAGGTCAAAAAAAATTAGACGCTATTGTACTCCAAAGACAATTTTCCGCTTTAGATGCAACCCTACAATCCAATAAGGCACGTTTAAGAGATCAAACATTAACAGAATCTCAAAAAGAAAGTTTAGAAGTTTCATCTCAAAAAACTAGAGAATTAAAGCGAGAAACACAGGATCGCGCAGAATCTCAAGGTATAGAGTTACAATCTTTTATGGGAATACCTAGCCCAAGAATATTAAAGCAATTATTTGGTTCCAGCAAAAAAAGACCAAGAGGGTATAAAGATGTTGAGATAGATAGGCTTTATAATAACGCCATGCAACGATTGGATAAAGACATACCCAAAGAGGAAATCAAAGTAAAAACAGTTGTCACTGAATTTCCGATCCAAGAAAGGGGTGTTGTATCAAAAGTTTTTAATTGGTTTGCGGGAGATATGGTTCAGCGCGTAAAGGCTATGGGTACTCCAACATCTAAAGAAGCATCTGATCTTGCAAGAAAGTCTATAGATATAGAAAAAGCAACATATGGGAGTCTAAGTAAAAAATTAGATATTGTTTTAAAAACAAGTGGTAAAAATATTTTTACACAAGAAGGGAGAGCTGTATCGAATTTACAAAAATTCGTTGACGTGGAAATAAACGGCAGTACGGTAAAGATAAGTAGATTGCACGCCGGTATTGAGGGTTTGATACCGTTAAAAGGTGCGGAAGTCAAGGTTGTCAAACAAATGCGAGATTTGATTGAACAGAGAGGTCGTATTTTTGAAGAAAACGGAATTATGCAAGAGGGAAAAGACGGAACAGTTAGACCTTTTAAAGTGATAGGAAGAAAAATTGCTCCTAGAATTATGACTGGCGAATTTTATAGAATTTTAGAATTAGGTCAATATCACCCTGATTTTAAAAGACTTGTGAGAGAATTTGAAAAGGCGACAGGTCAGTCAAATGAATCTGTAACTGAATATTTTAGTGAACTTTCCCGAAATATTAAGGGGACAACTGGCATAGGAGAATCCCTGCCTACCAGAACAACTCAAGCAGAGCATAGTCGTAAATGGAAGAATATTCCACACGCCATAAATATAAAAGGGGAGTTAGTGCCTATTGTAGAATATAGGGCTTATGAATATGCAAAAAGACTGGCTGAAACTGGGTCAAGTAGAGTTGGGGTTGCCCGGATGTTTGGTCAAGAAGTGGATGGAACAAGCATTGTAAACAAAATAAAAGATCAAATATCAAAAGAGGGTGGAAATCCTATAGTTTTTCATGAAATGATACGAGCTTTAAGCAGCACACCAGTTGAAGCTCCTTTCAGGGAAGCTGGTATAGGGGCTAGCGGTTATGGCGGAAAAGCGTTAAGAGGTCTTCAGTCTGGATTAAGTTTTATTAAAAATACTACATTATCAGGATCATTTTTCCCAAATATAACAGAACCTCTAGGCAACGTAAGAAAGCACGTTGGAATGACAACAATGCTTAAAAGTATTTTTAAAATGACTACAAGTCCAAAAGCTGTAAGGTCAATGCTTGAAGCTAAGGGTGCTATTACGATAGATATTGCCAATTTATCTATTGATCCGCAAAGACCAATTTCTTCATTAGTGAGAGGAATAAATAATATACAAAGACGCGGTTTTGGTTTTCATTATATTAACGAGTTTCAAGAAGTATTGGCGGCTCAGTCTTATGCTCAAAAAGTTAAGAAATTTAAGAACAACAAGGGAACAAGCAAGGACGTTCTTCTTTTGAGAGATATGGGTTATTCAGAAGCCGATGCAAAGCTGATGGCGTATGGAAAAGCGCCAGAACAAATGTATGATGCTTTAATAAGGCGTGCCCCCGCTTATTTAACCGGCGGAGCACAAAGAAAAGGAGAGCAATCAAAATTAGAACATAAAAAGTTGTTTCAGACACTTACGGCTTTTCAAACTTATTCACAAATGAAAACACGATCACTTGTTAGTGCGGGTAGAACTTATATTAAAGCTGGAGCTAAAGAAGCTTGGCAAGAGCGTAATCATCAAAAATTTGTAGATGCCAGTAGATTGGCTTTAAATGAAATACTTGGTACCGCCATATCTGGTATGACCACCCAGTTTATTTTAGCAATGGCTTATGGTGGTAAAGACAACGTAGAAATAAAGTGGAATGAAGTAAAAGAAGAGCCCCTACGTTTTTTCTTTGAATCTTATATGTATGCCGCAGTAGGTGGTGTAATGGGTTCAATAATACAATCAACAGTGGATGGTAAGTTAGAAGAAAACTGGACACAGTTATCATTTCCAATATCAGTTTTTTTAGAAATTGAAAAAGCCGTAAATGAAAAAGGTAAATATACATACCTAGAGGGTATGAATAAATATTTAGAAGTTGCTAAAAGATATTTTCCCGCCAATAAAGCAATACGAACACTTGGGGTTGCCGCTGGATTTGGCAATGAGCAAACTCAAAAAGACGATAATGCCATAAGAGCCTATTACCGTTGGAAATTTAAAAATAATTACGGTGGAAAATATATAAGTAATCCAGATAAAGAATTAAGACTGTTCCGCATGAACATGAAAAAAGCCTACGACTCTCTTAGGGGTGGTGAAGATTGGAAAACAATAGATGGTCATGTAATAACTGCTCTTGACTTAGCGGATAAAGACGACAAAAGTGCCGTTATGTCCATTTTAGGAAAACGCCTACTCAACAAATCTAAAATAGCACCCGGTAAAAGTGAAGATGTGTATGAAGAAAGACTGGAAAAATTAAGAAAGACTATTGGCGATAAAGCATTTCAAAGATTGGAATTACATGATGAGATGCTGGAAGACTATGCGACAGATTGGTAATCTATGTTGGCTTGGAACCGGGCAAACCCGCTAGGCTTCCACCAACGTATCTTGCTTCTTTTACTTTCATTTATTTCTCCTTCTTTTTTCTTCTTTTCTCTTTTAAAAATTCATTTCTTAATTTTAAATATTTTTTAAGAATTTTACCATCAACATCTCTGATTTCTAAGTGTGAATATGTTGTGTCATCAACATCTCTGATTTCTAAGTGTGAATATGTTGTGTCATCAACATTGTCTGATGTCAGAAAATCAATAAATTCAGTTGCTCTCATTTTCCACTTCCTCTAAAATATGATGATTCTCCTTATTATTAATAGACTCTTGTGTGCCATCAAAAAATTCCATCTTGAAGCCACAGCCATCCTCTACGCACCAAATAGCAGTTTCATCCGTCTTAGTAAAGTTGCACCAATCAATCTTCCATCTGATAAATTCCCTTGTATTAATGTTAAGCTCTGCATATCTTATTAATTTATCTGACCTACAGAGTGGGCATTTCAATGTATTTTTCATTTTTTCTCCATTATTTTCTTTTACCATGTTTCAAGTTTTCTATCCATTGACTAGCCATAGACATTAACATTGCAATCATGAAAATAGCTATAGCCCATAGTATAATAGCAACTCCCAACACCAACAGGTTTGCTATCCACTCCGCTATATCAAACATTATCATTCCTCTTTCCTTTCGGGTACATATTCTACTCGACAGCAGTTTGAGCCATCTTTTAATTGCCACTTGTCATTCGGCATTTCTCTTTTTCCGCAACGAGAGCAATACGCTAAATACAACCCGGTTTTTGTTTTTTTAAAATAAGCTTCAAAGCTTTTTTTCTTAACTTCTTCAACAGCCCACTCAATACTATTATTATGCCATTTAATCATCCTACGTTTTATTTCAAACGTCTGTTGCATTTCAAATTTTAATCTAGTCCCAGATTTATTTTTTTCCAACCAATACTCATTGAAAGATTTTAACACATCGTCTGGCATATCAATCTCATTTGCAACTAACTTTGCGTTGGACTTAAATTTTTCTTTTCTAGTATCAATAGGAATCTTGGCTATAGTTGCATCACCGATTGGACTTTTCCATTTTTTAATTTTTTTACTATCCGGATGCATTTCGCCATTTTCTATATAATAATTAGATGAACAATCAATCATAAGTTCTTCAACCCTTAACAACATTCTTTTATAGAAGTCTTTATTGTAAAAAGTATCAGTATTATTATTCTCCAGATTATGTATAATACTCATTCTGGCATCATTAAGGCTTATTAGGTCAAATTTATCTTTCATGTTTATTTTTGCAAATCCTGCATACTATTCTGGGCAAGCCGTATGTTGGCATATGACCATACCGATGTATGCCTGTTCCAATTGTACTTATCTCCCAAACCATTTTACAGCTATTGCAATATTTCAATCTTCTAGATTCCTTTGTGTATGTGTTTTTTGAATTGCTTCCATACTTTTTTGCCCAATCTTTACCTGATTTTATTACCCAATCAATATTCCCCACATGAATTACCTTATTTTAATTTTATTCAGAAAAAAACACTGCCTAATTCCCCGTATATGCCCGTATTATTAAATATTGGTATCGAAGTATCACTATTATTTATATGTTAATGCGGGGGCTATTAACCCCCGCTATCAACAACTAACAATACGGGTCGTTAGAACGGTGAATCCGAGTCAGATTTCTCTTCTTTTGGTTGAAACTGACCCCTAAGATTGGTTGCACCAGCCTTAGTTTTGTTTATCCAAAGTGAGGCTTTCATATCTATGCCCCCAACTTTAGCATCTCCGGTATAATCGGGACGATTATCACCATCTTCCTTATACCCGTTTTTCAATAGACTCATGCTATTGTCTTTAAGTTCAAAGCCTTTAGCCATTTTGAACTCCTCTTTTGTGGAATGCTGTACAAACCCTAAACATAGCGCCAACCATATTCATCCTGTTGTTTAAACAACATTCCCGTTATTAAAAAAGCATTTAAGTAATTTCATTACCGTGTTTCAACGGCAGGAAGGCATTTGTTCTAAGTGCGGTTCCGCCGTTAATTGTCTTTTGTGTCTTTGTATTTCTCACTTCAAAATCAAATAAAAAATCACCAAACTTATCTGTTATCTTCCAATACATGACAATATCATCTTTAATTAAATATAAAAATCCTATGAAAGGGACGCGCAACATTGTTGATAATTTCTTGCCGTCCATAATTTTATCAAACGTAACCAACCATGACCCGAAAAATCTTAAATCCATGAGACTTATATTTCTACACTTAGATTCAAATATACCAGATATTTGATTATCCTTTACAATAATACCATCAATTTTGGAATCCGTGTTTTTATCAGTTTCAATTAAAATAGAATTATTTTCATGTTTTGAATCCATCACATAGCGTATCTTATCCAACATCTTTCTTTCATATTTTAATGACGTTTGTCCCTTTTCTGTATTTATATCGAGGTTCATTAATTATACACTCAGTTTTTCCTTAACTATAGAAAGCATCCATATAAACTTTTCATAATCAACCACCATCATTGCTTTGCCACGGTCTTCCCTGATAACAACACCATCTTCCTGTTTCTCCGGCTTAAGCCACGAGGCAATCTTTTTTCTCCTTTTACATCCATAGTATCTCCCCTCAATCTCAATATCGCCTTGTTCGTGCTGTGCCCCGCCCCTGTCTCGGTTAAATGCTTCCAGTTCATATTCCTTTGCTTTTTTCACTGCATATCTTTGCAGGTCAGCACCACGTCTACGATTACGTCTGCCTTGTTTTACCATATTTGGGTCTTTCTTTTTCATTTTGGATACCTCAATTCACAATCTTTACATACCCAAATTCCATCCTCTTTTTCGATATTGGGTTTAATCTTTTCACACAAATCGCAAATGCCCTTCAACATTCTATCTCCCTATTATATGTTTCTTCAACACTATCAGGATGTCTATTATTATCGGCTATTGCATCATTGTATTTTTGAACTAAATCATCTCTAATTTTTTGCATATCTTTTAAAAGTTTTTCATATGGCTTTAGATAGTCCATATTATCTAAACCATAGACTCTGAACCTTACAACATTCTCAAGCGCATTGATATGATACTCAATTTCAGAATAACTGTATCTTATAAGGGCATTCATTTTTTTCTTGTCAATCAAAACGGGATATCCACCACTCTCAATACCCTAGCGACAGGATACCTGACTCGCTTTGAAAATTCATTATTAAATATTTTATCATAAACTTCTATTTCCACAAGTTTGCCTATTAAATTTTCGAATTTAAACCTTTCGTCCACAGAGTTGTTTTTTTTTACACCAACAGATGTAAGGAATTTTGCATAACCCCAATTTTTTTTGGGGTCATACAAAAATCCATCAACCTTTTTGTATCTAAAAATCCCATTATCTCTAACGGTATTTTTTTCAACCATGTAAACAGGTTTAAAGACATCGGCTATATATTTACCAAATCTAACATTGTTAGAAATTTCAACATTTACAATTTTAGCCGTATACTTTCCTGTATTGACAGACTCATCACTCCGCATTATTGCTTATTAATTCTTCTATCCTTCTCAGGCAAACATCTAAGTTGTCTTTAGTAATGTGTCCTTCTTCAAGAGATTTAATAACTTTATCTCTGTCTACGTTGGTTAAAGCCTGCGCCTTATTCCTGATAATTTCAGAAATGGAATCTTCGTCGGTTTTTTTGACTGGCACATTAGGACTGCCATTACTGACTGCTCCATTTCCTGATGTAGATTTTCCATCAACAACATACCTCACCCAACATTCAATTTGAGTGCAGAGTTCGTCTGTCATGCTAATGCCGTTTGTAAAAGCGGCTACCGCAAAACCATGTCTGATTTTACCTTCGGTTATTTTATCCCAATTGGGTTGTTTTGTTTCGCTCATAGTTTAGTATCTCCTTCTGATTTTAAACCACCACCACAGACTTCGAAAAATCCACAGTATTTAGGGTTGCATTCCCACGAATATGCGGGAGCAACTCCTAGCTCTATTGCCGGGTTACCTTTTTTAAATCGTTTATTAAGGTCTGCCCAATAATTCTTTGCTTCTTCTATATACTGAACATCAACAGGATATTCTCTCATCGCTGATGTGTCCTTTTGATAATATATAAGTGCAAGCTTTTTAATGCGAGTGCTGTATTCCTGTTCATACCACCAAGCATATGTGCCAAGCTGAAGATAGTAATTAGTGGAAGGTGCTGGGTCTGGATACCTACCAAACAATTTCTTCCACTTGAAGGAATTGCAGGTTTTGATGTCATAAAGGGCATTATCATCCGCAACAATGATGTCCAAAAATCCACGTACATTAACTTCTGGTAACTGAATTTCTTTTTCAATAAATATTTGTGTCCCATTATTTTGTGCATACTCTCCAAGAGCGCCCTGTATGTCTTCGTGAACCAAATCGCCAAGCCTAAATAGTCGTAAGGTGTTTTTATCAATGGGCTTTGGAGTGACCTTTGCAATGTGCTGAAAGTAGTGTTTACGCATACACATCCCCGATGAAGATGCGTGAAACCACTTCTTATGCCCATCGTATCGCTTCTTTTGATGGAGTTTATTTTTATTTGCTATGTATTCGTTATAAATCCCTATAATATCAATCACTTAAAGCTCTCCCTGTGGGAGACATTTCTTTGAAATTTATTTCTTTCCGCATCTCCGTTTGTGCCCATCTATCGAGTTCAAGTAATTCTTTAGATTGGGCTTTTTTAACAACATTAATCGCTTTCTTAACTCCAGTTATCTCGTGGAAAAGGTAGTCCTTCTTTGGGTCTTCCCCCCACTCCCTTTCAATATCTGTGATTGTAGAGCCAAGTTCATTCTCAAGATTTTTTAAAACATTAAACATTTATTTTGCCTTCTAATTTTTTCATATATTTCTTATACTGAATACTGGTACGCCCTTGCCGACTTAAAGTTTCATTTAATTTTCGCCTTTTTTGCTTTCTTAATTTTGCTTTTTTATTTGGCATATTAAAAAATGTGGCAAAGGGCGACATGGTCACAACAAACGGAGTAATGTGTTTTGGCGCTATCCGACAGAAGTTGCATCTCGTACAATATCGTCATAATAGCTGAACCAAAATATACCGCCACCCTTTGCCCGGGGGTATTATTTTACGTTTTGGTTATATGGGCTTAAAAATGCATCAAGACCCTTACCAACCGTTGTTAAGAAATCCGACTTAACAGTAGGGATTCTTTTGTATCTGCGATTTCTTTTTAGCTGATACGAACTGCTATCTACTGCAACCTTGAATCCGTTAGCTCTTGTAGTGCCAACTGGTCTTCCACGTTGTGCTTTCATTTAGAGACTCCTTTGTATTCTTTTTTTAGTTTCTCTTTTCTTTTTTTTGTTATAGCGGTGCTATGCTGTGACATCGCATCCGCAAATTTATAAGAGATTTCCTGTTTCTGTTTTTTAAACGCATCAGTTTCAGAAAAGTTCCCTTTATATTTATATAATTTTTTAATTAAACCTGAGTAGTCTTTAATATAACTAGAAATTTCCTTCCAATAATTAAAGTCCTTTGATGTTTTCAGAAAGTGGCAATTCTGACACCTTACTTCACACTTGCCAATTTCATTCTTCACTTTTTTCCAACTGTACCCTTCCCGAATTAAAAAATTTACACCTTCGGTTTTTCTAATTCTTAATTTCTCAGAAGATAAGATGTGGTCGAAGACCATTGATGATGGATGATATAATATACCGCAATCAGCACAGGGCACATTCAAATACTGGGTAATAATTTTTATGTAATTCTGTAAGCTTCTGCCCCGTTTGTTTATTCCGCATCGCTTTTGGTCTCTTTTTCTGTTTTTGCGGTAACGTAACCTATTGGATGCCGTCTGACATACCTTGCACATAGATTGCAATTTGTCTTTTCTGGAATTGTTCACATGGAAACAGGAGACGGACTTTACATCTTTACATTTCCAACATTTTTTAATTTTCTGCATATCAAATTGGGGGCGGTTATATAACGTGAATTAAAAAAAGGAAAACGGAAAATAATCCACAACCGCCCCGCTTTAAATCTACTAATTATCTCATGAAATTTCAACAATATTATGAGTCAATCCCGTAGTAACAACTTCATTTATTTCTTTGAGAACTACTATCTTTTCTTCTCTGTTCATATTATTACCCTTATTAGTTGAAATATTATCATCATTGCAAATACCAGCAACAAGAAATAAAATACATCATCCAATTCGCTGAATTCAATCAATTTTTCTATCATATCAATCAATCTATTCATTGTTCTTCCTGCTTACTGTATCCATTCCAACAGTATGGCAAATCATCCGGCTCTTGCCATCCGTAGTTTCCATAGTGTTCATGGTCTTTTCTTAATAGATTGCTTCGATGTGAAGCATGAAATCTTTCATTGCCTAACCAATGTGGCATTTTATCTGTAATAATACGAGTTAATGGCATAGTATTGTTTTTACCACGTCGTACCCATTCATTTATTGCAGAATCATGATACATTTGTAACGCTTCAGGATAATCAGCCCACATTTTCACAGCAGGATGATTTTTCCATCCATAGTCAGGAATATATAT
>Ga0114905_1001510_pt1 | contig 12674 bp, 16 predicted proteins | sample MalvireepMed_b05_FD_83499 | JGI IMG/M metagenome (GOLD analysis project Ga0114905, IMG submission 83499) | Marine viral communities from the Global Malaspina Expedition - Malaspina viral metaG DeepMed_b05 | ecosystem: Environmental > Aquatic > Marine > Oceanic | place: Mediterranean Sea...
GCCGTGCCGGCGCGCTATGGCGCCAGCCTCTTCGAGGTGCTGGTGGCACGGGCCGAGGCGATGGGCGGCGGCGCCTACGGGATGGAGGCGCTGAACGTGCTGCGTCTGGAAAAGGGGCACATCACCCATGCCGAGATTCACGGGCGCACCACCGCCTTTGACGTTGGCATGGACCGGATGGTGAGCGCCGCCAAGGAGTGCATCGGCAAGACCATGGCGGCGCGGCCCGGCCTGGTCGGCCCGGAGCGCGAACAGCTGGTGGGCCTTGCGCCGCAGGATGGCCGGTCGGCGCTGCTGCCGGGGGCGTTCCTCTTTGCGCCCGACGACAAGGCCGAGCGCGCGGCGGCACAGGGCTATGTGACCTCGGCGGGGTATTCGCCGACCCTGCGCGCGCCGCTGGCGCTGGGGTTCCTGCGCGACGGACGGGCGCGGCAGGGCGAAGTGGTGAAGATGGTTGACCACCTGCGCGGGGCGGAGGTGCTGTGCACCGTCACCGACTCGGTGCGCGTCGATCCAGAGGGAGGGCGGTTGCGTGGGTGAGCTTGAAGCCAGATCGCCCTGCGCCGGGCTGCTGCCGATCACCCGGGGCGGCTGGACCCTGAGCGAGGTGGATCCGGGGCGTATCACCTCGATCGCGCCGTTTGCAGGACAGGAGGCGGCGCTGTCAGGGGCTTTGCAGGCGGCGTATGGCCTGGGCTTTCCGGAGCCGGGCCACAGCGCCGAAGCGGATGGCGCGCGTATCCTCTGGTCCGGGCGGCGGCAGGCGTTCCTGCTGGGGCCGGAGCCCGATGCGGCACTGGCGCGACACGCGGCGGTGACGGACCAATCGGACGGTTGGGCGGCATTGCACCTGAGCGGCGCGGGCTGCGAGGCGGTGCTGGCGCGGCTGGTGCCGCTGGACCTGCGGGCAGAGGTCTTTGCGCCGGGCTGCACGGCACGCAGCCTGTTGCAGCATTGCCATGTGTCGGTCACGCGGCTGGACGATACAGGGTTCCTCATCCTGGGGTACCGGTCCATGGCCGGGACGCTGGTACATGAGCTGGACACGGCAATGTCATCGCTGGCCGCACGGTCGGGGGCGTGACAGCGCGGCCTTTGGGCGGTAGTGCCGGGACAGATGTTCGCAGACCTGGAGACCCGTGATGTCCCTTCGTGCCCTTTGTCTTTCCCTCGCGGTTGTCGCCGCCGGACCGGTCGCTTCGCCCGTTGCAGCGCAGACCGCCGAGGCAGAATGCGACGTGCAGCGGAACGTCGTGATGGCCGTGGTCGAGGCGCGCACGGGTGGTGCCGACAGGACTGCGGCGATCCAGGATGTCTCCGGATCGCTTTCCGGCGAGGCCGAGAAATACGCCACGGTCGTCCCTAACCTCGCAGCATGGATTTACGAACTGCCGGAGGATCAGCTGGGCAGCGGCGTCGGCCTGGGCTGGATGGAGGCCTGCCTCGCGCAGTAAGCCGCCCTTTGCAAACGTGCTCCAGCGGTGCGGGCACGCCCGCGCAGTGTGTCGCAGCCGCCACCCTTTGGGTGTCGGCCGCGGCGTGGGCTGCATCCTGACGCGTTCGATCGAACGCCGCGCGTTTGGCTGGCGGCGGAACGCCTCGCCCGCTGGACTCTGCCTCGGGGGCACGGGATAATACCGGCATGAGTCTGCCCCCGGGATTTCTGGACGAATTGCGCACCCGCACGAGCCTGAGCCAGGTCGTGGGGCGCAAGGTGCTGTGGGACAACCGCAAGTCCAACCAGGGCAAAGGCGACATGTGGGCGCCGTGCCCGTTCCACCAGGAAAAGAGCGCGTCCTTCCACGTCGATGACCGCAAGGGCTATTATTACTGCTTCGGTTGCCACGCCAAGGGCGACGCGATTTCCTTCGTGCGCGAGACCGAGAATGTCGGCTTCATGGAGGCGGTGGAAATCCTCGCGCAAGAGGCCGGGATGACGATGCCCAAGCGCGACCCGCAGGCGCAGCAGAAGGCCGACCGCCGCACCGAGCTTGCCGAGGTGATGGAGGCCGCGGCGGGCTTTTTCCGCTTGCAGCTGCGCACCGGGCAGGGCGGCGCGGCGCGGGACTACCTGGCCCGGCGCGGCATGAGCGAGGCGACGCAGGAGCAGTTCGGCATCGGCTTTGCGCCGGACGGCTGGCAGAACCTGTGGGATCATCTGCAGGGCAAGGGTGTCCCGGCGGAGCTGATCCAGGCGGCGGGGCTTGTGCGGGAGTCCAGCAAGGGCGGCAAGCCCTACGATGTCTTCCGCAACCGCATCATGTTCCCGATCCGCGACGCGCGCGGGCGCTGCATTGCCTTCGGCGGCCGGGCGATGGACCCGAACGACAACGCCAAGTACCTCAATTCGCCCGAGACCGAGCTGTTCGACAAGGGCCGCAACCTCTACAACCATGGCCCCGCGCGCGAGGCCGCCGGGAAGGGGGCGTCGCTGATCGTTGCCGAAGGCTACATGGACGTGATCGCGCTGGTCGAGGCCGGGTTCGGAGCGGCGGTGGCCCCCCTGGGCACCGCGGTGACGGAGTCGCAGCTGCAACTGTCTGGCGAATCTCGGACGAACCCATCGTGGCGCTCGATGGCGACGCGGCGGGGCTGCGCGCCGCCTACCGGGTGATCGACCTGGCGCTGCCGCTGATGGAGGCGGGCAAGTCGCTGCGCTTTGCGCTGATGCCCGAGGGCAAGGACCCCGACGACCTGATCCGGGCCGAGGGTGCCAAGGGCGTACAGGCGGTGCTGGACCGCGCCCTGCCGATGGTGCAGCTGCTCTGGAAACGCGAGACCGAGGGCAAGGTCTTCGACAGTCCCGAGCGCAAGGCGGCGCTGGACAAGGCGCTGCGCGAGACCATCCAGCAGATCAAGGACCCAAGCCTGCGCAGCCATTACGGACAGGAAATCAAGGACCTGCGCTGGCAGCTTTTCCGCGCGCGCTCCTCCGGCTCCGGTGCCGGTGCGCGCCCCCGCCGCGACTGGAAGGCGCCACCGCCCGCCACCGACAGCGCCAAGCTGTCGCTGCTGGTCGCCGCCGGCGCGGATGCGCAGGACCGGCTGCGCGAGGCGGTGATCCTCGCCGCGCTGCTCTCGACGCCGCAGATCATCGCTGAATTCGACACCCAGGTCGAGGCGATGTCCTGTTCCGACCCGGTGCACGCGGCGTTGCGCGATCTGCTGCTGCAAAGCGACGGTGCCGACCCGGCGGCCCTGCGCGCCGAGGCCGAGAACAGAATAGGGGCCGAGGCCCTTGAATCCCTCTTCGCGGCGCGCCATGTGGCCATAACACCCTGTGTGCGCAATCCCAGCGACGTGGACCTTGCGCGCCAGACGGTGGCGGAGGAGTTGGCGAAACTGGACGCCCGGCGCGGTCTCTTGGCCGAGATCGCGGAGGCGTCGGAAGACCTCGACGGCCTCGCGGACGAAGCGTTGACGTGGCGGCTGGCGCAGGCGGCGCAGGCCATGACACTGGCGGAACGGGCGCAGCAGGTGGATTCGGCGGAATACGACACCGGGCCCAACGGCGCCCGCATGGACAAGGACGAGCGCAGCGCCTTCGCCGCGCTTCTGGAGAAGATCGAATCGCCCAAATCTGGCTCATAAGCCGCTATGGACGAGGAATTGGTAAGGAAATCAGGGTAGACGGGTGTGCGAATCGGTATATCGCGCTATTGATTCGAGTTATTCGAATCAGACCCGAATCATCGCCCCTTGCAGGAGCACCACATGGCAGCCAAAGACAACGAAGACGCCAAGCAGGACGTGCAGGACGAAGAAGTCTCCCTGGACATGAGCCAGGCGGCGGTCAAGAAGATGATCGCCGAGGCACGCGAGCGTGGCTACATCACCTACGACCAGCTGAACGAGGTGCTGCCGCCCGATCAGGTGTCCTCGGACCAGATCGAGGACGTGATGTCGATGCTGTCCGAGATGGGCATCCAGGTCACCGAAGAGGACGAAGAGGCCGAGGAAGAGGACAAGGGGTCGACCGACCTCGTGGAGACCTCCTCCAACAAGGAAGTGGCACTGTCCTCCGGGTCGGGCGAAAAGCTCGACCGCACGGACGACCCGGTGCGCATGTACCTGCGCGAGATGGGGTCCGTCGAACTGCTGAGCCGTGAAGGCGAGATCGCCATCGCCAAGCGGATCGAGGCCGGGCGCAACACCATGATCGCGGGTCTTTGCGAAAGCCCGCTGACCTTCCAGGCGATCACGATCTGGCGCGAGGAACTTCTGTCCGAGGACATTCTCCTGCGCGACGTGATCGACCTTGAAACCACATTCGGCAACCAGCTGGACGAGGATGGCGAACTGGCCGCGCCGGTCGTCGACGGCGTCGCGCCGGTGGAAAAGCCCAAGGCAGAAAGTGACGAGTCGCAGGAACTGGACGCCGATGGCAACCCGATCAGCAAGGACGAAGACGAGGACGAGGACGAGCAGGCAAACATGAGCCTTGCCGCCATGGAAACCGCGCTCAAGCCGCGGGTCCTTGAAACGCTCGACACCATTGCGCGCGATTACGAAGAACTGGCCGCGATGCAGGACAGCCGGATCTCGGCGACTCTGAACGAGGACGGATCTTTCTCGGACGCGGACGAGGGCCGATACCAGAAGCTGCGCGGCGAGATCGTGAAGCTGGTGAACGAACTGCACCTGCACAACAACCGCATCGAGGCGCTGATCGACCAGTTGTACGGCATCAACAAGCGCATCATGTCGATCGACAGCGCCATGGTGAAGCTGGCCGACCAGGCACGCATCAACCGGCGCGAGTTCATCGACGAATACCGCGGCCGCGAGCTCGATCCCAACTGGATGGAGCGGATGGCCGAAAAACAGGGCCGTGGCTGGCAGATGTTCATCGAACGCTCGGCCGACAAGGTCGAGGAGCTGCGCGGCGACATGGCGCAGGTCGGCACCTATGTGGGCCTCGACATCAGCGAATTCCGCCGCATCGTCCAGCAGGTCCAGAAGGGCGAGAAAGAGGCGCGCCAGGCCAAGAAGGAAATGGTCGAAGCGAACCTGCGCTTGGTGATCTCCATTGCCAAGAAATACACGAACCGCGGGCTGCAATTCCTCGATCTCATCCAGGAAGGCAACATCGGCCTGATGAAGGCGGTGGACAAGTTCGAATACCGCCGCGGTTACAAGTTCTCGACCTATGCGACATGGTGGATCCGTCAGGCGATCACACGCTCGATTGCCGACCAGGCGCGGACCATCCGCATCCCGGTCCACATGATCGAGACGATCAACAAGCTGGTGCGGACGGGGCGCCAGATGCTGCACGAGATCGGCCGCGAGCCGACGCCGGAAGAGTTGGCCGAGAAGCTGCAGATGCCGCTCGAAAAGGTCCGCAAGGTGATGAAGATCGCCAAGGAGCCGATCAGCCTCGAGACGCCCATCGGCGACGAGGAGGACAGCCAGCTCGGCGATTTCATCGAGGACAAGAACGCCGTCCTGCCGCTCGACTCGGCTATTCAGGAGAACCTGAAAGAGACCACGACACGGGTCCTGTCGTCCCTCACCCCGCGCGAGGAACGGGTGCTGCGCATGCGCTTCGGCATCGGCATGAACACCGACCACACGCTCGAGGAAGTGGGCCAGCAGTTCAGCGTCACCCGCGAACGCATCCGTCAGATCGAGGCGAAAGCATTGCGCAAGCTCAAGCACCCGAGCCGGTCGCGCAAGCTGCGGTCGTTCCTGGACCAGTAAGGGCGCGGGATGTCCTGGCTCAAGAAACTTTTCGGCGGCGGCGGTGAGACATCCGCCGCGCAGGTCGAGCCCGTCGAGTACAAGGGCTTCCGCATCTACCCGGCGCCAGAAGGGGTGGATGGCCAGTACCGCATCGGCGCCCGGATCGAACTGGACAGCGGCGGCGAGACGCGGGTGCACGAACTGATCCGCGCGGACCTACTGCGTGACCGTGAGGATGCGGTGGAGGCGTCCCTGCGCAAGGCGCGGCAGGTTATCGACGAACAGGGCGAAAAGCTCTTCCGGTGAGTGAGGATGCGGGTAGCGTCGTCTTCGCTCACCTCCCGCGCGTAGGGTGGGTTTCCAACCCACCGCCCCCGCGAGACCGCTTTCCGTCATGATGTTTCCGGAACGCGGGGCGTGGTGCGTCTTGACACCGCCGCCCGCAGCGCGGATTTGCAGGTCGAACCTGCAAGGAGCCGCGCCATGACCTTTGACCGTTCCATCAAGATCGCCCCGTCGATCCTCTCGGCCGATTTCGCAAATTTCGGGCAGGAGATCCAAGCGATCGAGGCGCAGGGCGCGGACTGGGTCCATGTCGACGTGATGGACGGGCATTTCGTGCCGAACCTCACCTTCGGCCCGGCGCTCTGCAAGGCGATCCGCCCGCACATCAAGACCGTGATGGACGTGCACTTGATGATCTCCCCGGTCGATCCCTATATCGACGCCTATGCCCAGGCCGGCGCGGATGTGCTGACCGCGCATCTCGAGGCCGGGCCGCACACGCACCGCACGCTGCAGGCGATCCGCGCGGCGGACTGCAAGGCCGGCCTCGCGCTCAATCCCGGCACGCCGGTCGAGGCGGCGGCACCGCTCCTGGACCTCTGCGATCTGGTCTGCGTGATGACCGTGAACCCCGGCTTCGGCGGGCAATCCTTCATCCACAGCCAGGTCGACCAGGTCCGGCGCCTGCGCGCGCTGATCGGCGACCGCCCCGTGCATATCGAGATCGACGGCGGTGTCGATCCGTCCACGGCCCCCGCGGTGGTGGCCGCGGGCGCGGACGTCTTGGTCGCGGGCTCCGCGGTGTTCCGAGGCGGGTCGGTGGCCGATCCCGCGCCCTATGGCACCAACATGCGCGCGATCCGCGACGCGGTGGCCTGAGCGTGGCGCCGGTTGCGGTTGTCTTCGACCTCGACGGCACGCTGATCGACAGCGCGCCGGACATTCGCGGCATCGCCAATACGCTGCTTGCGGCGCGCGACCTGCCGCCGCTGGACCTGGCCGAAACCGTCAGTTTCATCGGCAGCGGGGCGGGCGTCTTCATCGAGCGGATGCGCGCCGCGCGCGGCATTCCCGATAGCGCGCATCGGGCGCTGCTTGAAGTCTTCATCGCGCGCTACGAAGGGGCCGTGGATCTCACGCAGCTTTACCCGGGCGTGAAGGAGGCGCTGGCGGCCTTTACCGCGGCTGGCCATCCGCTCGCGATCTGCACCAACAAGCCCGAGTCGCCGGCCCGGCAGGTCCTCGCGCATTTCGGTCTTATCGACAGCTTTGCGACGGTGGTCGGCGGCGACAGTCTGCCTGTGCGCAAGCCCGACCCGGGTCCGCTGCTGGAGAGCCTGCGGCGGTTGGGCACCGACCGGTGCCTCTACGTGGGCGACAGCGAGGTCGACGCAGAGACCGCCCAAGCTGCCCGGCTGCCCTTCTTTCTCTATACGCAAGGCTACCGCAAGACCGGGGTCGCAGAGATTGCGCCCGCCGCGGCGTTCGACCATTTCAGCGCCCTGCCGGGGCTGGTTGCGGTGCAGGCGGGCTGAGGCTAGCGATCCGGCGGCGATCTCTCGCCGCACGGGCAATCTGCGATCTGGTCAACGCCCATGGATCGGCTAGGCTGTCTCAAGGCACAGGGGGCAGCGGATGGCAGACACCGACGATATGCGCGCGGGCGAAAAGCGGGTCGACCTTGCCCCGCCAGCCGATGCGGTCCTCCGCTTCATAGGCCATATCGAAACACCTTTCACCTCCCGCGACCTTTGTCCGCGTCAGGGCCGCATCGACGGACCCGAGTGCGTGCTGCACCTGGCGCCGGAATGGGTTTCTGTGCTCCGGCGGAAGGCGGCATACGAGATGGTCGAAGTGCTTTACTGGCTGCACGAATCGCGGCGCGACCTGGTGCTGCAGAGCCCGAAATCCGATGGTGAGACACGCGGCACCTTCGCCCTGCGCTCCCCGGTGCGGCCCAATCCGATCGGCACAGCGCATGTGCGGCTGATCCGCGTCGATGGGCCGCGCGTCGTGGTGCGGGGGCTCGATTGCCTGAACGGCACGCCGCTCATTGACCTGAAGCCCGACCGCTGCGCCTATTCGCCGGCCGCGCCGGCGAAGCCGACGGCTATGGGATGACGGGGCGGTTGCTGAAAAATCGGGCAGAAAGCGCCACGGCACGGGCCGGGCGCATGATATTTCAGCGCGACGCTTGTCTCTGTCCGCCCGGTTGTGCTGGCATCTGCCCCGGGCCATCCGGCCCTTTGCATGCGCTTTGACAGACCCGGAGAGCACCGCCATTCCTTTCGACCGCGCCCCAGCCGTGACCGACAGCAACCGCGCCCGCGGACGCGGGCATCTGCGCGTGGGTCGGCGTGGCCCGGCCTCGGTCCTGCGCGACCTGTCACAATCGGGATCGGGCAAGCTGCTGTTTCCGCGGCACGGGGCGGAGGCATTGCAGGCGGTCTGGCTCAACACCGCGGGCGGCATCACCGGCGGCGACCGGTTCGCGCTGTCGGCAGAGGCCGAGACCGGCGCGGCGCTGTCGCTGACCACCCAGGCAGCGGAACGCATCTATCGCGCCCAGCCCGGCGCGCCGGGCGAGGTTCGCACGGTGCTGACCGCCGGCGCGGGCGCGCGCATCGACTGGCTGCCGCAGGAGACCATTTTGTTCGACGGCGCCGCGCTCGACCGGCGGCTCGACATCCGCATGACGGCGGATGCGCGGGTGCTGGCCTGTGAAACGCTGCTGTTCGGCCGCGCGGCCATGGGCGAGGTGGTGCACCGGCTGTCGTTCCGGGACAGGATCGATCTGCACGTCGATGGCCGGCTCGCCTTTGCCGACAGGCTGCGGCTCGATGGCGATGCGGCGGCGGCGCTCAGCCGCCGCGGCGTCGCGGGCGGGGCGCATGCCATGGCCTCGGTCCTGCTGGCGGCACCGGGGGCCGAAAGCTACCTGAACCCGCTGCGCGCGCTCCTGCCACAGAGTGCTGGCGTCAGCGCCCCGGACCGGTCCATCCTCTTCCTGCGACTCGTCGCTCCCGACGGGTTCGAGCTGCGCCGCCACCTGATCCCCGTCCTGCGCCTTTTGTCAGGCGCGGACCTGCCTAGACCCTGGACGCTCTGACATGCAACTGACCCCCCGCGAAAAAGACAAGCTCATGGTCGCCATGGCCGCCGAGATCGCCCGCAAGCGCCTGGCGCGCGGCGTGAAGCTCAACCACCCCGAGGCGATCGCGCTCATCACAGACGCGGTGGTCGAAGGTGCGCGCGACGGGCGGTCGGTGTCCGAGATGATGCAGGCCGGAGCGCAGGTCGTCACCCGTGACCAGTGCATGGAGGGCGTGCCCGAGATGATCCACGAGGTGCAGGTCGAGGCGACCTTTCCCGACGGCACCAAGCTTGTCACCGTTCACAACCCGATCCGCTGACTTTGAAAGGACTTCGATGATGACCCGTCTCTTCCCTCTGACCGCCGCACTTCTGGCCGCGGGCCCGGCACTGGCCCATCCCGGCGCGCATCTGCACCCGCATGACGGTGCGTCATGGCTCGCGGTGGCGGGCGGACTGGCGGTGATCGCTCTCGCCGGGGGTCTTGCCGTGGCGCGGCAGCGCGGGCGCGCCCGCAAATGATCCCCGGAGAGCTCTTTCCCGCGCCGGGCGATCTCACGCTCAACACCGGGCGCGAACCGGTGACGGTCATGGTGGCCAACACCGGCGACCGCCCGGTGCAGGTCGGCAGCCACTACCACTTTGCCGAGGCGAACGCCGCGCTCGACTTCGACCGGGACGCGGCGCGGGGCAAGCGGCTCGACATCGCCGCGGGCACCGCGGTGCGGTTCGAACCGGGCCAGCGGCGCGAGGTGACGCTGGTCGACATGGCCGGTGCGCGCAGGATCTACGGGTTCAACCAGGCGGTGATGGGCGCGCTCTGAGCGGGCCGTTGCGAGAGACAGAGGGAGACGAAGATGAATTGGCGCGTGAAACCCTACGACCTGACCGCAGCCTATTGCACGCTGGCGGGGCGGATGATCGAACAGCAGCTGCGCATGGCCAAGGTCGTCATGGACCACACCTGGCGCAGCCATCTGGCCTTTGCCGGGCTGGCACCGGCGACCCGGCCCCGAACCGTGACACCGCCCCGGCGCAGCGCCGAGGTCAGTGAACTGCGCCCCGGCACCGCGAAACCGCACCGCGCGCCTTCGGCGCCGCCGCAGATGCCCGACCGCTTGCCGCGGACGGGGGCAGAGGCCTGACTGATGGCGACCCTGCCGCTTTTGTCCGATGCCGATCTGACGCCCGAAGCGCGGGCGGTCTTCGACGACATCCGCGCCACCCGTGGGTCGGATTTCATCAACAATTTCTGGCGCGCGCTGGCCCACGACCCGGCGCTGCTGGCGGCGACCTGGGACAGGCTCAAGGTGGTGATGGGGCCGGGGACGCTCGATCCGCTGGTCAAGGAGATGCTCTACATCGCCGTGTCGGTGACAAACGGATGCAGCTATTGCGTGCATTCCCACACCGCCGCGGCGCGGGCCAAGGGCATGACCGACGCCCAGCACACCGAGATGATGGCGGTGATCGCCATGGCGGCGCAGACCAACGCGCTTGCCACCGCGACGCAGGTCCCGGTGGATGCCGTGTTCGACGCGGGCGCGCCGGCGTGACATGGGACAGACAACCGGTTTCCGCGGCACGGGCCGCATTTTCAAAGGTGAGACGACGGTATGAAACGCACAACCATGGTCACCCCGTTCGACCTCTGGGGCGCATCGCTTCAGATGGGATACCTCCTGGCCGAGGCACAGTCGGTCATCGCCATGCGCCTCTGGGGCATGGCCGGGGTCTGGAACGTCACTGCCGCCGAAAGGTTGCGGATGGTGGATGAAAAGACCCCGGCGCTGACCCAGTCGGCGATGAATGCCGCCTTTGCCGCGATGCGCGGCGAACGGCCCGACCAGATCGTGACCTCTGCAATCAAGCCGCTGCGCGCCAAGACCCGCAGCAACGCCCGCCGCCTCGCCAAGCGCGGATTGAAACTGAAGTAAGGATTTCGCCATGCCCGCCACCATTTCCCGTGCCGAATACGCGGCGATGTTCGGTCCCACCACGGGCGACAAGCTGCGGCTGGCCGATACCGACCTGATCATCGAGGTCGAGGCCGACCTGACCGCCGAGCGGGTGGGGCAGGCGATGGGCAAGAACGTCCCGGTCTACGGTGAAGAGGTGAAATTCGGCGGCGGCAAGGTGATCCGCGACGGCATGGGGCAGTCACAGCACACCCGCGCCGACGGGGCCGTCGACACGGTGATCACCAACGCGCTGATCGTGGATTCCAACGGCATCTACAAGGCCGACGTCGGCCTGCGCGACGGCCGCATCCACAAGATCGGCAAGGCAGGCAATCCGGACACCCAGCCCGGCGTCGACATCATCGTCGGCCCCGGCACCGAGGCCATCGCGGGCGAGGGGCGGATCCTCACCGCCGGGGGCTTCGACTCGCACATCCATTTCATCTGCCCGCAGCAGATCGAGGATGCGCTGCATTCGGGCCTGACCACCATGCTGGGCGGCGGCACCGGCCCCGCGCACGGCACGCTGGCCACCACCTGCACGCCCGGTCCCTGGCACATCGGGCGGATGCTGCAGGCCGCCGACGCCTTTCCGATGAACCTGGCGTTTGCCGGCAAGGGCAATGCGTCGCTGCCCGGCGCCTTGATCGAGCAGGTCATGGCCGGCGCCTGCGCGCTCAAGCTGCACGAGGACTGGGGCACCACTCCCGGCGCCATCGACTGCTGCTTGGGCGTGGCGGACGACTACGACGTCCAGGTGATGATCCACACCGATACTCTGAATGAATCGGGTTTTGTCGAGAATACCGTGAAGGCGATGAAGGGCCGCACCATCCATGCCTTCCACACCGAGGGCGCGGGCGGCGGGCACGCGCCCGACATCATCAAGATCTGCGGGGAAGAGCACGTTCTGCCCTCGTCCACCAACCCGACGCGGCCCTACACGGTCAACACGCTGGAAGAGCATCTCGACATGCTCATGGTCTGCCACCACCTCGACAAGTCGATCCCCGAGGACGTGGCCTTTGCCGAAAGCCGCATCCGCAAGGAGACCATCGCCGCCGAGGACATCCTGCACGACATGGGCGCCTTTTCGATCATCGCGAGCGATTCTCAGGCGATGGGCCGGGTGGGCGAGGTCATCATCCGCACCTGGCAGACCGCCGACAAGATGAAGAAGCAGCGCGGCAAGCTGCCCGAGGAAACCGGCGACAACGACAACATGCGGGTGCGCCGCTACATCGCGAAATACACGATAAACCCGGCCATCGCCCATGGGCTGTCACACGAGATCGGCAGCATCGCTGAAGGCAAGCGCGCCGATCTCTGCCTCTGGTCGCCGGCGTTCTTCGGCGTGAAGCCCGAGATGGTGCTGATGGGCGGCACCATCGTCTGCGCGCAGATGGGCGATCCCAACGCCTCGATCCCGACGCCGCAGCCGGTCTATTCGCGCCCCATGTTCGGCGCCTACGGCCGGTCGGTGGAGCATTCCGCCGTGACCTTCGTGTCCGAAGCGGCGCTCTCAGCGGACATTCGCGGCACGCTGGGCCTGGCCAAGCAGACACTGGCGGTGCGCAACACGCGCGGTATCGGCAAGTCCGACCTGGTGCTGAACACCGCCACCCCGAAGATGGAGGTCGACCCCGAAAC
>Ga0114905_1001512_pt1 | contig 12671 bp, 14 predicted proteins | sample MalvireepMed_b05_FD_83499 | JGI IMG/M metagenome (GOLD analysis project Ga0114905, IMG submission 83499) | Marine viral communities from the Global Malaspina Expedition - Malaspina viral metaG DeepMed_b05 | ecosystem: Environmental > Aquatic > Marine > Oceanic | place: Mediterranean Sea...
GATTCATTTGGCTGCAGCTTTAAGTATTGTGAGCTTGCTGCTTCGCGCTCATAGTTGTTTTGTAAAAAAGTCATTTTGTAGGGGTTTTGTAGGGGCGTTTCAGCCCCCGTTATTTTTATAGGTTGTTTAATTGTATTCTCAATTCGTCTGCTATCATCTCACAATCTAAAGTGCTTAATGTGTGGGCTTTCATAGTGCTTACCATTCTACCCATAAAATTTAATACGTCCGACTTGTTTTCTAAAGTTGCTACTTCTAAAATTGCGTCGCGTCTGTTTTTGAAATTCTTCATTTTGTTTTTGTTTTCGTTATTGATACCCCAAATATAGGACAAACTTTGTCCCATTCCAAATAATGACAAAAAAAAATAATTCACAAAGTATTGTGCAAAAGCAAAGGGGCCAACTGAATGTAACCCCTGCCTAAATCAAAATGAAAATACTTGCTATTCCTTACAAGGCTTACAAGGTACGCAATCTTTCTCAAAGAAAGAAAGGCAAAGCGGTAAAACTCCTATAAGGCATAATATTACATTAGGCCAAGTACAGCCATTTTCTACTATTTGCTGACATGCTGTAATAACTATAAGGCCTGCGCTGGTGCGTTTAGCGCTCCATTTTAGGCGCTTATCCTTGAATATTTGTGTTAGGTCTAGTTTAGCTAGTGCTATTGTTATATTTTTCATGTCAGTATGTCCATATTAAATTCTGTGATTTGGTTGTATCTAGGTCTACATGGATAAAAGTATCAGCTACACCTATTCTAGTAAATCCTACATATAACAAAGCCTCTATAATTAAAAATCTTCTAGCGCTATTCACGCAAGATATATCAGCCGCTAGCCCGTAGCGGTGGCTAGAATTTGGTACCCCTCGTACATCTCGGTTATGCTTTTCCGTTCTGTAACCGCTCGTTATTCTAAAGGGTACGGCTGCCCGCTCTCTAGCCTTATCTAATAAGTCTAAAAAATCCTGGCTCATAAACTCACCAGAGCCTGGTAGATCAGGGCTATTAAATTCGTCTAAAGTAAAATACCGCATAGCCCTATAATACAAATTACAATACTTATTAAATCGTTAATATCGTAGCGCTGATATGTTAATCGCTTGTATCTATTATTAGCGACATTTAGCAATAAAATACATAGGTAAGGTATGGCTTCAGTCATGTCTCCTATTTTTGCGATGTGTTATTATGCCCTCTACGTTTAGCCATATTAGAGTAATTGCACCTACTACACCTAGCCCCCAGGTTAGGCACTCGCTGAAAGTTGCAGCCGTCCAGCCTGCCCATAGTACATTAGTTGCTATAAGTTTTTCCCATTCCATTATACTGCTGCTATTGTTATATCTGCTCCATAAATTATATCCTGCCCTGCTGTTCTATGGCTGCTTAGGTCTACTTTTATTAATACGTTAGCTGTAGCGCTGCTAGTTATATCTACCATATCTATAGTAGCGTTAAAGTTGCCACTTGTAGTATTTACTAAATCGCCATCCGTATGATCGTGCTGTCTAATAGTTATGGGGTTTGAGAGGCCGCTGTTATTTACGCCCCAAACTTTTACGTGAGTAGCCTTGTAGCCTGTAGGTATTGCTTTAATAGCGTAAGCTACGCCCGTTGCTCTATTATCATATATCCTGCCCCATATTTTATCTGTAGTGCCATCTTCTATACACCATTTGTCATCCGTTGCATCGTTTAGCACAAATTCCGTAGCCATTACCTTCATTAAAGTAGTGCTATTAAACCAGCCACTCTCACCGCCTGCTGCTGCAGCCCATACAGGCCTATTGTTACTATCTATCGTACAAACCTGCCCCGTAGTGCCAGGCGCTAAATAAGACTTTGTGCCAGTAACATGAGCCAACATAATAGAAAAACTACTTGCGGGTAATCCAGGAGCCATTATAGCGTAATCAGTTCCAGCTCCATCGCTATACTTTAAGGATGTTATTCCATCTCCGTCAGCTTGTACAAATTGCGTTTTAGCTAAGTTAGCCTGCTGTATTGTGGTGTCTATTATACCTAATTTTGAAACTCCTATAGGGCCAGGAGGTTGCCCCGTTTCGCCTGGGCCTTTAGTTGGTTTTTTTCCATCCTGGGCCTGTGTTATGCCTGTAATATTTCTAGTGAGATATATACACTCTACATCGTACTCACACCTATTAGCTACATAAGATAAACCAGTAAGCTGGTAGAAATTATTGCTATCATAAACATTTTTAAGCACGTTAAAAGGGTGCATAAATTTAGTACCTGTTCTATATAAAGTGCCGCGCTCTGTACGTACTGCAAATTTATTAGCTGCTAACCTTTCGCGCACTCCTAGGCCGTTTATACTAAAACCCGTTACACTAGTTTCGCTGCCATTATTCCAATATGAAGCGCTTTGCCATTCTGGTGGATCTCCAGGATTAAGGCTATTGCCATATACGCTAACTACACCTAGCGCGCCTCCTGTAATCTCATCACCTATAAGGGTTTCGCCTTGGTCGAAATGGTAGCGCGCATCATCTGAGTTTTTAGCTCTTATTGTAACCTGGCCAAATAGCGCCAATTCATCATTGTCAAATACACCTGTTCTAAACTGCTGGAGCTTATATAATGAAACGCTAGTATCTAAATAATCTACCGCAGTAACGGCGTTTCCATTCCATTGTATAAAATCTAGGCAGGCCGTTATTTCTAAGCCTTCTGCATCAGCTGGTAAGCCTGGTACTACTACCTCAAAATCTTGGCCATGATAAAACTGGCTGCTAATATAATCTGGGTAAGAGGCGTTACCATTTTGGCCATCAAATACATTGCCTACCCAGTGTACTCTATTAGTATCTGTATTGCTCCAGGTAGTATCTGGGTATTGTGGTAATCTAAAGGGCTGGCCTGTTTGGTCAGTTTCGCCTTGAAATACGTTTGTACTTTGGTTATTTGCTGAGTACGTAGGTACCCTGCTAGCATAGTTAGAAGTACCGCCTGCATCTCCTACTCGCACTTTAAATTGTAGCCTAGGCCTTACTACTTTATCTATACCCGTTTGGGTATTAAATCCATTAGTAAAAAATGCTAGCCTGCCTGTTATGATATAATCTCTACCTAGAGGCTGCTGCGCATCCTCATCATTAAGAGTAACGCCGCACCCAGTCCCAGAATCTAAGTTGTAATATGATGCAAGTAACAAAGGTAAATCACCTTGGTAATTTCTAACCCTTGTAACCTCCTTAAAAGCAGGCGTACTTGATCGCTCCCAGCCTGCTAGCTTTTCAAATTCTGTATTATCGTTACCAAATTGCACTAGATAATCTGAGCCTAAATTTTCACTAGTGTTATATGTTACTGCGCCATTGCCTGCTACATAGTGATACGTTTTTAGTATATCGTTTCCATGCTGCTGCATTGCACCCATAGGCACAAACCAAAACGAGCCGCGAGCCATAAAAATACAAGCATTGAAACTCACGGCAATACTTTCTAAAACTCTATAGGCGCTGTAGTATTCTTTTAGCCCGTTTTCGTTTATATTATGAAATGTTACATGCTCTATTTTAGCATTTTCTAGCTGCTTTTGTACGCCTCCTATATCATCTAGTAGCTCCTTATATTGATAGCTGTAAAAATCCTCAAAAAATCTTACAAACTCTGCGCCAGTATTCCATACGCCTGCTGCATGTACTTTTGTTAATGCTTTATATAGATGAGCTAGTACAGTATCTGTGCCATCATATGAGGTGCCTGCATTGTTATAGTCTATACCTCTTAAATTAGCTAGCCCATCTGCCGCCGTTATAGCTACGGGCGCGTTTGGCATTGCATCAGGGATAATTACTTGCTCTGGCAATATTTCACCGCACCACCATAATTCATTAGCACTATCTGGATCTCTATAAATTTCTATGCGATATGTACCCTCTACTGCACTATCTAAAGCATTGTAGAAATTATTCCACTGAGTATCTAGGGCATCGTTATGTAATAGAGTTATTTCTACTTTAGAGCCTAGTATAGGCTTGCACCTATCAAAATTATCATAGTCGTATGAAAGCCTAAAGCCATCAGGGCCTAAAGTAAAGGCATGATTCAAATTGCCCGTAGAAATAGAGCCATCTACTATATTAACTTTCCAGGTAGTGCCTTTCTCGTCTGTAAATTCGCTTGTACCGTAAATTACCGCCATTATCCGTATCTGTTCCTATCGCGCGTAGCGCGGTCATTACTTATTACTATATCATCGCCAGATATACGCCCGTATACGTTAGTGCTACCGCCGCCAAGCATATCTTGCAATTTACTTAAAGGGGCTACTACTTCGGGATCAATACGAGCGTTTTTATTATCTCCTATCAAAGCAGTGGTAGGCCCAAAGGCTAGCCCTCCTTCTGCTAGCTCAGGCATATCATGGTTCCCTGACGCTATACTGCTCATAGCGGATTTTAAGCCTGCACCTAAAGCTACTAAAGCTACACCTGCTACAATAGCAACTACAGGGTTAAGGCTTTGTAGAGCTTTTTTAATACCTCCTATAGCTACGCCATACCCTATTGCTAGCTCGCCTAATTGTATTGCCATGTCTGCAAGAGGTGCTAAAATACCCTCCGCGCCCATCTCTGCGCCTCCTATCATCTGGCCTACGTTAGATAGCATAGATGAGGCAGCGCTAGATAAACTAGACGCTACGTTGTTTGCAAAATTTGTAAGGCTATCGCCTGTACTATCAAAACTTTCTTCTATTGATTCTGTAGCTTCACCAACTTGCTGTGCTACGCCATCAATTTCGTCCATCTTATCTATAAAGGCTTGTGTGCCTGGAATTAACGAGGCAAGCTCTTCGCGTAAATCGCCTAACTCTTCGCGTAAAGCTCCTAAGCTACCAGTAGGATAGCTCTGTGGACTTTCTTCTAAAGTTGTATTAAATATTTTTACAGCATTTTCTAGCTCCTCTGTGGCATCTTTCCATTTATCTAGGGCATCTATTTGCTCTTTTGAGCCATCTTTAGCGTTTTCTGTTTCTTCTCTTAAATCTGAGACCTTTTGCTTTAAAAAAGCTATAGAGCCCGCTAATAATTCCTGCTTTTTTATTTTATCGTCTGTTCCATTATCTTCTTCTACTGCATCCTGCTGCTCCTCTTCATTTTCTACTATAGTATTAGTAGTTTCTGTATGCTTAGTTGCATAGCGATCAAGTAAAGCAATTTGTCTAGCCTCAAAAGCTTCAATATCTGTGAGCGTTTCATCTCTCTTTTTATTAAGAGCATCTAACTCGCCGCTAATTTGTACAGTGTTTTTGTGCGCAGCCTCTCTAGTTATATTGCCAGCCTCTTCTTCAATATCAATAGCCCTTTGTAAAAGATCTTGCTTTTTTTGTATTGCTTGCTCATCTGCTGCTAATTGTGAAAATAAAGCGCTGCCCTCTTCTGCTAGTGCCTTTTCTATAAAATTTCTCCTTAGAGCGTTTGTATAATCATCTAGGCTTTTTTGAAGGTCAATGTATTGTGTATTCTCCGCTTTTAAGTTTCCAAAGTGTTGCGCATCTAACTCGCCTAGCCTATCTAAAATTCTCTGCCTATCATCTAGGCTTTTTTCTTCATCTTTGTAAGCATTAATTAAATACCTAACTTCTGCGGTTTGGTTTCTTACGGCATTTTCTGTATCTCGTATGCTATCTTGATATCTTTGAGCGCTTGTTCTGCTCTTTTCAAAAACTCCTTCAATTCCCTTAAAAGCTAGTACAGCACCACCTACAGCTAAAGCTATAGCGCCTAAAGGACTAGATAAAGCTACAAAAGCCTGCGCAGCTAGTTTAGTAGCTCCTACCAAATTAGGTAACACGATTAATAGTGGCCCAATAGCTGCGACTAAAGCGGCTATTTTTACTATCGTAGTTTGTGTATCTACGCTTAAATTTTTAAAATCAGTAGCAAGCTCTCGTATAAAATTAGCTGCATCGGTTACAAAGGGAATAAGTACCTCACCTAAAGCAATACCTGCACCCTCTAGCGCGCTTGTCATAGCTTTAAGGCCGCCTTTGGCGGTATCATTAGCAACGTCAGCCATTTCTTTACCTGCACCTGCTGAATTTTCAAACGCTGTAGTAAGCTCATCTACTTGGCCTACACCCTCAGTTAATACGAGTAAAGAAGTACCAGCTCTACGGCCTACCTCATCCATTGCACCCTGTACGCCTATACCTTTAGCTGCTAGCTCTGCAAAACGTTCTGTAAGTGTGCCGCTTGTGCCCGTCATTTCCTGGAGAATACGCCTTAAAGCTGTACCAGCTTGCGATCCTTTTATACCACTATTAGCAAGCACACCAAGCATTGCGCTAACCTCTTCTAAAGATACCCCAGCTGCTTTTGCATCTGGAGCCACAAACTTCATAGAATCCTGGAAAGTATTTATATTTAATGCTGAGGCGCTAAAACTAGCAGCCATTACATCAGTTACTCTGCCAGTCTCGCTAGCATCCATGCCAAAGGCTCTAAGAGTAGCACCCGCTACCTCTGCAGCTTGCGCTAGGTCTGATCCTGTAGCCTGTGCTAGGTTTAATGTAGCCTCTTGTACTTGTATAATCTCATCAGCACTAAAGCCTAACCTAGAGTACTCTAGCTGTAAAGCTGCTACCTCTCGCGCTGTAAATATTGTGCTAGCTCCTAAGTCTTTTGCACTTTGCTCTAGCCTTTTAAAATCTCCTGCTGTAGCTCCGCTAACTGCTTTTACCTGAGCCATAGCGCTCTCAAACTCTACAGCTAAATTTACGGCAGCACCTCCTACTAAAGCTAAAGGCATGGTAAGGCTCCTGGTCATATTTTTGCCTACAGCAGCAAAATTGCTAGACATTGAGCGCATATCACGCCTAACCCTACCTAGCTTTTTATTTAGGTCTTTGGTATTAGCCCCTATATTTACTACTAAATCCCCTAGCTTTGCCATGCCCTTCTATTTATTCCTTTGTGCCAAATTTTCTAATAACATAAAACCACTAATCTGCGGTTTTTTAGCTTGCTGCTTTTCCTCCCAAGGAAAAACTACTAAATCTATAGGCTTTATCTTATGCCCTTTTTTAGTATGTACGTTTAAAAGGTATGCGGTCTGCCATCTAGTACGCTCCCAATTAGAGCGTTCTGCGCTATCTATAGCCTCGCGCTTACCTTTTACCGCGTTAGCAAATTCCAAAAACGTCAATGAGTAGAGAGAGCCTGGGGTAAGCCCTAATAGACCTAGCCCCAGCTCCTCAACCCTACTCCACGTTAAAGGCTCTTGCCTTTCTTCGCTTTTTTTTTCTCTTTACTACCTCCCATCACCTCTGTCATAGCGTCAACTAATAAAGGTAAATCAGTTACCTCTATTTCGTTTAGCCATTTCTCCACATCCATAGTAAACCTCATGCCCTGAGCCTCGCATCCAGCCTTAACAAAATAGTAAATAAGTTCAGGTATTAGAGTTACATCTGTAGCATCTACCTCTGTAACTTTTACGCCCGTTGCCTTTTCAAAATTTCGCCAAGCTAGCATAGTTGCGCGCATTGGGTATATACGTTTTCCTATAGTTATTTCCATGAGTTTATGAAATAGCCTCTCTTACGATAGTTTCAACGATTTGTACGTTGCAAGTGTACGTTGCGTTATCCTCAGTACCACCAGAAAGCTCTAGGCTCTCAATGTAACCCTTCACCTGGTAACGGAAATCTCCAGCGTTTTCTGCTGCTGCTTGTCCTACTACGTGAGTAAAACGAAAATCACACTTAGTCTTGTTAAGTTGAAATCCGCTCAATGCCTCGTACCCTGTGCCTGCTGCTGAATCCGTAGCATACATAGAGCTAAAACTTAAAGTTGCAGAAGTCATGCCTGGTAATAAAGCTCTGTAACCAGCGTTAGCTTTCACAGTGCTGTCACGCATCTCGTTTGTAATTGAAATAGAGCAATCTGTAATGTTGTCTACGATCAGCTCTGTCCCTCCCTCAGCTGCGACCATTATTTTTAAGTCGGAGCCGTTGATTATTCCTGTTGTTTGTGCCATGTTTAATTATTTATTTTTTTTTTTATTACGCTTATCGCCTCCGACAAGTGCTGTTACCAAAGTATCTAGCCAGCCAAACACCTTAACTGCAGGTGCATCAGATGGCATTAGAGAAAAGATAGCTCTTGCTGCTACCATTAAGGCTAATAGAATAGCCTCCCAGTTTTCAAGTATAAAATCCATATTTATTAATTATTTATTCTTATCGTGTAATCCTGTATACACACCCATATAGAGCGATCAGGGTTAACATCCATTTGCTCATTTGTATAGTTTATAGACTGAATTTTTACCCCTCCAAATGTTCCATTTTTCCTCTCTAGCGCAGCTCGTACAGCTACGCCTAAATCTATTGCCGTTGAGTATGTAGTATTAAAGCAATACACCTCTATGCTCGCCTCATCTACATTACCATTTTCCTCTTTAGTATCTGTAGGGCTATTGCTCACTACAGAGTAAACTAAATAGGGCTGGCTCTCATTTTGTGGCGCTATCTCTGGGTATATCTTAGTAGCCACAATATCAGTAACTGCCGTTACGTTGCTTAGTATGTTATATATCGCTTTTCCTACTATCATGCCGCCTTAATATAACGTGTAAATTCTTTGCGCAATAACATTACCTGTAACTTCTTACTTCTATTTTTAGTTGATCGTAACCCCCTACTAAATACTCCAGTATTTTGCGTTCTGTGTTTACCTCCAAACCTAGGCCCAAAATCTCCTTTTTCTACTATGTGAGAAAAGAAGCCATCGGCCTGCCATCTAGTTTTTCTAGGTAATATATTGTTAGTTTTAGGCCCACCCATGACATTAGTATACATTTTATTAGGCTGCCACGTTCCTGCTGACTTTCTTAGCTGTCCTGGCTTAATTATACTACCTCTAAAATCTATGTTTTTATGATAGTCTTTAATGTTAGCTCGCAAATATTTAGGGTATACGTCTGCTACTCTAGTATTTAGTGCTATAAATTTATCCTTGGCCTCAAATTTCCAGCGCAGTAACTTATCTAGCTTTTTATTTATTTTATCCATACCCTCTATAGATATGCTTTGGCCGTGCCTTGCCCTACTCCTATTTCCTACCTGAAATTTGCTCATTACTCAATAATTTCAGTAATTAAACGTATGCGCTCCTGCCTGCCTACCTCATGTACTCCTAGAATATTGTAGTTTTTGCTATCGTAGTTAATACGGTACCCTGCCTTAGTTGCTTTAGTTGTCGAGCTGTAACGGATATTAAAAACAACTTTATTCACGCTTACCATTTGCTCACCGCTATTTTGCTCCACAGCAGCAGGCTTGCGCTCTATCTGAGCCCAGCAAGTAGCAAAAGTACCCCAGCTCTCTTCGCGCTCGCCGTAGGCGTTAGCTGAAAGCGTAGGCTTTTGTATTGTTATTCTTCTATCTAGTCCGCCTATATTCATTTAGTAGATATAATGCGGTAAGGGTTAAGTAACGCTGCTACTCCTAGAGGTAGCTCTATAGGGTTTGTGCCAGTTATCACTGCGCGCCTGTTTTCGTAGTAATGAGCTACAAGCAATTTAACGGCATGTAGTATAGGCTCTGCTGGCGCTGCTCCTAGTGTACCAGATATAGTAACTACGTTAAAGTCATCATCGTAGGTATCTGGTGGGCTATCAAAATGAATGCGCCCAGGCTCGCGCTTGGTATCGTACCAGTATTTAGCAGCCGCTAAAGTCTGTGTAGCGTTAGCTACGTCTTTATATGTAACACCTGTAATTGTGTTAATTGGGCCTGTAGAAAATTCACAATTGTAAAAATCATCTAGGCTGAGTGTGAAAGCAGAATCTACAAAATGCCTGTTAGTGTAATCTTGGCAATGTTGAACCGCAGCGTTAATTAAAGCTGTAATAGTTGTATCCTCATCGCTGTGATCTACGCGCAAAAACTCTTTGGCTGTTGAAAGCGGTAAAAGTGTTGTACCCGTGGGCTGTGTAGTTATTTCTAGTTTCATCTATTTAGTATAAAAAAGGGGCAGGCGCAATACCCGCCCCCTTTCATTTATCTTCTAACTATTACGCTACAAAGTTCTTTACACGAGCTAGCGCGCCTCCTTGGCGTACATCTGCGTCGTAAAACTTGTTTACGTGTAGTGCAATTCTTGCTGTTCCTGCGTTGCTGTAAGGATCAACTAAGATGTCTACACCTCCAAAGAATGCTAGTACCATTCCTTTAGCGAAATCTCCAAATACAAAATCACCTTGGTCAGTAGCACTATCTACTAGATTAGGTGTGTAGTGTGTTGGGAATCCGTCTACTCTGTTCTCATTAATTAAAGCCTTAATAGATGCAACTGACGCTTCACCTTTAAGAATGCTCATAGCTGACGGAGAAAGTACAAACTGGCCGTTAGCTAAATCGCCTCCTGCTGCTAGTACTGCCTTTTCTGCTGCAAATATATGAGATGCTGCAATAGAGCCGCCCGTAAGGTTGCCCTGGTACCCAGCTCCTGCTGCTGCCTTAGCAAATACATCCTTGTCGATAGTTTCGTTAATACCTGCTGCAAGCTCTGCTGCAATCATTGAATCAACTGAAGCGCCTCCCTGTAGTATAAGCTGCTTTGAGAATAAAGTGTTATTAGCTACACGAGTTGGAGAAAGTGTTAACTCGTCAAGCTCCATAGTTGACGCTGCGTCTGCACTTACCTCTGTTTCTGCTGTACCAACTGCTTTGTTTGATACTCTAGGGAACTTTAAGTTACCTGTAGCATTGTTGATAGTAGTAACGCCTACTCTCTCAGCCATAGTTGGAGCGCGAAGCGCCTCAATAAGACCAGGAACAGAAGTAGCTACATATCCAGAACCATCTCCAGAATCAGCCTGGAAGTTGTCAGCACCACCAGCACGATATAAAGCGCTTGATGGAATACCGATTTGGCCGCTCATCTGTAGACCTCATGAGCCATATTCTTTAGCTGCCTCTTGTGCCCACTCTGCTTCAGCACCTTCTAGCGACTTTCCAAAGCTAGCTGCCTGGATAGCGCGAGATAGTGAGAAATTGCGGTTGATCTTTTCAATCTCCTTAGTTTCAGATATACCCATGCCGCTGAATGATGCAGTACGTGCGATCATATCCTCATGCGCTTTTCTGCGCTTCATTTTGTTATCTAGGCGCTCAATTTCTCCTTCGAGGTAGTCCGCGCGCGTCTCCTCTTCATTTGTTAGCTCGCGTCCTTCACTTTCAGCATTCTCTACTAGAGATACATGCTCATTGTAAAACTTTCCGCGTAGCTCTGTTAACTCCTTCAAGTTCATTTTACTTCGTTTTTTAGTTGTTTTTACTTCTTTATTATTGTCGCTTGTAGATTCTGCTACAGCGTTATCTATTACTTCTGGCTCTTGCTCCTCATTTCGTGCAAGTAACCCCTCAGTATCTTTGTAAGCTGGGTAGGTAACCGGGCTAACGTCTAATAACGTTGCTACCTTGTCTACACTTCTTACTGTTCTATTTTCGTTCCAGCTCTGCTCTGCAATCGTGAAAGCAAATGAGCTTTGTGAAATATCTCCACGCTTTACACTCTCGTATAAATCCTTAGCGTACTGCTGCTCGCCTAATTTAATGCGGTATTTTAGCCCTGTATCATCTAGCTCTAGCTCTAGCGTGCCTGCTCCTGTTCTGCCTAGCACGTAGTTAGGATCGTGATTCATTAGAGCGCGTACATCGTTATCAAGTACATCATCAAAAGCGCCTCGGCTTATGGTTTCTCTAAATGGGCCTATGTTGGTTTCATTGTCGTACAATGCAGCATAACCCTCTATTATCATTTCATCACTTTCAGCCCTAGCCTCAATCGTGCTAGTGCTTACCGAATAATGAGCGCGCGTTTCTAGCTCGTCTCTATTCTCCTGGCTCTCCTGTGGTGTCGTTTTCTCTTCCTTCATTTGTGTTATTGTTTGAGATAGAATTGCTGTAGTCTTCAATCTTATCTAAAGATATTTGATTAACCTGTACTAGGTGGATATCTCCATTTTTTACCGGGTTCATATCCTCTTCTGCTCTTACCTCGTTTATGCTCATCACTCCAGATTGCATCATCTGAGTAAAAAATCCAGCGCGGGCGTCCATATCACCTCTATATAAATCGTTTAGATTAAATTTAGAGTATACTGCCGGCCTGTCAAAATTAGGTATTAGCTTTCTATCTATCTCCTGTTGTATTCTCTTAGTCCAGGGTATAATGGTATGCCTAGCAAACATTAGATTTTGTTGCTCTACGTTGCTGTAAGTTTCTTGGCCTGGCAATTGAACGAGTGCGGCGGGAACCGAAAAAATCCTGCATATTTCTTGAGCTTGAAATTGTCTAGTTTCTATAAACTGTGCTTCATCTGGTGCTATAGAGATACGCTGATATTTAAAGCCAAACGGCATCAATTTAGTGCCTGCATTAGCCGCGCCGTTATTCCAAGAGCCTTGGATCATGTCCATTTGCTCCTTTTTTAGTGGCTGCTCAGAAGTTAATACACCAGTCATCTGGCCACTTTGCCCAAAGTACTCAGAGCCGAAATCTTGAGCGCTTTTAGCTAGCCCAAGATTTTCGCGGTGTAAGCGTATAGGAGACATTCTGAAAAGGTTGCATATCTCCAGCATATTCTCAGGCCTTACTACTCCATAATCTTTAATTACATATACGCGC
>Ga0114905_1001514_pt1 | contig 12668 bp, 14 predicted proteins | sample MalvireepMed_b05_FD_83499 | JGI IMG/M metagenome (GOLD analysis project Ga0114905, IMG submission 83499) | Marine viral communities from the Global Malaspina Expedition - Malaspina viral metaG DeepMed_b05 | ecosystem: Environmental > Aquatic > Marine > Oceanic | place: Mediterranean Sea...
CTGGCAAGATATATGAGAATTCTGACACCAAACTTTGTCTGGCGTTATCCAAATAGAATAATTAACATCCATCCATCATTGCTTCCAGCATTTCCAGGTTCGCTGGCTTATGCGCAGGCATTTGAGCGGGGAACAAAAATTGTCGGTGTCACATCACACTATGTAACGGAAAACCTAGATCAGGGACCAATAATCTTCCAGGATTCCTTCAAAGTAACCCCAGAGGATACTCTTGAATCGATAAAAAAGAGAGGTCAGAAATTGGAAGCAACTACCCTTTTGAAGGCTGTAAAGATGCATTTGGATAATAAGTTAGAAGTTCGCTGGAGAAAAGTTCACACCAAGTCAAAGTGAATGTAATGGACGCTAGTGAGCTTTATGATCCAGAATTTAGAAAATTAATCAAATCCAAGAAGCAGACAGTCATCATTCCTGTCGGCTCGCTTGAACAACATGGGGCTCATTTACCAATAACAACTGACTCTGACATTGTTACAGAGATTGCTTCACGCTTAGGAAAAAAATGTAACTTTATAGTTTTACCAACCATCAATTATGGAGTTTCATATGAGCATTCGCCTTTATTCAATACTAGTATTGATGGAAAAGTATTGGGTAATATCCTAATGAACATTATTCATTCACTAAAAGAAAACAACGTAAACTCTATCATAATTTTAAATGGTCATCATGGAAATGACAGGATTATAGGCACACTTAGGTCTGTCTCATCTTATTCATATTGGCATTTTATGAAGCATGAATTTGATCATGCTGGATTTGTAGAGACTTCAATAATGCTGGCTATTTCAGATAAAGTCAAGATGAAAAAGGCGAAAAAGGGCTTAATAACAAAGGGCTTGAGTAATAAGGAAATACAAAGAATTAACAAACTTTCTACAAAACCAGGTGGATTTCCCAAAGTTGCAAAGAACGGAGTGTGGGGTGACCCAACTAAAGCAACAAAGAAGGATGGAAAGAAGTTTCTTGCAGAAATTGTTAGGAACCTAGCAAAAGAGTGTCAATCTTGACTTACTGACTAACACCGAAAGTTTCACCAGTGAATGTTTAATATAATCCATCGATAAAGATCTCAATAAGTGATATAATGTCCGTTGATATGGCAGTAAAAGTACTGGATGAAAGTATTAACAAAATAGTACTGATCAAGCTGAAAGGAAACAAGACCATTAGAGGTAATCTTCTTGGCTTTGACCAGCACATGAACCTGCTACTCGACCAGTCAGAAGAGATCCATTCTGAAGGCGAGTCAAAGAGTTTAGGATCCATAGTTGTGAGAGGAGATAACGTAGTAATGATATCTCCACCTCCAGCATAAGGTGATAACAAAATGGTGAAAGGAACAACATCGATGGGTGGTTTTACCAGAAAACATGTACACATCAGATGTAGACGATGTGGTAAAAACTCATACCATGTACGCCATCACACTTGTGCAAGTTGTGGATTCCCTGATGCGAAAAGAAGAAGATACTCTTGGATCAAATGGTATACGTAAATGCAAGAAATTGAATATAGTTTTAGAAATGAAGCTAATTCATTAATTATAGAACGAGACATTCTTACAAAAACGATTTTTAGGGTATATCAGAAAGATTCCAATTTAACTAAAATCCAGCGAGACAAGCTCTTAACAAGATATCAGAATCAGCTGGCGGTAGTAGTAACTAAGATAGAGGAAGTAGGAAATGCAATGAGGAATACGGGTACGAATCATTCGGATGAAGGACTATTCGTTGCTATGGAACAAAAATTATCGAGGATAGATGAAAAAGTACAAGAAATGTCATCAAAAATCGTTACACCCAAAAAACAGACAGGCCGACAAGCACAAAAATCAGCATTAAACATACAATCATCAGTTCAAAAAAGGAAGAAAAAATCTGTTTCCATATCAGATATGAAACTAAACTCAAATAATCACACGCCACTCGAAATAACTACTCTCACTCAGGTCCCAACTGAGCTTCCGGAGTTTTTCCGTAAAAAACTCAAATCATCTGTATCAAAGATACAACATGTAGAATTTAGCGATAATGAGAAAGCGGTAAAAATTGTAGAAAATGTAAGTGAGGTAAAAGTGATACAGTCTAACGTTTGTGAACATCCTGATTGCACTAATCCAAAGTTTTCTAACAAGCACTGTTCAGTACATACTGATCCAAACGTAAAAGAATCCATCAACATTGAAAAGAAAGTAGTTCTTTCTGGTTTGGAAGTTGAAAAAGTACCACAAGCTGAAATTGATGATGGATTACCAGATGACAGTAATCTCGAAGACGATGATGTTGATGTCAGCGAAATTACGAAAAGAATAGAAAAATCGTTGTCCAGTTTGGATCAAGCTGAGGTAGAGTAATTGACATATGATGATGCCATCAAGGCATTATCGAACGATGCACTAAAGCTAGTAAAAAATCACCAAACTATAGGATTAGGCAGCGGCAGATCCGCAACTGCATTTGTAAAGTCATTATCATTATTTGTTAAAAAAAAGAAATTCAGTATAAAATGTATTCCAACTTCTTTGCAAATAAAATTAGAAGCTGAAAAGGGAAACTTGCATCTTATCGACACTGTTTTAGATAAAATTGATATTGTTTTTGACGGAGCTGACCAGATCGACAAAGGGAAAAATTTGATAAAGGGTGGTGGCGGTGCATTGCTAAGAGAAAATATTCTGATTAACGCAGCAAAAAAAGTTGTGATAATGGCAGATGAATCAAAATTTGTAACAAATTTCAATAGAGATGTACCTGTAGAAGTTCATCCTTTGGCTAGAAACACGGTAACCAGCAATATTTCAAAAATTGGTGGCAGATCTAAGATCAGAACGCTGGATAGGGGCTACCCATTCATTACAGAAAATGGAAACATCATTCTTGATTGTAATTTTGGTGTGATAAAAAAACCAAAATTATTGCGAGAAAAAATTAAGAGTATTTCTGGAGTGTTAGAGGTGGGTATTTTCACTAGAAAACCAGATGTAATCTACAAAGCACGATCAGCTGGAAAGTTTGACGTGATCAAGTAGAATTGGTTTTTCTAGACACAAGTTTGCCATAACCAGGCTTGCCTATAACTTGGAAATCCTCAGCAATGGTTTGACCACGAACAATGGTTTTCACCGGCCAGCCTTTGAGTTTCCATCCATCATATACAATATAATCGGAAAACCCTCCGAACAGATCCGATGTTACTTTCTGCTCTTTTTTTAGATCAATTAGTGTGATATCTGCATCGGAATTAAGTTCAAGTGAACCCTTTGTTGGATACATACCAAAAATTTTTGCGGCATTCATACTAGTGAGATTTACTAATTGAGAAATGGTAATTTTGTTTTTGTTTACACCTTCACTTAGCATCAATGGTAACAACGTTCCGATACCTGGAAAACCCGCAAGTGCATCCCAAACTGTATTTCCGTCTAGTTTGAGTTTAAGCTGATTTGCAACATGATCTGTTCCAATTGTATTTACAAGATTTTGGTTAATTGCATTCCAGACGGACAAAACATCGCTTTCACTTCTGATTGGTGGCATTACTTTAGCAAGATAGCCTTCTTGATTTTCATGGGAGAGTGTTAAATAATGAGGACATGTCTCTACAAAAATTTTTGTTCCGTTTTTTCTTTCTTCGCTAATTTGTTCTAAAGCATGACGTGAACCTATATGAGCAAAGTAAAGCACACAGTTAGCGTCCCTAGCAAATTTTGAAATAGTTTGTATTGATTTTATTTCAGATTTGGTTGACCTACTTTCAGACCACGCACCAAGTCCATCTTGATTTTTTTCCTTGGCTTTTTTTATTCCACAACCACATTCTTCATAATCTTCAGCATGAACCAAAACAGGACAGCCAAGCGAAGATGCGTTTTTCACAACTTTTTCAACTATTTCAGAAGTCACTTCTACACGTTCTTCCTGTAATAGATTTTTCCCAGGTTCCATATCCATGTAAACATGACCGACTTCTCCCCCTAGATTCATGTATAGCTTGAAGGATGTAATTCCATTTTCTACGCAGTGCTGCATTTCATCTACTTGTTGTGAGTTGAAGATTGATGCATGAATTGCATAATCAACGTAGTGTGATTTTGAGCTTGCGTTTAACTGTGGCAATAATGAATTCTTATACGAATCTCCTCGTCGAAGCATTCGCATCATAGTGGTGACTCCACCAATTGCAGCTGCATGTGATTCAGATGTTGCAGCATGTTCTATGGGAGAATAAACTCCATAGTGTACATGTGTGTCAATAACACCTGGAATGGCAACAAGTCCATCCGCATTAATTTTTTTATCGGATGATGGTATCTCATTTGTCAAACTAATTATTTTACCATCATCTAAAACTAGATTTTTATCAATTATTCCTGTAGGCAAAACTACATGCGAGCCCACAATCACTGTATCATACGTCATCTAATTCTATTGTAAAATCCGATATTTGTAGTTGAGCAAATGAATAAAAACCGATTTAATGATGAATATTGAGGGCTGGTGATTTAGTGGTATAATGCCGCGTTCGCAACGCGGTTGTCAAGGGTTCAATTCCCTTCCAGTCCACCACCTAGAAAACAATTATACATAAACTAGGAAATTATATTGCATGAAAGTCTTCAACGGCAAGGAAGCTGCAGAACAGTATATGTCAAGTCATACACTTACATTTTCAACCCCCGATCTTACGCTTAAGCGATTCTCATTTTGGTTGGGGGACATAGTTCCTGACCCAAATAACAAAGAAGAAACAATGCCAAGACTGATGAAGTATATTGAGGAAAAGGATTTTGCGCCAGCCCAAGTTATCGATGATGAAAAATTTGAACCATCTGGGGCTCTGTTTAAGGCAGGACTTTATGGTAGTGCAAATACAAATCCTGATGCTGAAACTAAATTCTGTTCAGAGTGTGGTCAGAAAATTTCTGCTTCTGCTAAATTTTGTACTGATTGTGGCGCCGATCAGTAATAATAGAATACTATCCACAAAAATTATGTTTTAGTTCCACAGCTAGTACAAAACTTTGCGTTTGGTCGCAAATCAGAACCACATGAAGAACATTTTCCACCAGATTGTTTAGGTACTAGTGATGGATCGGGAGTAGGCAACATTCCCACATCGCTAAAACCATCTCCAGCAGATATTACAGAGGCTGGACCACCAACAGGATTCTGTGCAGTTCCAGGACGTGGTCCTGGTTGCATTCCACCAGCCATCATTCCCGGTGTGCCCATTCCTGGCATTAAACCAGGAGATTGTGTTCCTCCTGGCGCTAAACCTCCTGCCACTTTGTCAATTGATTTTTTTAATTCAAAAATAACTTTGATTGATAAAAATTCTAATGCGGAATATGCGACAACATAATCACCTAGTTTTTGAAAGAACTCCTTATCCGTTAACTTTCCTTTTTTGTACATATTGTTAGCATCAAGAAAAGATTCGTAATAATCCTGAGATTCATCAAATAAATTATTTAATTTATCTGACAAAAGGTTTAGGGTATCAACTTCTCCTAGAGACATGAAATTTAATAATTTGCTACAATTATAATTACTTTAGGTTATAGCAAGAAAATAATTTGAGGCTAGAGGTTTTCTATCGCCTTGTCAATCATGTTTTTGTAGGTTTCTTTAGATGCAGCACCTACTTGCTGAGCGACAATTTCTCCCTTGTTAAATATCATCAAGGTAGGTATGCTGAAAACGTTGTATTTTGATGCTAAAGCATTAGCTTCATCAACATTTACTTTTACAAATTTAATCTTGCCGTCGTAATCACCAGATAGTTCCTCTACAACTGGTCCAACCATTCTACATGGTCCACACCACTCAGCCCAGAAATCAACAAAAACAGGTACAGGTGAATTAACAACATCAATCTCCCAAGTTTTTTCATCTGAAACTTTGCTTATTGCCATAATAAAATTAACAAGAAATCGTACCTAAATATGTTAGGTGTAGAAATCATAACCTTTCGTTGAATCTCAATTACAAATTAATGAAACATACTTAAATGATATTTTAGGTAAGTGGAGATATGAGTGAAGATTTACGGATTAAAAAGTTAAGAGGTTCAGGCGGATTTGTATTAGCACAAGTAACAGACGAACAACAAAGAAAAGGAAATCTGGGTGGTCCTGATCTCTTTTTAGCACCAATTGGAAGGTTAGATGTTGAAAGTGTGAAAAAATACACGTGTAATACTTGCGATAAAGAATATGAAGGCAGTCCTAAAATTGAATATGAAAATCCTAACGAAGAAGTAGCTGAAAATTTGATTCTTGTAGAGAGGGGACAATACATTTGTACTACATGTGGTTCTCCCATTGCGGAATATAGAGAATTTCAGAAACCAAATGAATCAGTTGAAGTTGGTAATGCAAACCCGATTGAGGCGCAAACAGAGATTGGACAGGAAGTGATGAATGAAGTTCAGCAAGAATCTGATGATCAATACCACACATTTGATGACTTTAGGGAAACTGTTCCTGAAACAAGTACAGTAGATTCAACGTTTAATGCAATTTCTGGCATGTCAGTCTTTGATGAAAATGCCAAACAAATCGGAATAGCCAAACAGGTAGGTGTAGATTCTAACAATCAGGTGATTTTAGTTGTTTCAGATAATGAGGGCAATGATGTGAGTATTAACTGGGATAGAATAAAAAAAGTCGGTGAGATTATTTTACTTGGAGATTCTCTGGCTACAGTGAGTGTATCTGCGCAGCAGGGATTGAGATGCCCAAGCTGTAATTTTGATAACAAACCAGATTCAAAATTCTGTGAGAGTTGTGGAACCAAAATTTAGAAGCAAGATTTATCTAATCATCACAAAGGAAAAAACGTGACTTAACTATGAGCTCAATTAGGGGTATAGTAAAAGACATTATCATCGTAGCTACATGTGTTGCAGTAATTTGGATTGGTCTTACGGCTTATTTTGGCGCACAAAATCCATTCTATGTTGTTTCTAGCGGAAGCATGTATCCGGAATTAGCTATGCATGATATTATAGTAATTTCTGGACATGCACCATTTGAAGACGTGAGAATTGGAGATATTATTGTATTTGACAGACCAAAAGATCACGATAAGGTGATTGTCCATAGAGTGGTTGCAGTTGTTGATGACGATCCATTAACATTAAGAACAAAAGGTGACAATAACCAAAATTCTATAGTCGGAACAGACTATCCCATAACTGAAGAAGAGTATAAGGGAACAGTAATTCATGTAATACCACAGGTAGGATACATCACAAAAATTTTGCAGCCACCGATTAACTACATTATCATTGCCGTAATTATTGGAATAATGATAATTAGACAAATTGCAAAAAACAAGAAGGCATTAACAGAGCAAATAAAAACAGAGTCAGAAATTAAAGATTATGGCGAATCTCAACCTAATGAGAAAATGGATGGAGATTTATCGTGGTTAGATAACTACAAAAATGCCTCAAAAGATTTTACCACACAAGAAAAAAAATCTACAGAAAAACCTGAAGAAAATACTAAATCAGAAGGCATACCAGAATTTTTTCTTGACAGGGAAAAAGAATCTGAAGAAAAAAAGTAATAGATTATTCTTTAGAATTGTCTAATTTGAAAACTCGTTTGAAGTAATCAGCGTTTTCTAGGGTTTCTTCGCCTTGCTCTTGGACTTTGGCTAGATTTTTTGCAAGTTTTTTCTTGTAACCTAATTGCATTTGACGTGCAATCTGAATTCTTTGGGCTTGTGGTGAACCAGCTCCATGCATTGATTCCGTAAGATAACCTACAGCGTTTCTACCCATGGTCATGTTTTCAATCAAACGTAAAACTCTCATCTTGTTTTCAACGTCAACACCCTTTCTTCCCTTCAGGTATTTTTTGAGTAGTGGTCCTGTTTCTGGACTTCTAAATTCAGCTTCAGATGGTAATGTAACCATCAGTCCACCAGCAATATCCTGTGCAAACCTGCCTATTTGATAAGGGAAGCGTGTAACGTTGTGTTTGCACACGTTCGCTAACATCTCGTCGTTTTGCCAAACTCCAGACTTCATTTTTTGAGATTGATATGAGGACGCAATACCAGTACCATAGATTGACTCGTTTAGATGTGTCATCTCAACTAGTTTATCTTTGATGTGAGAAACATTAGGTACACCGTTATAGTCTGCTATAGAAGCCGCAGCACCAATAAGAACGTCACCTACACCAGTCTTACAGACATAGCTTCGTCTGTGATAACATGTAAACCTCTCAATTAACATAGATGCAAATTCATACTCACCATCCATGAAGATCAATTCGTTTGGAATGAAAGCTCTGTCAAAGATTACCATTGCTTCTTGACCAGAGAATTGAGAGTTACCTTGATCCATATCACCTGGTTCCATACTTCTTGTATCACATGACTGTCTGCCATAGATGTAAGTTATTCCCGGTGCATCTACTGGAATGCCACCAACAATTGCATAATCTTTATCGGCTTCAGTTAATCTTATGGCTGGCATTACAATCATCCAATGAGAGTTAATACAGCCAGTCTGGTGAGCCTTTGCACCAGAAATGTAAACACCCTTGTCGTCTCTATCTACGATACGAAGAAACAGGTCAGGATCTTCTTGTTCAGCTGGTCCCTTGCTTCTGTCACCCTTGACATCGGTCATGGCTCCACCAATTACCAGGTTTTCATGTTGAACCATCTTGATAAATTCTAACAACCTTTTATGATATTTCGTTCCGTGTTTTTCATCCATCTCAAATGTAGTAGAGTGAAGTGAGTTTAGTGCATCCATACCGACACATCTTTGGAAGCAGGTACCAGTAAGTTGACCTAGCTTTCGTTGCATCTTGTTTTGTAAAACTACATCCTGTGCACTTTCTGCGATATGCAAGAAGCGGTTTACCCGTTCTCCTGTAATAGATGATTTGGCAGATGCAAGATCTTCTTCTTCAACAGCAAGATCATAAGTTTTTGCAACCGCGTTAATTGAAGGACGAATTATTGGATGGTCAACAGGTTCCTTGACGAGTTCACCAAACAAGTAAACTTTGAGATTACGACCCTTCAGACTCTCGATATATTCCTCACCAGTTCTGATAGGTCTCACTGTTTTTTGCATACTCTAACTACTCAATTCTATTATAAATATTCTAAAAAGATTTTGGTCATAGCTTTACCTAATTTAGATACCAATTCTCACATCTAGTATTTTACAGCCTTCACCTTTTTCCATAACCAACACAGGATTCATGTCAAGTTCTTTAATTTCTTTGAAATCAGTGACAAGCTGTGATAATCGTTGAATACATTCAGAAAGTTTTTCCACATCAGAAGGTTTTTCGCCCCTTACTCCTTCCAACAACTTCTTTGTCTTGATTGACGAAATCATATCGTTCGCTTCTTGGTCAGTCACAGGTGCAAGTCTGAACGTGACGTCTTTCAGGATTTCAACGTAAATTCCGCCCATGCCGAGCATAAGAACTGGACCAAATCCTGGCTCAAGCTTGGAGCCTATGATCATCTCTTTGCCACCCTTGACCATCTCAACAACCAAAACTCCTTTGATTTCGGCGTTGCTGTCATATTTTTTGGCATTCCCAACAATTTCTTTGAAGGCACTGCGAACTTCCTCATCATTCGTCAGGTTAACTTTAACGCCTCCGGCATCTGATTTGTGAACTATTTGGGGCGAAGCAATCTTCATGACAACAGAATATCCAATCTTGTTTGCGGCTTCGACAGCCTCATCCTCCGTCTTTGCAAGAATATTTTTTGGAAGTGGAAATCCATATGTATTCAAAATTTCAAGACCCTCCTCTTCAAGAAGGTTGGTTCTTCCCTCTTGTTTCACTTTATCAAATATTTTCTTGACTTTTTCTCGGTCAGCTTCAAATTTTGTTATGTTTCCTTCTGGGGTTTTTATCCATTCAACAAATCTAAGCATTGCCTTGAGTGTACGAATAGATCCCTCTGCGTATGTATAATATGGAACGTCACCATTTGCAAGAATTTCTCTGTTTGTTATCCCTTCGTCTAAACCCATTAAACTTGCAAGCATTGTTTTCTTGTATTTTTTTGACATTTTTACAATTACTTCTGCAAGCTTGTCATAATCTAATGTTGCAGAAGGTGTACACATTGAGATTACAGAACCAACGTTCTTGTGCGCAAGAACTTCGTTCAAAACATTTTCAAATCTGTTAAAGTCTGCATCACCCACTATGTCAACTGGGTTTCTGGAACTGCCCCAAGGTGGAATAACCGCATCTATTTTTGGTCTGATCTCTTCAATCTTTGCCATTTTGATTCCAAGTTTAGAACATGAATCAGTTGAAATAATTGCCGGACCTCCAGCATTTGAAACAATTACAAGTTCACCTTCTGTAGGAAGAGGCTGTTTTGAAAATGCCGTTGCGTAATCAAAAAGTTCTTCCATGGTGTCAACTCTAATGGCACCTGACTGTTTGAGTACAGCGTCATAGATTTCATCTGAACCCATCAGAGCACCCGTATGTGACATCGCTGCCTTGGCACCCTCAGGGCTTCTGCCTGACTTTAAGACTAGAACTGGTTTTTTAATTTTGTTGTACTTTGTAATTTGCTTACAGACTTTAAGAAACTCTTGACCATCGCCCATGTCTTCTAGATACATCACAATTACCTTTGTCTGTTCATGGTCTGCTAGCATTTTCAATACATCAATCTCTGTCATGTCAGCCTTGTTTCCCATACTAACAACAGCAGAAAATCCAATTCCTTGCGCACTCGCGTCTTCTACAAGTGCAGCACAAATTGCACCACTTTGTGACACTAAAGCAATTTGACCAGACTTGGGAGTTATTTTTAGAAAAGTTGAGTTCATCATAGTTTTTGGTTCCAAATTCATTACACCAAGACAGTTCGGACCAATGACTTTTACACCGTACTTAGTGGCAATATCCTTCAGTTTTTGTTCAAGTTTTTTTCCTTCCTCGTCTACTTCCTTGAATCCCGCGGTGATTACAATAGCGCCTTTGATTCTTTTTTTTCCACATTCCTCCAGAACTATAGGGACTATCGTGTTCTTTGTGATCACAACCGCGAGATCAATTGAATCGGGAACATCCAGAACACTCTTGTATGCTTTTTGATCAAAAACCGTTTCTCTTGTTGGGCTAATAGGATAGACTGTTCCTTTGTAACCATTCATAATATTAGATGTAATTGCTCGACCAACACTACCTTGCTTGTCAGATGCACCCACTACCGCAATAGATTTTGGAGAAAGAAATACTGATTCAGACATTATGATGAATTCCTCAACTAATTTTCCATAATAAAGTTATTCATGATTATCTAACTGCCTAACATTTTTCCTGCAAGATTTTTACTCCTTGGAACCCACGTAAGTGTAAGATTGGAAAAGTTTGCCATTAGTGACCACGCCTCTCTTGCTAGGGAACGTAGCTCATCGTTGTTAATTGCAAATTCATGATTTAGTTGGTTTACTGTATTCTTTGAATCGCTGAAAATTTTAATTTCATCATCCGAGTTTTCAAATTTTTTTAATGCAGAAATTATTGCCATGTATTCCGCTTGATTATTAGTTATATCAGATTTGTTTTCGTAGAATGATTCGCCTGTCTCATTTACAAAAAACCCATAACCAGAGTTGGCTCCTCCAGATCCATCAACGTAAATGCTATGTGTCATCTTTATACAATCTAGTTATCTTTACACTCAAGTTTAAAACTATCATGTAAACTACGGTAGAAATCATTTGTGAAATAATTGATGCTAGATATGCATCATACTCAATTTGTAGTAAATAGTATTGCAAACTCCACCTGACGATTGTATAAACAACTTCCCCGATTCCAAGAGAAGTTATTATTTTGATTAAATCTGACTTTAATAATGATTTTTTCAGTTCACCAGTTTCTGCTCTGTATTTTTTTCGGTTATCAATATAGAATAAGATACCAAATGTTGAAAAAAATACCCCATAATCAACTGCCAAAGTTAATGTGGTGTTAAGGTAGTCATACTGATCAGAAAAGTAATCAGCCGCAATAGCTGAAATTGTTATTGAAGCAGCAAATGCCAAAAGAATATTTTTGTTTAGTCTCAGATATTCCTTGTATTTTTGTTTCATACGTTACTCAGAATTACTTTCTTTTTATGCGTAGAGAAACGATAAATTAGAACAATGACAAGTCTAAATCATGATGTTAAATTACGCCGAACCAGTTTATAGACCGCCATCTGAGGCGAAATCACTAATCTTTCAAGTCACAATTGGTTGTTCATTCAACGAATGTTCATTTTGTGATATGTATAGAAATAAGGAATACAGTGAAAGACCGTGGGATGAAGTCAAAACTGAAATTGATCTGATGGCAAAACAGCTTCCAGAAACGACTAGAATTTTTCTTGCAGATGGCGACGCACTGAATTTATCAACGGATTATATGGTTAGGGTTGTCGAATATCTTTACAAAAGTTTCCAAAAGTTGGGAAGGGTATCTTGCTACGCAATGCCGATGAATTTGTTGAAAAAGACTCCAGAAGAATTGAAAAAAATGAATCAGTCAGGTTTGAATATGTTATACCTTGGAATAGAAAGTGGTTCTGATATCATATTAAAAAAAATTACGAAGGGAGCTACGTCTGAAA